>ERZ1046740.1290-NODE-1290-length-17906-cov-4.368159_pt1 | contig 17906 bp, 29 predicted proteins | sample MGYA00383093_ERZ1046740 | MGnify/ENA primary metagenome ERZ1046740 (study PRJEB29581, sample SAMEA5548363) | metagenome | biome: marine; feature: coastal; material: water | depth 25 m | study: Short-term variability in the microbial, nano- and picoplankton... | reverse complement strand
AACAATGGCGTATTTATACGAGTTCGAGCAGTAGTGATTTGAGATTTTATGATGGAAGTGATGTTACTGTAACGTTTAAAGACGGTGGTAACGTTGGAGTCAACACAACAAGCCCTACTTCTAAATTACAAATAGTCGGTTCTACTTCTGGAGATTCATTACTAAAAGTCGATGGAACAAATGGAACATTGTTTGAGGTTGTAGATGATCTTAGTGACTCCTTGATGTCTGTGAATGATGCTGCAGGGTTACCTGTATTTGAGGTATTTGCTGACAACCATATTGTAGCAGGACGTTATAATCAAAATGACTTTTATCTCGATACAAATGGAAACTTAGGGTTAGGAACAAGTGCTCCTTCCTCGGTTTTAGATATATACGAGCAAAGCGGTAAAGATAATAAATTAAGATTTCATAACGATACAACTGGATCAGGAACATCAAACGGTTCTAGAATAGGTTTAAATGGGGCAGAGTTATTTATTAATAATATTGAAAATGCTGCTATTAAAATATACACCCAGTCTACTCAAACTAATGGTATAACTATATTAGGCGATGGTAATGTTGGTATAGGTACATCGAGCCCAACTCGTAAATTGCATATTGTTGGTGCCGTTCAGCTCGATGGAACTATAGACTCTAACTCTGGAGCTTATTTAACTTCTGGTGGTGTTTGGACTGATGCTTCTAGCCGTGAACTAAAGAAGGATATTGTAAACTTAAGTTTAATTAAAGCTTCTGAAGTTGTTAAACTTCTTAACCCTGTAGAGTTTTCGTATAAAGCCGCTCCCGAAGAGAGAAGGGCTGGTTTTATTGCGGAAGATGTTCCAGATTTAGTTGCTTCAGAGGGTAGAAAAGGTCTTTCTTCTATGCAGATAGTAGCTGCTCTTACAAAAGTGGTTCAAAATCAACAAAAAGAGATTAAATGGTGTAAAGAACAAATAGAAAAATTAAACAAAAAAACCGCACTTAATTGAATTCAATATTTAGGGTGCTATTAAATAAAATGTAATTTATTGAAAAAAATAAGTGTATATATATAAGTATGATATCTTATAGTATCCATAATTTAGCCGACGAAATATTCGCTAATGAATTTGATTATGATAGTGGATATGCCCAATTTTATTATATTAGCGGTTGGCTTGCGAACAATATAGGGAAGTTAAATACTCGCTTATACAGCAGTTTTGATGTTAGTGGCAGCTATTTTACTCCTACAGGGTCTTTTAAAAACGAAGAAAGGTCTATTTATAAGCAAATGTACTTGCATGAATTCTACAATAAAAAATCACGACAAGTACTGAGAGGTGTTGATTCTTCTGTGGACTTCATTTCTTTGCGTGAAGGCGATTCCATGATCACTCGAACCAATAAAAATGAATTAGCAAAAACTTACAGAGGCTTAGCAAATGACTCAAAAGAAGAATTGGATAAATTGGTAACCTCGTATTCCCTATATCAATCTCAACCAGTCCAAGTCGCAGGAGAAGACGGCACTTATTACACAGGGGCAGGAGTAAATCCTTTTATTTATTAATTAACCAGCTGCTACTTTGTATTTTGTCTCCCAATCCATAAATAGGCTCTATGCCCAACTCTATACATAATTTATGCTCTGGAGTGTTTTCACCGGAGGTTCTATCCCCGCCGTTGCAGAATAAGAGCTTTTCATTTGAAGTTTTACATGAAGCTAAACTCTTTAAGGTTTTACAAACAGTTTGATCTTTATCTACAGATTTAATTGCCATATCCACATGTTTAATAGATCGAACGATTTGAATTCTTTCTTTTAACGGCATAAAAGGTTTGCCTTTTTTTCTAGTTAAAAAGTCATCGTCATTAACTATCACAACCAAAGAATCAGCTATACTTTTAGCTTTTTCCATTAATTCAATGTGACCTACATGTATAGGGTCAAAACCACCACTTATTATTGCTATCTTCATACAGAAATACTTTTTTTGAAATATTCTAATTATAATATTTTGTAAAAAAATGCAACAACCAAGCGACAATCTTTTTGAGTAGTTCCCCACATTTGTTTTGGGTATTTTGAGTGGAAGTATTTCGCAGGGTAAGAAATAAGTCTATTTTCCATTCCTCCTATTATTGAATTTATTTCCCACTCGTCAATATTGTTTGATGAATTTTTAGAGAATTGTTTTATTTTTTCCGTAGAAAAATTTTCAGCGCAATGACCGTATTGTTTATGCCTCCATAAGGCCGTACCGTTTAAGTGATTAAAATTGTCAGTCAAATAAAAAACAGCGCCATGAGTAGGGTCCTCTAATGTTGAGACTTTTAGATCTGCGTGAATATTCCAGTCTATATCAATAAATTCTGTGGCCATTCTAACAAAAGAAAGTATAACTTTTATTTTTTTATTATATACTTCTTCTATTTTTTTTTGAAGTAAATTTGATAGTTCAGCAGGAGGATATGCTACGTAGAATTTTTTCCCATTATTTTCTACAGTTTGATATGTAGTTGTCTGAGAAAAATTTTTAAAATTGTTAAAATCTTGCTTCGGTAAAACCTCGTCAATTATAAATGAAAAATTATCATACATAACAAGTAGGCAAACCTTTAAGGCCTGAATCTCGTTTAAGGTTAACCCCTCTAGCAGTTCTTAACGTATAACCTAACCCTGTGGAATTTTTAGGTTTAGAGTCGTTGATTAAAATTCTAGGTCCAGCGTTAACACTGAAAATAATTTCATCAAATTTGATTTTAAATCTTTTAAGGGCTTTCATCGTGTGCTCCCTATGCCTCTCTTCCCTAGCTGTAACAAAAATAACCTTATCTTTTTTTGACAGCCGTGAAAACCAATCCTGAACACCCTCTAAAATCTCCTCTTTAAGATGGCTTCTTTTTATATTTGTAACCCAACTGTCAAGTTCATCATTCGTGCGATGCTTAAATATCGTGCCATCAATGTCGATGAACCAAGTTTGATCTAATTTTTCTTTTTCTTGCATATTGACCATAAATATTATGGTTAAACGCTCTAAATTCTACAATAATTTTAAGATTTATCAAAGTGATCTTTCCAATAATTATACGTTTTATAATCATTTGGGGTGCCCCAGCAAATATAGTGTTCAACTTCAAAAACCTTAGCATTCAACCCCATATTTATATTTTGATTTAAAATATCGTCCACATAAAACTCTCCGTTTGTCCGAATATTTTGCTTTAAGTTGCGCTGAAACCCTTCTATAAAATATCTAGCTTTTCTAAAAAACATCGTGCCTATGATCGCATGGCATTTTAATGGATCATCAAAAATAAAATTTTTGCAATGAACATGTTTTATATTATCATTTTGATCAACATCTAGCCATGAGTACATGTCGGGGTTAACTTTGCTGGCTTGGTTATTTCTAAACGACCAAACAATAATGTCTATAGATTCATCATTGTAAAGGCTCATGTAGGCATCAACATCATAATAAGCCCCATTATCGCAAGCTGACACTAAAATAGGCTGATCTAGGCCCAGCTTAGACTCCTCAATTGCCATAGAGGTTGTGCATGCTTGCCCCTCTGTAGGGCCACCTATCAAAATCGTATTAGATTTAGGGTAAAATCGTTTTATTTGATCTTTTATCTGATAAAGATTGTCGTGCTCTTGCAGTGCAACAAAAATTTGATCTTTACACTGAGGCAGGCACTCTACCGCTTTTACTGCCATAGGAGAATCATCCAAATCAATTAATGGCTTTGGCTTGTTGTAGCCCTCTTTTTCGAACCTGCTCCCTTTCCCTGCCATTGGCAAAATTAGAGTGGTGTCACAATGAGCTTTTGGTTTAAAACCTCTTTTTTTAATACTTGAAAAATAATTAAGCCATGATTTATAGATTTCTAAGTCATATGGGGTTCCCCATTGCAACATCTTTTCTATTTCAAATATATTAACCTTTAACCCCTCAGAGACTAATAGATTATAAACCAAGCTGATATAATACTCTCCATTTATAGAGCATTTTAAATCTAGAGCTTTTTGGAAAAATTTCTTTACTAATCGCCCTGTTTTAAAGTAATAAGTTCCATTTGATGCATATTCTTGCATCTTGTCGCCAGTAAAGGGTTCTTTTTCTTTAATCTCAACTAGGACCTTATCATTTTCTCTACAAAAGGCGTAATTATCGCTGCCTAACATATGGGGGTGAAAACCTTTATAGCAAGGTATTGATCCATCGAAATTTTCAGAGCGAGCTTCGGCTAAAAATTCATCAAAATCCCAAACAGTACCATAATCACAATAAGATATGATAATTTCTTTTTTATCATTTATATTATCAAAAATTTTAGACACAGCGTAAACAGGGCCTTTTTTGTGGTGCGGAATTGAAAAAATTTGAGCATTAGGACTGATCGATTTTAAAACCGAAAGCATGTTCGTTTCTTTCAAATGTTTTTCATTGCATATAAATATTATATCTGACACGCCTTCAAATAAATCTACAACATGTTTAATTATAGGAGACCCATCTATATCAATAAGCGGCTTAGGATTTTGGTAACCTTTGTCCACAAATCTTTGCCCAAGCCCAGACATAGGTATTATCAGTTGAATGTTATTTTTGCTGTTCATCATAAAATTGTATTATTTAATTTGGATTTATACAAATCCGCATAATCTGTGCACACTGCATGTACGTTTTGCTCTTGGTAATTTAAAACTGATTTTTTACTTAATAAAGGGATGATACAATTATTGTTGAGTTTCAATTTTAGATCGTGCACCCAAAAATGAAATGTGCTTGTGATAACATACGGATCTTTTGTGTGGCAAAAATACTTGATATTTGCATTCATTTTTTTCAACTCAATAGCTGCATATAAATTTTTGCAATGGTACCAAATGTCGTTATACCTTTTTATTATCCAACTCTTTGTAATCTTATATTGTGTTGTATCATGCCCCAGCCAGAAACAGCCGTGTATAAATCTTACGTCTACCTCGACTTGATAACCAGAGCGAATAGCGGCATCTATATAATTTGGAGAGTTTTCTGTGCCAACGATCTTGCCATTTATATTGCCACGATGAGATATAATATTCATCACGTTTTAATGTTGAGGTTTTTTTATAAAATTTATAAACTTATCTACATCTAATCCCCAAAAAGAGTTTAAGCCTTGATCTAAAGCCAAACATTCAGCCTTTTTTCTTATAATTTTTTTAAATCTACCTTGTGAGTTCCACCCTGATATAGGTGTATCCGCATACGAAAGGATTAAACTATCGTTTTGAATATCGTTAATTTCGCCTACAATGTCGCCTGACTTTACACGCATATAAAGTTTCCATTTGTCAGTTTCAGTATGAAAGGTGTCGTCAAAAAAATCGACTTTATTATCCTTAAAACTATATAAAAATCTTTTATTTACCTCTAAAAAGGTGGGAGAAATCAATGCTGTCACCCTTGTTTCATCAGGACAAAATAAAACATTGCACATACCTCCCCCTATGGCACCTATAATATGTTCAGCATTGTTAAATAATAATACTTTTTCTACTGTAGATAAGTTTTCTGTAAAAATCTCCTTGTAACCTAAATGGCTCAACTTTTCAACTAATACATCTTCGTTGACCAGTTTTCTTCTTGTCGTGTAATTCGTACCTATATTTGAAAAATCATTATGGACCCATGTTCTCCTTGAAACATAAAATTTAGAAGGAAGGCTACTTACAGAATGTTTAACTCTTACAGATCTAACCAAAGATTTGTAAAAATCGTAGACCTCTTTTCTCGGCGGCAGGTTCGAATCGGCACCATGGGTATAAGAGGAAGAGACAAAAACAGTTTTGTAGCAAAGGTTTTCATCAACCACCAATGTATCATCACTATGAATACCTAATATGTGCAAGAATTCTAAAACAAATTCATAAATTTTTTTTTGATTAGGGTTTGTGAAATTTACTAGCAATTTTAAATTTGCATGTTGCTTCTTGATGTGAAAAAAGGATATTAAATATGGAAGCGAATCATAAATAAAATGATAATAATTCTCAGTATTATAAATAAAGTAAAATACTGGGTCATTGAGTATGTGGTGCGCTTTTTTAAAGGCGGCTTCCCGGTAATCTATTTGGCGCTGCGCTGCCCCCAGCGACATAACTCTTTCTTGAACTGGGTGATGAATTCTGCCGTGCGACTTAAAAATAGCACATGGGTAAAAAGAAAAATTTTTTGAAAAAACCACCTTTTGGAATTTGTGTATGTCAATTTTTCTGCCATTTTCATCGGCATCGTATAGCGTGTACGATTTCTGAGGTAGGTTTTGGATCATAAATCAACCTAAGATTTTCTTATTAAAAGTAAAAACCGGATTAACCACTGTTGTAGCATCTGTTGCATAGCACTTTTCCTCGCTACACATAAAATTTACATCATTTAAGGTTATTAAAGGTTCAAAATCTTTCAGTAAAAGATGCAAAGAGCAATGCTCTGCCCACATGCAAGAGAGAAAGGGGTTCAAAAAAAATCTTGGGACAATATTCAAAGTGTTGCCAGAAACCCTATTATATTGCCTCCAAAACATTTTAGGGTCTTCTTTTATGATTTTAGATGTGCCAAACTCAAAATGATTAATGTCTGTTTCTATCCATAGGTAATTAATTTTATTGAAATCTATATCTAAATCATTTATTGTTTTCTTGAATGATAAATCACTTCTCACAAATATGTAATAATCATAAGTAGGTATGGGGGTTTTTAATTTTAAAAATCGACCGCCACTAAAAAAAGCCCCAGCCCCCCATTTTTTGGGCACCCTTATATTGTAGTACAAATGGTAGAGGCAATCAATATCTTCTTGCGTTAAATCATCATAATCAATATCTATAGCTGCATAATATTTTTTAAATTCATTATATTTTTCATGCTTATTGGTGACTAATGCGACATTAATCTTAAAACCCAAACTTTTTAAAGGTTTAAAGATGCAATTTAAATGGTTGACCTCATTATCTCGCATATCAACAGAGTAGTAATACCTGTTGTCCGTTTGGCGAGATTTTTCAGAATACCCATTTCCTATATAGATAATTAAACAAGACTTACCTTGATATTTATTGGCCATATATATAATTGAAATTTATATTACAATTATGCTTTTTAGTTTTTTCTTCCGGAAGCTTTAATGATTCGTTTTTTTCTGGCGACCTTACTTCTTTTTGCTCTACTGCAGGCTCCTTTTCAATCTTTTGTTTTTGCCTTTTTGTAGGGTTCAATAACTGAAGTATAGCCTTATCTTTAGCTTTTACCTCTAGCTCCCATTTGATTTTACGCTGATATTCAGGAGCTTGTTCGTTTGCGTAATCGGCATGACTTCTTGAGTTGTTTTTACCCCAGCTCCAATGAAAAACAGGAGTGTAATTGTTGGGCCAAGTTTTTTCAAACGCATCTATGTTTTGCTGAATAGTGATTTTATTGTTTTCAAAAACAGACGGGTTACAATAATCATGTAAATTGTCGTAAGTAAGAGGAAAAAAATGATTATACTGAGTGCCGCAATAATTATGAAAATACATAAATAAATTAGCGCAATTCCAAAGTCCTTTATCTTCGTTTTCAATAACAAGCCTTTTTTTGACCCCTTCATTGCACTGATTGAATGCTTCATAAAACCTGTCTACTATTTCTCTGAATAAACCCTCCTCATTTGATTTTGGAGTAATACTAGGGTGTATATTGATAGGAGCTGAATAATCTTGAGGTAGCCCCATTAAATCCATGATTAAAGCATGAAAATTTAATTCATTAATTGTTTTCTGTACAACATTAGGCTTTTCTGAAGCTAGTACATTAAACTGATCTGGGTGCAGGGATAAAGATACTTTTAAGCTTTTTGCTGTCGCCCCTATTTCTGTGCAAGCTTTACAAATAGTTTTGTAATTAGATAATTTTTCTAATCGCAAATCTAAAGTAGGGTCTGTCAACAGAGGAAACATAGAGCTAGACAACCTATAATGAAAAACTCCTTGTTCAGCGCAATACTTAATTATTTGTTGTGCAAGGTTTAAATTGTGTAATATTCGATCTTCTAGAGTTGACAATCCAGAATTACCACCGTCATCTTGCAGATCCAAAAACCTTTTACGTGTTATTTTTTTGAAAGCAAGAGATTTATCACGCCCTTTTAAAACTTCTGATATGCAAACTAATCCGTAATTCATGTTACTTTTTTTTAGGGGTGTTGATTTTTATTCTGTTGTTGTCTTCGAAGAAACCTTCTTGAGAGCAATATTGAACAGCTTTTAATGTGAAATTATGATCGACAGGGTTATGGAAGGTTACAGAATTAGGTGTCACAAGCATTTTTTCACCCGCAACAGTTATTACGTGTTCTTTTTTCATTATATTGTAGGTATAGATGATATTACGTGGCCAAGGTTAGAATAATCAATTCGATTTACAATTAAACCGGGGCCGTTACATTTGTCAAGAGAAATCCTGTACCCTTGGACTTTTTCTTCAAAAAGAACAAGCTCACTTATAAAATCATGCATACCATTCTTTTTAATCCAGCGAAAATATAAATCTTTCATTTCTTCGGTGGTCTCAAATAAGAAATCACAATCAGATCTTAGAGTAAGAAGTATGCATAAAGACCGAATAGCTAAATTTTCTGAAGGAGGTTCGATGACGCTTTCTACAAAAATCAAAGGATTCATGCAGAAAGTTACACATATAAAAAAAATATTACAGCGATTTTACCATTCTAGCGCTTCCGCAACGTTCGGGAATTTAGATATAAAAATACTTTTTATTTCTTCGGCAATTTCACGATGTTCTTTTTGAGTCTCTTGAGCCGCACGAATTTGAATGTAGTGAATCCAAGATCTGATAGAGCCTTTCATATACATAGTGGTTTCCGTGCATAATGGAAGGATCATCCTTGCGCATTCTTTAGCTATCCCATTGGCTATTAAATGGTTGTATACCTCTACAGAAGTTGATAAAAAATGGTCAATTGCGCCATCTAACTCTGATTCTAATTTGAATTTTTCGTCTCCTACTTGGCGGTTAGTTTCGCCTTGCATTCTCCATTCTATAGGTTCTAGATTTGCGACCTCACTATATCTTTGGCTGAACTCTTGAAAAGAAAACGATCTGTGGCGTAATATTTGAGCCGCAATAGCTCTAGATGTTTTTATCTCAACCGTCATGTCAACCATCTCAAAAGGAGACCAATGTTTATGTTTTATAAGGTATTGTGTTAACTTCGGGGCAGTTTGATTGTTAAACTGGTTAGAAGGGTTGCTTACCCTTGCACAGTAAACAATTAAATCTTCAGGAGTTTTGATCCCTTGCCTTTTTAATTGTAAGGTGGGCTGAGTCATAGACACTAATTTTACTTGCATATTAGAAATTAAAATTTTACCAAATGTAAATCTTCTACCTTAACCCTAAGGAAAGGCTCTTTTTTATTAGTTGAGTATTTATTGTATTTACGAATAAGAAACCCTTTGGATATTATTTTAGAAGCAGAACACCAAAACATTGCCGATAAATCTTTATCCACAGAATAAAAAGCTGTATTTTCAGTTTTTTCTTTGAAGAATCTCCATTTTCTTTCGGGTATATCTAAGGTGTCGAAAGGAAAAGTTCCACTTTCCCAGCAAGTTCTGACTTCAACTTCGGCATACCCGGTTAACTTGCCATGCTTATAAACCTCAAGATCAACGTCATACCGATTTTTCCCTTCTTTCGCTATTAAGCCGAAGCGAAACAAGTAATCAATGACAACTCGTTTTCCTAAATCATCGTATTGATCGTGTAAAGATCTGTCAAACTTTTTATTCTGGTGCATCTAAAATATTTTGAGCTGTGTTTAGTATATTTTTTCCATCATCATCACTAAACTGTCCTGATATACCTGTAGGCCCAGCACAATAAAAAGATGGCCCATACTTTTTGTAAAAAGATTTAGCTAAGCCATTTAACGGAAGATTTTTAACTTCCTCTAATGCCTCTGCAACAAAAAGCGCTTGATCTTTTGTCATGTTTATTATTTGTGGATTAGGCAATTTTCAATTAATAAACAATCTAATTCTGAAGCAAGGAAAGTATCTATCGCATTCTCTGGTGTTTCAACTAAAGGCTCATAATTCAAATTGAAACTTGTATTTAAAAAAACTGGAACGCCGGTTTTCTGTTTGAATAAATTTAAAGCGTCGTAAACTATATCATTTTGTTGACGATTTAGAGATTGCGGCCTGCATGTCCCGTCAATGTGCACCACAGCAGGTATTTTACTTTTCCAGTTTTCTCTAACTTGAGTAGCCATGAGCATAAAGGGTGATAAATGTTGTGCATCAACAATGTCAAAGTAATCGTCTTCAATCATCACCGGAGCGAAAGGTCTCCAAAACTCTCTCCTTTTGATTTTGTTTACTCTTTTAGTGTTTTCTTTATAAGTCGGGTTGGCTAATATACTTCTATGACAAAGTGCCCTTGGGCCAACTTCAGATCTACCCTGAAAATAACCAACAGTTTTATCTTCGAATATCAAATTCGCTAAGCAAGCGCTAGGGTTAACAATTTCAAACTCTAAACCTTTTTGTTTTATGATTTTAGATACATAATCTTTAGCGTAAGCTGGCCCCCAATATGCAGTAGAAAAATCTACTTGAGGTAAATCTCCAGTTTTATTTAAATACCCTAATATCGCCGCACCCAAAGCTGTTCCAGAATCGTGTGCAGCTGGTTGAATAAACAAATCATCTACAAAATCGAGTTTACTAATTTTACCATTAGCGCTACAATTTAAAAAACTACCTCCTGCTACAACAAGATTTCTAAGTCCAGTTTTTTTATGCAACCTTGTTATGTTCTCAATTAAAACTTTTTCAAAATAATGTTGAGCAGTTGCTGCTAATGCAATAGCTTTAGGGCTATCTATATTTTTTTTAAATTCTTCTTTATCTTGATTAGTAAGATGATCTATAAATTTTGATTTGTAAAAACCATTTCTAGTTGTGAAAACTCCATTTGGTTGGTTATTAAAAAAAGCAGGGAGAACTTGTTCATCAGGCTTACCATAAGAAGCTAAACCCATTGTTTTACCTTCCCCTGAATGCCAAGTAAACCCTAATAATTCTGTGATGTCACTATAAAAACCCCCTAAAGTACCTATGCAATGAAAAGATCCAGTTTCACAAAAATGACCATCTATATAGTAACCTAGTATTCCAGCATTTTCTCCTCCGTCCCCATCTGCAGTTATAAAATTACAATTTGTAAAATTAGACGGGACAATAGCGCTATAAGCGTGACTTTTATGATGTGGATAGAATTTTATTTTATGCAGGTCATAAATAAATTTTTCTTGAAAAAAGCATAAAACCTCCACTTCATTATGCAGAAAAAACCTAGTTCTATCACCAAAAAATAATTTTTCTTCTCCTATCTGTTTTGCTATAGCAGGGTCTTGAAAACCTTCGTAAACAGCCTCTATTTTAGAGTGGCCAACAGATATTTCATCAATCTCATCAATTGATATACCTCCAGCTTTTAAACAAAAATTAATTGCATTTTCAGGACAAACATTAGGGGAATGTTTAATCCTGTTAAATCTTTCTTCTTCAGCAAAAGCAACAAGCTTGCCATCTAAAATTAGACAAGCCGCTTGGTTATGGCTACAACGATGAGATATGCCAAGTATGTTCATTCGATTAAAATAAGTGTATAATTATAGTATGGTACCTCCAGAATTAATTTCAATGGCAATTGGGAGCCTTTCTGGGTTTGTGTTTAAATTCATGGCTCAGAGGGCTAAAGAAAAAGCTGAAATGCTTAAAATGGCCCTTAATACTCAAAAAGCAAATGAAGATGCTCATAATGCTGCTGTTCAACGTGTATCGGTTGACGGTGGAAAATGGGTTAGGCGACTAATTGTTGTATCCACTTTGTTTGGCGTTATAATTGCACCTTTTTTCTTGGCTTTATTAAATGAGCCGCTATACGTGCAGATAACAGAAACAAAAAGATCATTTTTATTTGGTTTATTTGGAGGTGGCACAGAAAATTACTTTGTCAGGGTGGATGGCTACTTAATGATCCCCGAAGTTAGGCAAACATTAACGGCGATAGTTGGTTTTTATTTTGGTAGTTCTGTAGTAAAATCATGATTAAATATATTATTTTAACTTTAACGATAATTTTGTTATCATCTTGCTCTACGATAAGAAATTTAAAAAAAGGCGATGACAGAATAGTAGAGCCAAAAAAGGCCTTAGCAGAAAACAGGTTCATAAGGTCTGCTGACGGAAAATTGAACCCAGAAAAGCAGGTTGTAACCCCCAAAGGCTTCACTATATGGACAATTTTTACAGGTACAGGCAGTCTTTTGCTGTTTCAATTTCTTAAATGGAAACATATTGTTTAAATGTTTTATTTTTCGATATGTCGAATATATAGTTGATAGACTTTCCCTGTCTTTTTGTTTTTTTGTGAGGGCAACAAACCTCACCATTTTTATCGATAATTTTAATACTTAAACTACAATTTAAATTTTCGTTATGAATAATAATGAAAACGGGTATGCATTTAGCTTTAGATATTTGCTGGTATTTCGCTATATTTCCGCTAAGGATTTTAAAAATATCTAAATTCTTATCTGCTGAACTATCACTGTTGATTATAACTAGTGAATATAACCTTTTTTTAAAGTAAGCATAACTCAACTCGTTACCACAAAGAAACTTAACATTTTCATCTTGTTTTTCTATTTTTCTGCAAACAGTAATATTCATATGTAATATCGTACTTATTTAGCCAAATCAAAAAAGAATAAGTGAAATAGTCTGCCAGACTCTTTGTCTTGTCCGAAATACTTGCTTGCCGCATGTATCAATCTAGCATCCCACAAAACTAATCGATTGTAAACGTTGCCGACAGTATCGACAAGATCAAACTGCGTAGAATCATAAAAACCTCCGGCAAAAGGATCTGGCGTGTCAGGTGTTAACTCTCGCTCGTGTCTGGCTCTAGAATTTTTTGCAGCATAAAAAGATGTGCCAGCCTCGTATGGCGCATTTGGAGTTAAATAAACCGCCCCTGCCCAGTCTTGACCGTCAGTATGGTAAACTAAAGAGTCCCGGGCAGTGCAAAACTGAAAAACGCCATTGCAATAAGATGTGTCTTTGTAAAAATTGCCTATTTTAAAGCCGAGGATAGACTCGAACGATTCTTTCGTTTTTGGGGCAAAGAAACAATCTTCCGTTCTCTCTCCTTTATGGCTTTCAGGATGTTTCTTAAAATCCTGCCTTAAGGCAAAATCTCGAACATGATCAGGGTTTTCGTAAAAGTCATCTACGGCAATAAAACTTTTTTTGAGGCTTGATGTTTTTGCTTTGTTAAGAAAAAATGACATACTATTTAAAAAAATCTAATTGATGTTTAAAGCTGCTTTGGTATTTATAATTGCCGACATGACCTAATTCTATCTCAGGTATAGCGTAAATTTTTCCCCCACACTGCCTCCATAAGTTGCAAAACCCATAATCTTCGCTTTCGAATTTTTTTGTTTCTTGGTTTATTTTTGCGGGGAAAAAATCGTAAAAATTGTCTCCATAACCTGAGTAACCATCTATATCGTTTCTATATTTAATGTCTGGCTTTTGTTTGATTATTTCTAAAAAAACACCCCTCTTGATTAGCATAAAGCCTGTAGCAGCGTAATTAACCTCGACACATTTCGAGTTTTGGCTGACCTGATTTAAGGTCGTTTCAGTCACCTCCGTAGAAAAATCTGTAGCAAGCTTGCTCCAATTTTTACCCTGAAAAACAGAAGGGTTATTACTGGCTAGATAACTTATTTTTTCCTGATTCAAATATTTTTTCGGGTAAAGCCCAGTCACGACATCTAAATCCGCATCTATAAGCTTAAATACATCATCAACGTTAAAATCAATATCTACATCTATAAATAATAAATGTGTGTGATCGCCGTTTAGCATAGAGGCTGCAGCTGAATTTCTAGCTCTAGATACTAAACTTTCAAAAAAAATACCTGTAGAGCTAAAGGACACATCCCCTCTTTGCAAGACTGTTTTTATAAAAAGGTTAGAACAAGCTAAAGAGTACTCTCCTCTGCACAACCCCCCATAAGCGATCATAGGGAACAATATTTTAGGTCTTTTTGAGTTCACCATTTACAAAAGTAAAGATTTTATTTTCTTTTCCGCTTGCCTGTTGGTAAAAAATGTTGCCCTTTGAATGCTTAGCACAATCAACAGCGTAACTTAAAGCTGCTGCATCCCCTAAAGCCGCACTATACCTTTGAATATCTGACCCATCATCTTTTTTTACAATATAAGAAGGGTGTCTCTGCTTTTCTTCGTTCATATCAAGAAACTGTAATTAAAACCTCATGGATTAAATGTCTTGTTTTGTGATCTATAACCCTACCATTTTCATCGGTAGGCATATCTTTAATAATATCATTAAAATTCAGATTTAAGACTGCGCTCATGCTTTTAACTTTTCTGAAGATACCTATCTCTTTATATTTCAAGATGCTCCATAAGGCGTCAACCTGTTCAGAATTAGCTTTTTTGATCGCATTTAAAAATTTACTGCGCTTGATTGTATTGTCAGACTCAATAGCTGTATTCATATGTATAAATATTAGAAAGTGTCAAAAAAAATTCTAACTTTTTTTTCATTAAAAATTATATAGTGATACTTTTCCGTATCTTGCTTGAAAGAATTTTGGTAGATAAAAATTGACAAATCCTGAAGTTCATTAAATATTTCGTTGATATCAAGTATATCTTGTTTGTTATTTGCAAGTGTTTTTTTTAGTATATTTTCTGCAAGAGTCAAGCAGTAAACTGACCAATAAGAAGAAAGTGTTTTTTTATTATCTAAAATTGATTTATCAATTTGCAATATATGCTTATGATCCCATTTCATTAAATTCTTTGATGCATCGCTCGATGGAGTCATGTACATTTGATATTTTTATACCAGTACTTATCAGTTTTTGATTTGATAGCACGCAATTACTACGGGGAACACTGCCTGTAGACAAATAAAAATCCTCAACATCTTCGAAAAATTTAAAGCTTTTACCTGTAAAATTAACTTTTTTGAATAGGCTTACTACCTCTTTGGCTGTAATCGCACCAGAATTAACAATATTGTAAATCCCGTAGTCGCATTCGCTGCGCAACAAATCAATACAGCATTTAACAAACTCTTTACGGTTGGAAAGGGAGTTTGGCAAACTTAAAAGTTTATTGTAATTTAAGATTTTAGTTAAATAATTTCGAGGGTTAGATAAATCCTCATCAAAAGGCATACGCAACCTACAAATATAATGATTTGCATAACGGCCAATGATATCTTCGGCCATAGCCTTAGTGCCAGAATAAAAACTGCACGCATTAGTTCCCCAGTCCAAATTTGGGGAATCCTTCTCTGAAAAGCCTTCGTTAGACCCCTCGTAAATGCAGCCGGAAGATATGTGTATTAACTTTAAATCTTTAACTATATTTAAAAATTCTATTATAATTGCAGGTATTACAATATTACCATGCACAGCCTCTTCTTTGTTTTTTTCCACTGCATCAACATTTGGCCTCCCAACGTAACCAGCGCAATTGATTATCGTATCAAAATGATTAAATGACCATGAATTCAAAAGGTTTTGTACGCTTATATCGCTATGGCTCATAGTGATACACCTTTTTTCGGGCAACATTTGTTTAAAAATACTGCCGATATACCCACTTGAGCCTAGAAGTAGTATTTTATTTTTCATTTATAAACTCTATAATACATCTACCATGAAGCGTCTCCTCATCAGAAATAAGACCCTCTAAATAAAAAGACTTTGCAAAAAATATTACACTTTTAGTGTCCAGCCGAAAGGTTTTATTTTTTGCGATTAAGCGAAACGGAGGTCTACTAAAATCGCCAAGCAGGTCGCCTTCAAAATTGTCAGGCAAAATGTGTTGTTCAAAATTCTTCTTTACTAGTGCGCATTTAAATCTCATAAGCCTTCTAGGAAAAAGTTTTTAATTCGGTTTAAATCATCCAGCACTTCTTCAGATAATGCCACAAGCTTTCCATCAGAGTCGTTCATAATGGGGTTTGCTTCCCGAATATAAGTTTCATATTTTTCTATCGCAAAATTAATAGCTTGAAAAGTTTTACGAGGTTTACACCTTTCAAATTCAGAAATATTCATAGCACTTTGATGTAAGTTTTCTCTAGGAGATTGTAACCTAATTTAGGGTACAATTTAGAAAGTTTATCGTAAGATTTAGGCCCTTTTATAGCCCCCATAGTAACGTAGCTAAATTTATTATTCCTAGCCCATTCTTCTGCTATCTTTACCATTCTTATATTACAAAGGCTTGTTCTGAATTTGGGGTCGCAAAACCAAGCCACTTCTGACATTTGATACTTGTTATCCCAAAAGTTTTGAGATACAGAAAAAATAATAAAACTTTTTATTTGGTCGTCTTCGCAGAGCCAGATTTTGATAGAGTTTGTGGCTATACCATTAAATAATTTATGAGTGATTATTTCTCTAGGGTAATCCTTATCACGAAAAAGCTCCGCTTCATTCCAAAAATAAAAACCAATATCAATTAGTTTTTGAACATCTTTCACATTTGCTTGGCGAATATTCATCTTAAAAGGGGGGTGCTTAACACCCCCCTTTAAATTAATTTCTTTTACTTAAAGAAGGCTGGAATATTTTCGTCCTCATCCTCTTGAGCCTCTTGTGTCATTTTTACAGACTTTGCCTCGCTACTCGTTTTTTGAGGCGCATCTTTTTGCCGTGCTTGAGGAGATTGGCCTTCAGGCGGATTTTGTGACTTATACACATTGAAAGACGGTCTTGTGCCTCCTTCATTTTGATCCTTATTTCTAAACATCACAATGCCTATTGTGTCATCCGGCCCGATATTTTTCAAGTCGAGATTATTTAGAGATAATCGGCCTGTATAATAATCACCTTTAGACCAAAGGGCTGCAACTTCTCTTTTTTTCCAATCGTTATTTTTTTTATTTTCTGGCATATTATTTTAGTGTTTTACTTTTTGTTTCGACAAACAAAATTTTTTCTTTGATTAATGTTCTTACTACGTCCTCTAATTCATTGATAAAATCGGGAGACACCCTTGTGAATTGAGGCCTTAGCTTACCGCATAAATCTAAGGCGTAATCTCTGGTATAAGCTCGATTTAATACAGATATGTTATACTTTCTACTTGAATTGTCAAGCCCTAAACCTTTATTTTTTTTGCTCATAAATGTTTGCGTGGTTTAAAAACCTTTTATATCAAATAATGAACTGATACTTTTATTGTTCATCGTTCTGCTGATTGCGTCAGACAGCATGGGCGCTATATCTATCTTATGTACCCTAGGGTGATCAGATATCCCTTCGATACTATTTGTTGTAACTATTGTATCAATATACTTTTCTTTTTCAAGGTTTTGTTTGCCTTTCTCAGTCAAAGGTAAATGAGTGACAAATGAGACTATTTTTTTGGCACCTTTGCTTTTTAGGAGTTTTGCTGCGCCAGATAAAGTTCCTAAGCTTTCTGACATGTCATCAATCATTAATATATTCTTACCTCTAACGCTTCCAATGATCATTTTTTGCTCGACCTTGTCTGCGTTGAGTCTTTTTTTATGAATCATCCCGAAATCCATACCGAAAGATTCGGCGTATTTTTCTATTTTTTTGATCCCTCCTACATCAGGGCTAAAAATAACCCATTTATCTGTGTCTGTTTTTCTTTTTAAATATGTTTTTTTAAAATAATCTATAAGAAGATTGCAAGGCAATAAAGTGTCGAGAGGTATAGAGGAAAAACCCTGTATAGAGATATTATGCAAATCTAAAGTTATGATTCTGGT
>ERZ1046740.1287-NODE-1287-length-17935-cov-8.503691_pt1 | contig 17935 bp, 9 predicted proteins | sample MGYA00383093_ERZ1046740 | MGnify/ENA primary metagenome ERZ1046740 (study PRJEB29581, sample SAMEA5548363) | metagenome | biome: marine; feature: coastal; material: water | depth 25 m | study: Short-term variability in the microbial, nano- and picoplankton... | reverse complement strand
AGAGCAGCTTTGGGATGCTATAAACGAGAAGATCCTAAAAGAAGACGCAACCGACACACAACAACAAACCGTGTAAAGTTTTATTAAAAACAACGGAGGGGTGCATGCCTTTTTTGGGTCTATGGTTTTACCGCAGACCGCGTACCATTTGTTTTAATGCTTGTATAGACTATGGTGAGGCCGCTTGTAAACCTCCGCTGGCGCGGAAACCTTTTACACCAAACGTGCGAAAGATGTCAAAGATTTTCGTTCATAAGTTCGTGCTTGTGCGGAGACGTTGTGCCGTGTAAATGCCGTATTTTGAACTCAAACAATCTTAGAAAAACTTAAGTTCAATGCGGTTTTTAACAGCGCTTGCCTGCTCTTTTCTCCTTGCGGTGCCTTCTTTTGGGCAAGAAGAAGGGGGGTTAAAAAAACTGTGGGATGTTTACTTTAACGATACGTCTAAGGCTGCAAAGCATAAAATCATTGCTTACCCTGTGATCGGCTACACGCCAGAAACCAGTTGGGAGTTTGGCCTCAGCGGTCTATTTGTGTACAACCCAAAAAAAGACATCAATAACAGATTAAGTGAAATCTCTGCGTTGGCGTTTGTCACTCTCGAAAATCAATACGGCTTATGGGTAGACCATGCGCTCTATACAGATAAAAACAAGTATTTTTTGCTTGGCAGATTTCGTTTGCAGCAATTCCCGTTGCTGTATTACGGCATTGGGGTAGAAACGCCTTCAGAACCGGTGGCCCTCATTGACGGCTTTTCATTTACCCTAAGACAGCGCGTTCTGAGGAAAGTTGCCAAGAACTTTTATACCGGCTTAGAATTCGATGTCAACCATTTATCGTCTGTAGAGATCAAAGAACAAAACTCAGAATTTATTCCTCCGCCTGGTGTAGAAGGCTTTACAAACTTTGGCCTCGGCTTAGGGCTGGTCTACGATGAACGCTACAACGTGCTAAATCCGCGCAAAGGTGTTTTTGTAGAAGGGGGCTTTTTGCATTACAACGAAGACCTGGGCAGCGACTATTCGTTTACAAATTACTTTTTAGAATTGCGCTATTACCAACCCACGTTTAAAAATCAGATTTTGGCGTACCAATGTTATGTAAACAGCGTGGCGCCCTATAAAGACAGCGAGGTACCCTTTAACCAAGTGGCGCTTATGGGAGGCGAAAATTTAATGCGGGGCTATTATTTAGGGCGTTACCGCGACAACACGCTCGTGGCCTCACAGGCCGAATACCGGTTTTTACCTTTTCCGTTTAGCAAGCGTTTTGGAGGCACCCTTTTTGGGGCCTTGGGTGCGGTAAGCCCGAGTATACCAGACTTAAACGTTAATCAAGTGCGCGCAGCGGGGGGCCTTGGTGTGCGCTTTTTGCTCTTTCCTGGCAAAGACATTTACACGCGTTTTGATGTGGCGTTTACCAACGAAGGTGTGGGCTATTACTTGTTTGTGGGAGAGGCGTTTTAAAATGACCAAGCTGTTGCAAGATGCTGCGCATCGGTAATAAGGCTTGCTTGCGTATCACCCTTCAGGTGAATAACCACTTCAGGCACACGTTTAAATCTAGCTTTAATGCGGCGTGTATCTAAACCATACACAGCACAACACATTCTTGAGCACAGCGATTTATGGCATTGTAAAAAACGGGACAGGCGCGGATGGCTTTTTGGGTTTGGTTCTACCAAGAGGCTTTTGCTTTTTTAGCGGACGCTGATGTATGAGTGCTAACGCGCTGCGCGCAAGCACATTTTCTGTGTTGCAAGCGTGGTCCGTAAGATGCCTTGCCAAAGCTCGTCTTTTTCAGAGCAAATGCGCCTTTTGCGCAAACAACAGTGGTAAAGTAAGAACGGCCATATAAGAAGCATAAGTATGAAAACGGAAACGGAAAGGATACCCGAGCCCTATAAAATAAATCAATTGATGCACCAAAAGACCTATCTGTCTAATGGCGAATTAAAGGAATGGAAAGGGGAATTTTCTGAGGTTTATTCTACAATTTCATCAACAGAGCAGTATGCCCCAACCGCATTGGGCAGTGTGCCGGTCTTAAGCGAAGCGGTGGCATTAGAGGCCTTAGATGCGGCTTCTGCTGCCTACAGCAATGGCCAGGGCTTGTGGCCCACAATGAAAGTGGCCGACAGAATCGCCTGCATGGAAAAATTTGTGAACCAAATGAAAACCAAGCGCGAAGAGGTGGTGAAACTGTTAATGTGGGAGATTGGGAAAAACCTCTCAGACTCTGAAAAGGAATTTGACAGGACCATTGACTACATCTACGATACCATAGAAGACTACAAAAAAATGGACCGTGCCAGCGCACGTTTCGAAAAAAACGGTGGCGTGCATGCCCACATCAGACGGGGGCCACTCGGGGTGGTGCTTTGCTTGGGCCCATACAATTATCCGTTAAACGAAACCTTTTGTTTGTTAATACCGGCCCTGATCATGGGCAACACCACTATTTTTAAGCCTGCCAAGTTGGGGGTGCTTTTGCTTACTCCGCTCATGGAAGCTTTTCAAAACAGCTTTCCAAAAGGGGTCGTAAACATTCTTTTTGGCAGAGGCAGAACGGTAGCTTCTCCGCTAATGCAAGACGGCCGCATCGATGTATTGGCTTTAATAGGGCACAGCACATCTGCAAATGCCTTGCAAAACAGTCACCCAAAAAGCAATCGCCTAAGAATGGTGCTGGGCCTCGAAGCCAACAATCCGGCTATTGTGTTGCCCGATGCAGATTTAGATTTAGCGGTAAACGAATGTATTGCAGGGGCAACCGCCTTTAACGGGCAACGCTGCACCGCCTTAAAGGTGCTGTATGTGCATGAAGCGATAGCAGAAAAATTTACCAAGGCTTTTTCTGAAAAAGTAGATGCCTTAAACTTTGGAAACCCTTGGGATAAGGGAGCACACCTTACGCCATTGCCAGAGCCAGACAAGCCTGCATATATTCAAGGCTTAATTGACGATGCTGTGGCGAAAGGCGCTACCATACAAAATAGAAGAGGCGGGGAAAGAACGGAGAATTACATCTTCCCTGCGGTGCTGTATCCGGCCTCTACCAAAATGCGCGTCTACGAAGAAGAACAATTTGGGCCTGTCATTCCCATTGTCCCGTTTTCTGACAGTCAAGAACCCTTAACCGCTATGGCAGAATCTAATTATGGTCAGCAGGTAAGCTTGTTTGGCAGAGATGCAAAAACCGTAGCTCCGCTTTTAGATGCTTTGGTGAATTTGGTGTGCCGCGTAAATTTAAACAGCTCATGCCAACGTGGCCCAGATGTCTATCCCTTTACGGGGAGAAAAGATTCGGCTGTGTCTACGTTAAGTGTGCATGATGCGTTGCGCTCTTTCTCGATACGCACCTTTGTGGCATCTAAAGACAATGCCGACAACAACGCTATTTTACAAGAGCTGCTAGACACAAAAGCATCAAATTTTGTGAGTACAGATTACTTATTGTAAGGCCTAAGAACCGGCTCTACAAGTGAGCTGCGAGAATTCCTTTTTAAAAGAGGTTTTGAATTGCCACACCGGCGGGACAAAAGTCAGCCACAGCAGTGGGCAGAACAGCACGACTAATAAACGGTGGCCGGTAGAAAAGGTCATGTGGTCTTCAATGGTGGCATACGGTTTCTAAATTGGCAGGCACTGTAGAACGGAGAAGAAGTTTCATTTCGGCATTTAAATTAGCCCCGAGACTTTAGATACGCAGCGGGCTTACTTATTTTCGCCTGCATGCCTTTGCCCGGTGTGCTGCAAAAGCATCCTCCCGTCCAATGCACCATCAGGGCGCTTTCGGGGCTCAGTCTTCCTTGTGCGCGGCATGTCTTCCAAGGCCACAGCTGGCGACAAGAAGCAAAGTAAAATAAAAGCGTAACCGTATTGTGCCGGCTCCATCTTACATTAGAGAAATACTAATAAAAAGGGACTCTAATTATAATGTCTTTTCAAACTCAATAGAGTCATAGAACACAGGTTATTTCTTGCTTCTATGGGGGCGCTTCAAGAGACTTAATCTTGATGTTAAAAGAAAGCGCCCCTAAAATTAATTAGAGGCGCTTTAAAAAGAATTAGACTTTAAAGCAAGGATTAATATTCTTTTATTAAAACTCTTGTAAATGTTTTGGACAATTCTGAACCTTTAGTGGATTTTGAAAATTCGCTAAATGCTTTCGCTTCCGAATCATTTTTAGGGCCAAAATTAAAGGCTGTATTTAAATCAGAATATGTTGCGTAGATATAGGTGTTTTCTCCATTTTCAGAGCCGTGAATTATCTGACCTGCTCCGACAGAACCATCAAAATTTATTGAGTTCATAAGTTTGCTGAATGCATCAACAAAAGAATTTAAATTAGAGCCATCCACGCTAAAAACCCATGCTTGACCAATTGGATTTGAATTATCAGCTCCGACAGAGTAAAGGCCTTTTCCTGCAGAAGCTCGAGAATTTTTAACATAATTACTCATTTTAGAAATATACAAGTCCCAGTCTGAACCACTTAGTGAATTTCTAAAACCGGCTAGAGATTTTGAAGACTCACTCGTAATACTAATTATATGTGTAGCGTTTTCACTAGAACCTTTCAATGGAATACTTGAAAAACGGACAGTAACGTCTGCTGTTTTTTCATGATTCGAATAGTAATTGTCAACTAATCCAGCTACTGTGGCAGCATCCTTATGGTCTACTTCTAATAATACATCATACCAAAAAACATTCTGACTGAACAGAAAAGATGACAATAATAAAGTGAGTAATAAAAGTGTGTTTTTCATTTGTGTTGGGGTTAAGTTAGATTTCTCCTAATATACAAATTTATGCCTGAACTTAATGAAGAAAGTATGCCTGTGATTTAATTTCGGCGATATATTTCGAAGGCGAATAGACGGGTCTGAATTTACCTTTTCTCAATTTATAATTAGAGGAACTCCGTAACTATAAACTTTCAATTGTTCATTCAAAAACTTCATTTGGAACAGTTAATTTCCTAGTAAATGTTTTGTGAATTAGAATATCTTGTTTTCCAATACCGTCAGAGCTATATTCTAAATTTTTATTTCATTTCCTCTTTTTTTGGCAAGCAGTCCGCAAGTCCCATTTTTAGAAACCAACCCTCTTACCGAGAAAAAAATAGCGAAATAAGAAATAGTGCCCTTTTGATACGGCTATTCGGGCATGCCTTTCTTAGAATTTATACGTTTGATATGCTATCAAAGACTATTTGAACGCTCATGCCAAACACTCAAACATTCAAAAGAGTATCGAGCTCAATGCTATTTTGCTTCAGCTTAGCAGTCCTGAATGCACAGGAGATATTACCGTTTCCACCGACGCCATCTGCAAGCACAGCCGGTTTAACAATGCAAACATCTACCTATAAAAATAGGGTAGATACAAAACACCTCGCGGAGGATGCTCCTAACATCTTGATTGTGCTCATTGACGATGCAGGGCCAGCAACACCTTCTACGTATGGAGGAGAGATAAATACACCAACCTTAAGCCGCGTGGCCGACATGGGTGTTTCATACAACCGCTTTCATTCTACGGCTATGTGCTCGCCAACAAGAGCATCTATACTCACGGGGAGAAACCATACTGTTGTAGGCAACGGGCAGATTGCTGAACTCGCCAACGACTGGGATGGGTTTAACGGCACTATTCCTAAGACCTCTGCAACGGTGGCCGAGGTGTTAAAAGCATACGGCTACAATACGAGTGCTTTTGGAAAGTGGCACAATACACCGGCAGAACAAACAACAAGCAAGGGGCCTTTTGACTATTGGCCTTCTGGCTATGGGTTTGAATATTTCTATGGGTTTTTGGCAGGAGAGGCCTCACAATACGAGCCTCAAATGGTTCGAAACACCACGATAGCAGAGCATCCACAGACAACACAGGGCCATGAGTATTATCACTTAACGGAAGACATTGCTGAAGACGCCATAAAGTGGCTGCGCGAGCAACAAGCCTTTTCTCCAGACAAGCCCTTTCTGATGTATTGGGCTCCCGGAGCTGTGCACGGGCCGCACCAAGTCGCCAAAGAATGGGCCGACAAGTACAAAGGAAAATTTGACGATGGCTGGGACGAATACCGCAAAAGAGCCTTCAAGAGACAAAAAGAGTTGGGCTGGATTCCCGAAGATGCGCAACTGACAAAACGCGATGAAACCATGACCGCTTGGAAAGATATTCCTGAATCTGAGCGCGCATTTCAAAGTAGATTGATGGAAGTGTACGCCGGCTTTGCAGAACATACAGATTACAACGTAGGGTTAGTCATTGATGAAATTGAAAAACAAGGGAAACTGGATAACACTCTGATCTTTTACATCTGGGGAGACAATGGATCTTCTGCGGAAGGGCAAAACGGAACCATTAGTGAACTACTGGCACAAAATGGCATTCCTACTACTATTGACCAGCATATTAATGCTTTAGAAAATCTGGGAGGACTAGAAGTTTTGGGCTCGTCAAAAACCGATAACATGTACCATTCTGGATGGGCCTGGGCCGGATCAACACCGTATAAGTCGACAAAACTTGTAGCCGCTCATTTTGGGGGCACGCGCCAACCTTTGGCAGTTTCTTGGCCTGCTAAGATTAAACAAGATGCCACACCACGGGCACAGTTTCATCATGTGATAGACATTACTCCAACCATTTATGAGGTTGTGAATATTGAAGAACCGAAAACGGTGAATGGCTTTCCGCAAGACCCCATGAATGGAATGAGCATGGAGTATACCTTTAACGATGCTCAGAGTGCAGGAAGACGCAAGGCACAGTTTTTTGACATCATGGGAAGTCGCGGCATGTATTATGACGGCTGGTTTGCCTCTGCTTTTGGCATTCGCATTCCCTGGAAACCGGGGCTGCCAGAAGGTTTTGAAACCTGGGATCCACAAGATGACACGTGGGAGCTTTACAATATTGAAGAGGATTGGAGCCAGGCAAAAAATCTAGCGAAAAAGAATCCCAAGAAATTGGAAGAACTGAAAAGTTTGTTTTTGGTGGAGTCGGCAAAAAATAAAAACTTACCCATTGGCGGTGGCTTATGGTCTCCGGTGTACCACCCTGAAGATGCGCCCTCAACACCGTATACAGAATGGACGTTTTCAGGCAGAATTGAACGCATGCCAGAATTTACAGCCCCAAAGCTAGGTAAGTTTGATAACGATGTTACCTTGGAGGTCACGGTGCCTGACGATGCCAATGGCGTATTGTATGCGCTTGGAAGTTTCTCCGGGGGCCTCTCGTGTTATGTCAAGGATGGGCATTTGTGTTACGAGTACAACCTCTTTGAAATCAACAGAACGCAAATAAAATCTAAAACAAAATTACCGACAGGAGACGTTAACATAGCGGTTGTTTCTCGATTGACTTCAACAAAACCAGGGTCTCCTATGGATGTAGTACTCAAAGTAAATGGCGAAGAAGTAGCGCAGGGCCAAGTGCCAATAACAGCGCCCCTTTTATTTACTGCAAATGACTGCCTAGATTTCGGCAGTGACCTGGGCTCACCTGTATCGTTAGACTATTTTGATGAAGCTCCTTTTGAATTTAATGGAACCTTAGGAACCTCCATTATCAGGTATCCAGAAAAGGAGTAAAACTGCACGTGGCTTCCGTTGAAATTAACTGTGCCGCCATAAAACGAAAGGCTATAAATCTAAAGCATGCTAATTTAGTATTTCTAACAGCGGAGTAAAAGACACATCAGAGAACCAATGCCATGCTTTCGGGTTTCATGAAGTATGGTTATTTAATAGAGATAGAACTTGAGAAGTGAAAGGGATTACTTCTCTTAAGAAACAGCCGTAAGAAGCGTTGTAAGGCAAGTGTCCTGTGTGGGCGCGCAATAAAAAAAAATTAAAAGGCTTGTTCTTTAAGGATGTTAGAGATTACTGTTCCAACGAATTTAACACATTCCGAACCCGAAAAAAGATGTAATACTACCCCATCTTTTTCTCTAATTGCCGTTAAGTTTTCGACCTTTTATTCGTTCTAGATAGTACAAAAGATGAAACAAAAAAACACCCCAGCGCAAGCGCTGCACCACATAAAAAATGGAGAGGATTAACCACATAGAAAATGAGCTTTTCGCACTAAGAAATCAACTGAAAACACACAAGCTTTACGGTAACTTAAAGTCTGTAAAAGATATCAAGACCTTTATGGAGAACCACGTCTTTGCTGTGTGGGACTTTATGTCGTTATTAAAAGCGCTGCAGATAGCCTTAACGCATGTGGAAACACCTTGGGTTCCCGCCAAAAACCCAACACTTGCGCGGTTCATCAATGAAATTGTACATGGCGAAGAAAGCGACATTAACGAACTCGGGGAACCTAAGAGTCATTTTGAAATGTATCTAGATGCAATGGCACAAGCCAACGCAAATACAACCGAAATAAAGGCGTTTATTAAACTTATTACGAGTGGTAGCTCGATTGAACGTGCGTTGAGTGAAATAAACCTAGATAGCAGAGTTGTAGATTTCGTGAAATTTTCTTTTTCGATTATTGAGATGAACAGAGCGCACCTCATCGCATCTGCGTTCACATTTGGGCGTGAAGATGTGATACCTGATATGTTTATCGAAATCTTAAAGTCGGCAGACTCGGAAAATACCGTCTATACCAAACTTACCTACTATTTAGCAAGGCACATAGAGTTAGACGGTGATGAGCATGGGCCGCTATCCTTAAAAATGATTAGTGTATTGTGCGGCAACGACAACCAAAAGTGGGCTGAAACACTAGCGGTGGCAAAGCTTGCGCTAAAGAAAAGAATAGAGCTATGGGATGCTATAAGCGACAGCATCACAAAAAGAAAAGAAAGTGAACAGAGTGTGGCCCGCACTAGGGCAGCGCAGTTGCATACAAAAAAGAGAAGCATGATAAAAGCACCCCAGATTAGCGCCTCTCAAGATGAGTCAAAAGGGTAGACGACACAGAGAGGAGAAACCCAATCAAGAGGTTTTGAAGGATACAACACCAGAGTGAATACGGTGAAAGCGCACGTCAGTAATATCTACGCCAAGCTAAAAGTAAAATCGCGGAGCAGCATAGGCCACAAGGCGAATAAAGAAGTGTCATTTCGTTGACAAAGACTATCTTCCCAATTTAAAACTAAAACAAGTGAAACACCTCTTTGTCAGTATGTTGATGCTGTCATCTTTTGCAATGTTTGCCCAAGGCATTAACGGCAGAATTGTAGACCAAGACGGAGACCCCATGCCCAACGCCTCTATCTATATTCCCAAGACGGGCACAGGCACAGCGTCTAATGTAAACGGGTTTTACGAACTACGGCTGAACCCAGGGCAATACAAAATCACCTTTCAATTTATTGGCTATGAAGCGCAAACACATACCATAAATGTAGGCTCGGGCTTTGTAAAAAAAAACATTCAATTGCAGCCGCAGCTGATGATTCTGAACACCGTAGAACTGTCGAGCGATGCCGAAGATCCCGCGTACACCATCATGCGCAAAGCGATATCTAAAGCGAAATTCCACCAACTGCAGGTCACCCAATATTCGGCAACGGTTTACACTAAGGGTACTGGGCAACTGGCAGAAATTCCGTGGCCCTTTAGAAAAGCGTTAGAAAAGGAGGGCTTAGATACGGGCCGTGTATATACCTCCGAAAGTGTAAGCGAAATCTATTTTGAGCGCCCCAATATTTTTAAGGAGAAAATTATCTCGGTGCGTACCTCCGGAGAAGACGATCAGAACGCCAGCCCAAACAGCTACTTCAATGCCAGTTTTTACATGCCGACAGTAGCGGAAGCCATTTCACCCTTGTCGCCCAGAGCCTTTTCGTATTACCGTTTTGAGTTCTTGGGAAGCTTTATGGACAGAGGAACGGAGGTGAACAAAATTAAGGTGACCCCGCGCTCAAAAGGCGACAATGTGTTTGTGGGCACAATCTACATCCGCGAAAACGTATGGAATATTCACAGTTTAGATTTAAAGACTTCGCTGGAGGGGTTTGATGCCTATATCGAAAAAGTATACGCGCCCATTGTCGAAGAAATTTGGCTGCCGGTAACGCAAAAAGTGGTCTTTAACGGCAGCATGTTAGGCTTCGGCCTGAACTACAAATACATCGCTTCGGTGAGCAATTACCAAGTCACACCAAATCCAGATCTCCTGCTAGAAGTGGAAGTGATAGACGAAAAATTAGACTTAGTTCCCGATGAGGTGATTGAAGAAGAAAAGCAGATTGAAAAAAAACAGCCCAAAGAAGTTTTGAAAGAGGACAAAGTGCTAACGCGGAAGAAACTCGCAGAGCTGATGGAAGACTATGAGGAGGAAGAATGGGATGACGAAGACGATGTCGAATCGGATTACTGGTACCAGGTAGATACGGCAGCTACTAAAAAAGATTCGGCCTACTGGGCTAATATTCGTCCGGTGCCGTTAACTGAAAAAGAGGTTGTCGGCTATAAAAAAGACGACAGCACCTACGTTGCCGAAAAGGGCGATTCTTTGCAAAAGGAAGACGGCAAGGCTTTTTCCGTTGGCGACATTTTCTTTGGCAACACCTACAAAATGGGTGAACGGGCACGCTTTGATTTTAACGGCTTTGTCCCAGAGTTTAGATTCAATACGGTAGAGGGTTTTAACTTAGATTTTGCTGGCACCTTGCGGTGGAAAAAAGACACAACGCTTCGGTTGAGGTTTGAGCCGCGCATACGCTATGGCTTTTCCAGCAAGCAGACGTACGGCAAGTTAAAAACGAGTTTTGGCTTTGGTAAATATCCGCAGCGCCTAAAAATTACGGTAGACGGAGGCCATTATATCCATCAGTTTTACAGCCAGTCTATAGACCAACACATCAACACTGCGTGGTCGTTGCTGTTTGCCAGAAACTACATGAAGCTTTACGAGCAGTCGTTTGGTACGGTGCTGCTAGAACGGCAGTTTGGCTACAAATGGTCGGGTTCTTTTGGTGCAACCTATGCCAGCAGAAACACGCTCGAAAACCAAACGTCTTTGAGCTTTTTCCGGACAGGAGAAAATTGGTACACGAGCAATTCTCCAGAAAACATTGAGACTACAGTCCCAGAGATAAACGGCAACCGCGCTTTCACCACCAAGGTTAGCGTCTACTATCGACCCAAGGTGAAATTTAGGAAGTACAACGGTAAACTGTATCCAAAGTATGGCAACTCTCCAAAGTTGAGGTTCTCCTATTTCTCAGGATGGAACAATGTGTTTGAAAGCTCTTCAGATTTTCAACGTATTGAGTTTGGTGCGAAAAAAGAATTTGAACTAGGTGTTAGAGCCACCATAGATTTTGATTTAGAAATGGGGACATTTTTAAACAACAAGAACACGCAGTTCATGGACTACAAACACTTTGACGGTGGTCAAACAGAAATTGCCCCGATGAACGTGACTGGAAATTTCAGGCTTTTGCCGTATTACATCTACAGCACGCAAAACAGTTATGTCTCGCTGCTCACGCATGTTAGGTTCAGAAAGTTCCTGTTTACGCACATCCCTATAGTTCGTTTAAGTGGCGTAAGAGAAAATGTATTTGCCAATTATTTAAAAACAGATTACTCCCCAAACTATTGGGAGGTAGGCTACACCATCGATAAAATATTCAAGGCCTTCCGCCTAGAGTTTGTGTATTCATTCCAAGATTTAGAGCCGCAAACTTTTGGGGTGAGAATCGGTGTGTCGAGCTTGTTCTTTTCGGATTGAGAAATGTGTTCACCCTTATTTCAACGCATCAAACAAGATCTCAACAGGGTGCTGAGCAGCTCTACCGGTGCCGTCTTTTATTTGATGTCTGCAACTTGTTCCTGAAGCTGCGATGAGTGTTTCTTTTGGACTGTTGTTTACCGCTGGAAAAAGCTTTAGCCCGCCCATTTGCATGCTCACAGCATAGTGCTCCTTTTCATATCCAAAAGAGCCTGCCATACCGCAACACGAAGAATCGATAATTTCGGCAGAGTAGTTTAAAGGGATGGATAAAACCGTTGCCGTTGCCTTTGAATTGGACAATGCTTTTTGGTGACAATGCACATGGGCTTTTACCTTTCTCGAAGCACGGTTAAAAAACACTTGTAAGTCCTTGGTTTTTGAAACAGAACTTAAAAACTCTTCAATGGTAAAACAGTTTTTTGCCAAGTCTTTGGCTTGGTCTTGCTTTTCGCCACGCACTAATTTTGGGTATTCATCTCTAAAGGTTAGTATGGCAGAAGGCTCGACTCCTATTAAGGGAAGCGAGTCAGACACTAATGGATTGAAAAGAGAAACGTTCTTTTCAGCGCATGTTTTGGCTTCCTCTAACATGCCCTTGCTGATGTAGGTTCTGCCGCTCACTTCGTGCTTTACAACGCGAATGCCAAAACCAAGTTTAGCCAAGAGTAAAACGGCTTTTTTGCCAACGTCTAAGTCATGGTAATTTATAAACTCATCCACAAAGAAATAAAGCGATCCATTCTTTCCTTCGGCTGAAAAGCTTTGGCGTGAGAACCATTTTTCAAAAGTTTGGGAATTTAACAGAGGCAATCTGCGTGCAGGAGCTACACCCAATATAGATTTTATAAAAGAAGAAGTTACGCTGTTGCGAAACAAGAAGTTGACCACCTTCGGAGCAAACATGCCGAGTTGGTTTTTGGTGTGTATACTGCCAAACAACTTAGATTTAAAATCAAGACCGTTCTTTTTATGGTAGTGATGCAGAAATTCTGATTTCATTAAAGCCATATCTACATTGCTGGGACATTCCCGCTTGCACGCTTTGCAGCTCACACACAGGTCTAAAACCTGCTTCAGGTTGTCATTTGCCAATGGAAGGGGTTGATGTCCATTCTCAGTGAGAACTTCGCGAAGCATGTTTGCACGTGCGCGGGTTGTCGTTTTCTCGTCTTTCGTTGCCTGATAGCTGGGGCACATAGATCCGGTTATTTTTCTACAGTCTGCAGAACCATTGCATTTTTCAGCTGCGAGTAAGAGACCATCGTTTTCACTAAAGTCTAATGCTGTTTCTATGTTCGGAGAGACCTGCCCTTCTTCATAGCGCAAGTCTTCATCTATCGGCAATGCGTTTACAATTTTACCGGGATTGAAAATGTTGTTAGGGTCCCAAATATGCTTAACCCGTTGAAAGCGTTTGTAGTTTTCTTCGCCTACCATAAGCGGGATGAACTCTGCGCGAACACGCCCATCGCCATGCTCACCAGAAAGCGAACCATTGTATTTTTTCACCAAGTTTGCTGAAGCCTCACAAATCAGTCTAAATTTTTCTCTGTCGCCTTTGGCCTTAAGATTTAAAATGGGTCTCAAGTGCAACTCTCCAGCTCCGGCATGAGCGTAATACACCGCGTCTTGATCAAAGCCTTTCATCAATGCTTCAAAATCGTCAATATAAGCGGGTAAGTCGTTCACGTCAACAGCGGTATCTTCAATACACGCAATGGGTTTTGCATCGCCTGGAATATTTGAAAGCAGGCCTAATCCGGCAGCTCTTAAATTCCATACTTTTTGAGTATCCTCTCCTGAGACTACCGGAAACGCAAATCCATTTCCAGCAGTTTTAAATTCTTGAACGAGGGAATCTGTTTGTTTATTGAGATCTTCTAAAGCATCACTTCTTAACTCTACAACCAATACTGCGGCAGGGTCACCTTCAACAAAAAAGCGATTGCCTTGCTGTTCAAGATTTCCTTTGGTGCAGTCCAGAATTATTTTATCCATTAACTCACATGCATAGGGCTCATACTTCATGGCGAGTAAAACGGCTTCCATGCTGTCATGTATGGAGTTGAAATGTGCACAAACCAGATTCACATGCTTTGGCGGAATTTTATCTAGACTTAATTTTATAGCTGTTGTAATGGCAAGTGTCCCTTCCGAGCCGGTTAGCAGTTTTGTGAAATCTGGCGTTTCTTCTTCTGCGAGTAAATCTAAAGCGTATCCTGTGTTTCGCCTGTGAATACTTTTTTTAGGGGATTTAGAAATGAGCTCCTCACGCGCGCCATCTTCATTTAGAAGCGCACTGATGTCTGTTTCAATTTTTTTCTGAAACTTAGAAGATGAGGTTGCTTTTCCTCCTCTAAAAAAAGAAGCTTCAGACCCATCTGATAAGATCGTTTCCAGTTCTATAACATGATCTCTAGTAACACCGTATTTAATAGATGTCGTTCCGCTAGAATTGTTTCCAACCATACCGCCAATCATACACCTGTTTGCGGTTGAAGTATTTGGGCCAAAGAACAATCCATTTTCAGCCAGAGCGGCATTCAGCTCATCGCGAACTACGCCAGGCTCTACACGCACCCATTGTTCCTCAATATTTAGCTCCATAACTTTTGTAAAGTGTTTTGAAACATCTATGACTATGCCGTCACCAACACATTGTCCGGCTAAACTTGTGCCGGCTGTCCGCGGAATAAGAGAAGTCTTATTTTCTGTGGCAAAATGAATTAAGGCTTTTAAATCTGTTTTGTTTTTAGGGTAGGCCACAGCCAGAGGCATTTGCTTATAAATGGAAGCATCCGTAGAATACAGTGTTCGCATGAGCGTGTCAAAATGGAGTGTGCCAGATAGCTGCTGCGATAAGAGTGAAAGTTTGTCTTTCAACAAAAGTTGAGTTTTGATAAGAAGATAAAATTAACCTATCAATTGAATTGAGCAGACTTTATGCAATAAAAAAGGCGGCCAATTGGCCGCCTTTCACTTTTAAGTTAAACGATAAGTTAATCTTGAATAACAAAAGGTTTAATCGCTATTCCTTTTGCCGTAATTATTCTTACTTGGTATACACCAGAGGCTTCGCCAGTAAGATCGATGTCAAGGTCAATTTGTTGACCAGTAGTAACTTTCTGACTGTGAACTAATGCTCCTGTCATACTCAATACTTCTATTTGAATCTCACCACCAACATCTAATGTTCCATTAAGTGTAAATCTACCTTTGTTAGGGTTAGGATATAGGGCAAAGTTATTGATGCCGTTTTCTTCTAAACCAATAGTAGTAATTGCCACTTGTTGCGTGTCCGAATCTACTCCACAACTGTTATATACATAAAGGATCACATCAAATGTACCGTTTGCTGTATAGTCATGTGATTTAACAAGTCCTGAATCTAAAGGTGAACCGTCACCATAATTCCAAACTTGTAGTATCTCGTTTTGTGAAGGTGCAGCGTTAAAGTTCCACGATACAGTATCTAATCTGCCTGCAGGTGGAGCTACACTCTTAATAAACGCAGCAGTCGGAAGAGGATCTGTAGTAACCGGAGAGCCATATACAGTATCACTTAAGTTTCCATTAGAACAAGAATCAACTAAGTAATAATCGTAAACAATACCATTCGTCAAACCAGTTGCGATATATGGCGCAGTAATGCCTGTTAACAATGTTCCTGTTCCTGGCGTGAAACCGGCAGGACCGTACTCCATTCTTGTAGTAGCTGTTGTATCTGAAATCCAGTCTACAAAAAGAGTAGAACAATTAACAGAATCTGATAAGAGAATTGGATCTAGACAACCAGGCTGAACACATGTTACTTCGAACACAGTGCTATCCCAAGAAGGATTTGGTAAAGTTGCTCCTCCACCATAAGGGAAGGCACCACTACCTGAGATTACATTGTTGGCACCCCAAGAACAAATGATGTCTACATCATACGTACCTGTATTGGTTCCATCAAAGAGACCGTCACCATAAGAGTCATTCACTCTAAATTCGAAGAATGTACCTAGAGGTAAACAAACAGAGTCTACATAATTGGTTATAATAGTATTTGGATAAGGACCACCAGAAGCATAAACCGTTCCATTCGCAGTATCAACAATACTCCAAGTGGTTTCAGAACCCCAACTGTCTGTTAAGATGTCTACAACAACATTTTCACATGGTGTTTGAATACCATCCATTGCAAAGTTGTCTACAGCCCAGTACCAACCCCAATCGCCACCGTCATCGTAACGGAAACGAACTTGTAGATCAGTATTTTGATAAGCAGTGACGTCATAACTTTGACTCGCCGGTCCGGACCACGCACCTGTGGTAGTAGAGAACGAATCTACAGCAACCCATGTCGTACCGTCATATACTTCAACATAACCTACAGTGTTAGTCGTAGTTCTATAAAAATGATCGAAAGACATAAACAACGTGTCATACCCTTGAGTATTGAAAACAGGACTAACAAGAGACGCTTCCGTAATTGTTGGGCTACCCGCAGCATCGTCATCAATAAACATAAATGCAGTAGTATTTAAACTACTACCATTATAGTCTTGAACATTTGTCCAGTCTGCGCCACCAGCAACATTATCTGTACTCCAGTTACATGAAAGACCAGTATTAAAGTCTTCTAAATAAGGGAATGCTGTTGGCGGAATGGCACCAGAAGTTGCCGTAACTACGTCAAACGTACTGTAGCAAACCTCACTCACAACCCAGTCATACGTATAGTAGTACCTTGTGCCAGGGAAGTTTACAGAATCAATAGAAACCAAGTTGTTTATCGCATACGGATAAACTGCTCCAGAAGTAGCTCTGAAAAGCTGACCAGTTCCACCTGTTGTATAGTAAACAATGTTAATAAAGTACTCTCCAGGAGCTATTACTAAATCAACTTCAACTTGGTGATCACCTGCCCCTGTAACAGTAATTGTATCAGATCTAATAATCTCTGTTCCTGCCCCTGCAGCTGTTGGATCGCTAATGCGAACAGCAAAAGAAAGAGGACCATTACTATTTACGGTAATAGAATCTAAGTAAAAGAAATCATCCGCATGGAACCATTGACCATTACTAAAGTTACCATAACCTGAAGTTGCGATGCTCGGCAACGGCCCAACATGTTGTTTTGCAATTGCCGTATTGAGAGTTCCTATACCCAATAAATAGTCTGTAGTTGCAGTAACAGGAGGAGTTGTATATGAATCACCCAGGTCTACTACTGCAGAATCTGATGAGCGCATCCAGAAATACCCTTGTGTTGGCAACGTGTTTCCTGTTGCTGTTAAAGTTACTGGATTTGGACCACAAGAGGTAGCTCCTATTCCCACAGGAACATCTGTTATTGGACATGCAGGAGCTGCGTTGTCTATAGAGATGTCATCAATTGCAATATCTCCTGTAAAAGAACCACCGTATGTACCTCTGTAGCGGATCGTTACAACACCCGAATACGAAGAGATGTCAATAAACCTTGATATCCACGCATCTGATGATGAGGCTTGTTGTGCACCGACGATTGAATCAAGAGTCGCCCACGTCGTACCGCCATCAGTGCTTATCTCAGTATATAAAGTGCCAATAGAACCTCCATACATGTGGTAGTAGAATTTAAGCTCTGCATTTGTCAAAGAAGAAATGTCAATGCTTTGCATCCATAATTCCGCATCAGGTCCGCCTTGAGAAGTTTCTAAGTATACATAGTTGCTTCCGGTGTTAGCTGAATCAGGCCCTGTGTTACTAGAACATGTGTTGCCAGACCTCATCACCCAACTCATAGGTGAATAACCATTTGGTATACGTGCCCAACACGGGTCAATACCGTCAGAATAGTTACACGAAGTAGCTGGAATCGTCCAAGAACTACCTTCAAAAGACTCTGCATATGGTGCACTAGCAACTTGACAAGGAGGCATTCCAAACTTCACATCATCTACATAGAATGTCTTCCCTGCAGCTGTGTTTAAGAAATCACAGAACACACTAATTTTATCGTATGTTTTTGTCAAATCTATGGGAGATGTACCCGTAGCATGATTAGAAAAATCAAAGCCTAAAGTCTGCCATGTTGCAGCTTGCGTTGTATATGCATAAGTCTCTACTGAAACAGTTGGGTCTGTAGCATCTTCAACTTTAAGTAATACAGGAGTACCAGAATCAGGAGACCAAATACGTGCATTCATCATAGTGCTTCCTGCAGCAAAAGGCACAGCGT
>ERZ1046740.1286-NODE-1286-length-17937-cov-5.148138_pt1 | contig 17937 bp, 15 predicted proteins | sample MGYA00383093_ERZ1046740 | MGnify/ENA primary metagenome ERZ1046740 (study PRJEB29581, sample SAMEA5548363) | metagenome | biome: marine; feature: coastal; material: water | depth 25 m | study: Short-term variability in the microbial, nano- and picoplankton... | reverse complement strand
GATAGCCCTTAACCACCGGCTTATCGAGAATCGCATAAGGAAAGATTTCACGAATTCGCTGCAACCCTTGATCACTGCCGTAAACAGGCAGCGCAACGCCACCGTTCAAATCGCAAAAACGCCGCAAATCATCCATCCCCAAAATGTGATCCGCATGTGGATGCGTCAGGATAAAAGTATCGATTTGCGTAATCTGATTTTGAATACACTGCATTCGAAATTCCGGAGCGGCATCGACTTGAATATGATGCCCCCCCATCTCGACATGAATCGACGTGCGCGTGCGCCAGTTCATCGGATTCTCCAGATCACAGCCATCCGCAGGCTGTGCAATCATCGGGACGCCCTGCGAAGTCCCTGTGCCTAAAAATACGATTTCCATAGATGCGACATACGCTGGCAGTTCGGCGCACGCTGGCAACTGAGTATCTCAAGTTCGCGCAAATTTTACTTCGATGAACGCGGATCGGTGGCCTCGTCCGCCGACTCCGGCGGGGGAACCGCTAAATCCAAATACACCATCCGGTGATCACTCCCAAGCAGCGATCCCTGAATATCCATGATCGTCCCCCGACCAGTCGCGACCTTAGGCGATAACGAATTCGAAACGATAAACCCATCTACCAGCGAATACACCGCCTGCTTCTTATAGAAATAGGTCCACTGCTCTTCCCGAGAATCCACGGCGGGCACCAGCGAGCCGACAGCCAAACTACCTCGACGATGGAAGCGGCGCATGGTCGCACTCCCGAGGTGATCATTAAAATCGCCCGCGATCAGAAAATCGGGGACGCCCATCTCAAAGGTGCGCTCAATAATCCGGTTGCGACACGCCTCTGCCTCCCGGGTGCGGCGCAGTTTCGACTCAATGTCTGCTTTTTCATCCGACCATCGACTCTTCAAATGCACCACAAAGACCTTAAAAGGTAAGCCGTTCGACTGCTGGAAAGACAATTCAAGCATGCCACGCTTCACCAATTCCCGACGGTCCAGATACTTAAAACTCAAGTCCTGATGCTTCACCACCTCTGTCGGAGGCAGCTTGGACAACACGGCCAGATGACGCACTTCATCCACGCCTTTCATATGAATCGCATACGGATAATCGACGCCATCCAGAGCGAGATCAGCACGCAGTTCTTCAAGAAACGGTCGCGCACCCATCTCCTGCAACGCGAGAACATCCGGCAACGCTTTCTTAATCACATCACGAATAATCGCCTTTTCCGCTTCAGGCTTCGGATATGCGGGCCGCCAAACAGCACCCACATTTCGATCCATCAACAAATAGTTATTCAGATTGTAAGTCGCGAGTCGTATCGACCCTCCGAATACAGGCGATGCACACGCGAGCCCCAAGATTAGCCCCAGTAGCTGGCAAAGTGCTGACCGCATAATATAAGAGAAATGAAAACTTTCCTATTTGTTAAGCAACGAACTCTCACGTTCCAACAAGGTCGGGTGAGAATAGTAGAATCTACTATAGAGGGGATGTGGCGTCAAATTGCTTAAGTTCTCCTTATGTAACTTACGCAAAGCCCGAATCAATGGTTCGGCTGAATCCATCGCATCGCGGGCAAAGGCATCCGCTTCATATTCATGCTTACGCGACCAAAGACTACTAAAAGGTGACAGCCAGAAGGCAATCAAACCACTCAAGAGCATAAACAGAAGCAGCACGGGGACGATCTGCCCCGAGACATCCTCACTAAACAGAAATGCCTCGGAAAACCAGGTACCTGCAGCCAGCCAACCGAGCAAGGCAAACATACCAAGCGTCATGCAACCTGAGAGTGTGATCATTTTCGGGATGTGCCCGAGTTTGTAATGCCCGATCTCGTGGGCCAAAACCGCCTCCAACTCTTCGTGCCCCATTTGCTCAATCAAAGTATCATAGAGAACAATACGGCGGAAACGGCCGAAGCCGGAAAAGAATGCATTGGAGTGACCGGAACGCTTACTGCCATCGATCACCAGAATGGTTTGCGCCTTGAATCCGGTCCTATCAGCCAGCGCGAAAAGACGGTCCTTAAGCTCGCCCTCCTCCATTGGCTCCATTTTATTGAAGAGCGGCATGATGAACATCGGATACGCAACAACCATGACAAGTTGAAACAAGAAGAAGACCGCAAACCCCCAAACCCACCAGAGGGTTCCCGCACTGGTCACTAAGAAAATCAGCAGCGCGAGCAAGGGATAGCCGATCACAAAGCCGATGGCGAGGCCCTTGATTTTATCCACCACCCACAGCTTCTTGGTGCTCTTGTTAAAGCCAAAGCGTTCCTCCAAACGAAAGGTGCTCCACCAGTCAAAAGGTAAGCCCGGTGATCCCAGCACAATCGCGATAACGAAAAGCACCAGCGCCTGCCCCCAAATCCCATAGCCCAACACTGCGCTCAAGCTTACATAAAGCCATGGCAGCAAGCCCGATAGAATGACGACTGCGAGAATCACAGAGTCGTAAAAATCGTTTACCAGGCCAAAGCGTGTCTTGGCCACGGTGTAATCGATCGACTTCCGATAGGTGGGCAGATCAATAAAGCCACGGAAGCTTTCCGGCACTGCGGCCGACTGCCGCTTCACGTAGCCCAAGTTAATTGCATCCAGAATCGTGCTGGTAACAAACTTAAGGATTAGCAGGAAAATAAAAGCTATCAGGATCGTATTCATCGAACCGGTAAGAAGAGAGACTTTGTGCGCACGGGTAAAGCAAATCCTTGATCGCAGCATCGGAACTCGCACCGCCCTAGAGCAGAGCCACGACAAATCCAGTGCTTATCGGACAATAAAAAAAAACCGCGACACGACGGTCGCGGGTTTTGAAAGTTTGCTCCGGAGGAAATCAGCCAGTCAGTTGCTTGATAATTTCCACGATCGGCAAGAAGAGCGCAATCACGATGAAACCAACCACGACCGCAAGAAACACGATCATGATCGGCTCGATAATCGAGGTAATTCCGGCCACGGCATTATCCACGTCTTCGTCGTAGTTATCCGCGATACGATTGAGCATCTCAGAAAGTTCGCCCGTCTCTTCACCCACGTCGACCATACTGGTGACCATATCAGGGAAGACTTTCTCGCGCCCCATTGGCGCGGAGAGGGACTCGCCATCACGCACAGCATCATGGATACGAGTGAGCGCATTCGTGTAGAACACATTCCCGGTAATGTCTTTCGTAATCGTAATGGACTGCAGAATCGGCACACCACTGGAGAGCAACGTGCCAAAAGTGCGCGTAATTCGGGCGATATTCACCTTGCTGACGAGATCACCAACCTTGGGCAAATTAATCGCACACCAGTTAAAACCTCTGCCTCCGACATCGGTACGAAGCAAAAACTTAAGTCCGAAGAAGAGCGCAAACGCCAAACCAATGGAAATCAGGATATTGTCCTTCAAAAAGTTACTAATCCCGATGACCAGCTGCGTCGGGCCGGGTAAGGCGGCGCCTTCCAACATATCATCGAAGATGGTTTGGAACTTAGGCACCACCACAACCATAAGAAGGACCACGATCGCAACCGCCACACCGACCACCACGATCGGATATACCATCGCGGACTTGACTTTCTTCTTTGTCTTCTGGGCTTTTTCCATAAAGCCCGCCAAACGTGAAAGAACCACATCCAGCACACCACCCGCTTCACCGGCACGGATCATGTTCACGTAAAGTCGGTCGAAAATCTTAGGATGCTGCAGCAGACCATCGGAAAATGTATTACCCGATTTAACCTGATCCGCGATCTGCTCCAAGCATGCTTTAAACCGCAGATTGCGCTCCTGACGGATCATAACCTCCAAAGCACGCAGCAGAGGCAAGCCCGCTTGCAACAATGTTGCCAATTGACGGGTAAAGATAGTCAACTCTTCCGGCTTGATTACCTTACCAAATGAAAAACCAGCCGACTTCGCTTTGGCAGTCTTGGTCTTCGTTTTGGTCGCAGCAGCTCCACCGGCTTGCGCAACATTGGTAGGCATCAGTCCCATTGCACTGATCTTCGAGCTCGCTTCATCTTGGCTGGCTGCATCGACTGAACCGGTCTTTTGCTTACCGTTCTGGTCGATCGCCGTATATTTAAACTTAGGCATGGGGAATTGATTCGGGGTTGATTATGTATATTTAAGAACTTCTTCGATCGTAGAATTGCCGTCGAAAATTGCACGCAAACCATCATCGCGCAAGCTTCGCATGCCCTGTTCCAGCGCTTTCTGCTTAATGGCAAGCGTCGGTGCGCGATGATTGATCAATTCGCGGATCGCATCGGAAACAACGATCATCTCGAAAAGACCGACGCGTCCACGATAACCGGTGTTACTGCATTCCGGGCAACCTTCGCCATAGAAAAAGTCCTTATCAGCAATTTCCAGCGGATCAACATCGAGCATTTCAATCAGCTCGTGACCGGGCTCATATGCCGTGCGGCAGGACTTACAGATACGACGTACCAGACGCTGAGCGAGAATCGCTTCAAGAGACGCGGAAATCAGGAACGGCTCAAGCCCCATGTCAATCAGTCGGGTAACCGCTCCGGGTGCATCATTCGTGTGAAGTGTGCTCAACACAACGTGACCAGTCAGCGAGGCCTGAACCGCGATTTGTGCGGTTTCCAAGTCACGAATTTCCCCGACCATGATCTTATCCGGGTCCTGACGCAGGAAGGCGCGCAGTGCGCGAGCGAAGTCGAGCCCAACCTGATGATTCACCGCGACCTGCATGATTCCATCGATCTCATACTCGACAGGGTCCTCCGCAGTCAGGATCTTGGTCTCGACACTATTGACCTCGCGTAGCGCACTATAAAGCGTCGTCGTCTTACCCGAACCAGTCGGGCCGGTCACAATAAAAATCCCGTTTGGACGATCGACCAGGTCGCGAATGTTTTGAAGAATATCATCCGGCAAGCTCAGGGCCTCCAGATCCAGATTCACGACGGATTTATCCAGCACGCGCAACACCACACTCTCGCCGAACTGAGTCGGCAATGTGGACACACGCAAATCAACCGGACGCCCGGCGATTGTCATTTTAATACGGCCATCCTGTGGAATACGTGATTCCGAAATGTTCATATTGGAGAGCACCTTAACGCGCGAAATGACCGGAATCGCGAGGCTCTTCGGTGGCGGTGCCATTTCATACAGCGCACCATCGATACGATAACGAATTCTAAACTGATCCTCAAAAGGCTCAAAGTGCACGTCGGATGCCTGATCCTTAATTGCCTGCTGTAGAACCAAGTTCACAAAACGAATAATCGGCGTTTGATTCGCAATATCGGTCAGATCGGAACCGGACAGGTCCTCATCCACATCCGCAAAACTATCCCCCAAATCCCCCAAAATATCATCAATCGAGGAGTCCTCTTCGCCGTATGTCGAAACAATGAGCGAATCCATGTAATCCGGATCGCAAACGACAATATGGATGTCCTTATTCAAGGTAAAAGTCAGATCATCGATAATACTTGGATTAAACGGATCTTTAGCCAACAACGAGACCGATGTCTCATCTGCCTGATAAGGCACGACGGCATACATGCGAGCCGCACTGGCCTTGACCGTCGCGGCAACTTCCTCGGAAATCGAACTCGGCGGGTTACCCAGGTACTCATAGCCGAGATATCCGGCGACAGCAGTCAAAATCGCAGAGCGCTCGACGACACCTGAGTCGATCACCGCATCGGCAAGCGATTTCCCGGTGTGAAGGTGAGACTCGTTAAGCTCCTCAAGCTGCACTAGATCGAGCAACTCAGCTGACTTTATGATTTCGTATACGGTATCGTTATGATCTTCGAACATCGGGGTATTTTAGCCGTCAATCGACGGCTGAATTATGAATTGGAAAAACTGGCGCCACTCTCGATAAGCTTATCGCGCATGACATGGGGAAGCTGGGATTTGGAAAGTGCCTCATCCGCACTGATCAAATCACGATTGTAGAGACTGAGTAAGTGCGCATCCAAACCGATCATACCATGGCTCGCACCGGTCTGAATATCGGAATTGATCCGGTAAGTTTTATTTTCGCGGATGAGCTGCGCGATCGAGTTGGTCGTTACCATGATCTCGAAAGAAGCGATACGCCCTCCATCATTTTTCTTACACAACACTTGAGAAATAACCGCAACAATAGACGAGGCCAACTGCGTGCGGATCTGATCCTTCATGTCGGCAGGAAACGCGTCGACAATACGATCAACCGTGCGAGCCGCACCAGTTGTATGCAAGGTAGCAAAAACCAAGTGACCGGTCTCGGCGGCGCTCACTGCCGCTTCAATCGTTTCGAGATCTCGCATTTCCCCAACAAGAATCACGTCGGGATCTTGACGAAGCGCACCACGAATCGCGCTGGAAAAGGAAGTCACATCGTTCCCGACCTCACGCTGAGTCACGATGCAGTTCTTATGCTCATGAAAATACTCGATCGGGTCTTCAATCGTAATGATGTGCCCATCGAGATTCTTGTTGATCCAGTTCACCATTGAGGCGAGCGTCGTCGACTTACCGGAACCGGTCGGACCGGTCACAAGAATAAGACCTCTCGGGCGACTGATCAGTTCTTTGATCTTATCCGGCAGACCGATATCGCTGAGGGTAAATAAATCGTTTGGAATCTGTCGAAGCACGATCCCGTAAGCACCTTTGGCACGAAGCACACTAACGCGGAAGCGCGCACGATCCATGTACGCAAAGCCAAAATCGGCCCCACCGGTGGTTTTCAATTGTTCCTGATTACTCGAAGACGTGATCGCTTTCATCAGGTCTTCCGTATCTTGCGCTGTCAGCTTCTCACCCTCCACCGGCATCATACTACCGGACATTCGCAAGGTTGGCGGCTGCTTGACCTGCAGGTGAAGATCAGACGCGCCCTGATCGACCATTAGTTCCAGTAAATCGTTCATTTCGTAACTCATAGTAAACAGAGGTTGGAGGTTTAGGTGATTAACTAATAGAATCAGACAGAGTCTGCAACCGTAGCATGAAGTACTTCTTCCGCGGTGGTCACGCCAGCAATGACTTTACGAACACCGTCTTCACGCATGGTCCGCATCCCCATCTCTCTGGATTTAGCACGCAAGGCGACCAAACTCGCATCCTCGTAGACCATTTGTTGCAGCTCTTCGTTCATAGTGAACATTTCGAAGATGCCCACACGGCCGCGAAAACCAGTCGAACTACACTTTGCGCAGCCCTCACCTTTCATGAAGCTCGCATCCATGGCCTGATCGGCGCGAATCCCCAACGAATTCAGAAGCTTCTCATCCGGATTGTGCGGTTTCTTACAGTTCGGGCAAATCCGTCGCACCAGGCGCTGTGCCAGGACCGCACGCAACGCAGCCGCCACAAGGAAAGGCTTGATGCCGATATCAATCAGACGACTGATCGCACTGGGCGCATCATTGGTATGCAGCGTACTGAATACCATGTGACCAGTCAGCGACGCATTAATCGCGATTTCCGCAGTCTCTTTATCGCGAATTTCCCCGACCATGATGACATTCGGAGCCTGACGTAACATGGAGCGGAGCGCAGCCGAGAATGTCATACCAACATCGCGACGCACCTGAACCTGATTCACACCAGGCATCTCATACTCAACAGGATCCTCAACTGTGATAATCTTACGGTCAGGATGATTAATGCAGTTGAGCGCCGAATACAGGGTCGTGGATTTACCGGAACCGGTCGGACCGGTCACCAGAAAAACACCATCCGGCATTGCAATGATACGCTCGAAAGTCGCTTGGTCATCGCTAAAGAAACCGAGTTCGGGCAAGCCGAGATTCAGGCCTTCTTTGTCCAAAATACGCATAACGATACTTTCACCGAAAGCAGTCGGCAGCGTCGAAACACGAAGATCAATCACCTTTGGACCGACTTTGATATTAATACGACCGTCCAGTGGGACTCGCTTCTCAGCAATACTCACATCGGACATGAGCTTAATACGGGAAATAATCGATGGCTGTAAACGTTTCGGTGGATTTTCCACCTCGTGCAACACACCATCAATTCGGTAGCGCACACGGAATCGTTTTTCCAAAGGTTCCATATGAATATCCGAAGCGCGCCGTTTCAGAGCTTCAGAGATCACCATATGGACATAGCGAATGATCGGGGCTTCCTCTTCACCCACATCGGCTTCATTCCCGGTCGGCAAGTCGAGTTCTCCCAGAGCATCCGCCTCTTCCATCCCCGAAAACATACTGTCCACCTTCTCGGCTTGCGCACTATCATAATACTGATGAATGGCGGTCTCGATATCTGCGAGCGGAGCGACACGGCTGGAAATCGAGCGCTGAATAACGTGACTAATGCTATCAATCGCATCCATGTCCAGCGGATCACACACCGCGAGCTCGACTTCGTTATCATCCGCTTCGAGCGGGAAGACTTTGTAGCGATTCGCTAACTCGAAGGGAAGGATTTCCAGTGCTTCGGTGGAGACGCGTACATCGGCAAGGTTCACGACCTCCATATTAAACTCATCCGCCAACGCCCCGGCGATTTGCTGCTGCGTCACGGTATGCTCACTGACCAAGAGTTCGAGGGTTTGCGTATCCGGATTCCCATCGCCATCTAGTTCCGCCACCTTGGCTCGGGCGGTGTCGATCGCGACGGAATCAACGATCCCTTTATCAATTAGTAGTTGGAGGACAAATTCGTCGGCTGAGGTCACAGATTTTAAATTTAATGGGGGGGGGTAATAAAGTAAAAGCTAACGAGAAACACTCATTAAGAATTCCGCGTTGGTCTTGGTCTTCTTAATACGCTGGATGAGCATTTCCATCGCATCAGTAGACGGTAGCCCTTTCATTGCCCTGCGCAATGAATAAATCTTAAGCATTTCATCTGGATGATACAACAGCTCCTCCTTACGAGTTCCGCTCTTCTCCATGCTCAGCGCGGGGAAAATACGTTTATCAGAAAGACCGCGATCGAGATGTAGTTCCATATTACCCGTGCCCTTGAACTCCTCAAAAATCACTTCGTCCATCTTACTACCGGTTTCGACCAGTGCTGTAGCAATAATAGTGAGACTGCCGCCCCCCTCGATGTTACGCGCAGAACCGAAGAAACGCTTTGGTTTTTGAAGCGCGTTGGCCTCCACACCACCGGACAGGATCTTTCCGCTATTAGGCATTGTCGTGTTATACGCACGCGCCAGACGGGTGATCGAATCGAGTAAAATAACAACATCTTTACCAACTTCGACCATGCGACGAGCCTTCTCGATCACCATTTCGGCTGCATGCACGTGACTCTCGGCCGATTCGTCGAAGGTGGAGCTAATGACTTCCCCGCTAACCTGACGGCGAAAGTCCGTCACTTCCTCGGGGCGCTCATCAATCAACAGGATAATTAAGTGCGCATCCGGATAGTTCTTCTGGATGGAATTAGCCATGCCCTGCATCAGCACCGTTTTACCTGTGCGCGGCGGCGCGACAATCAGACCACGCTGTCCAAATCCAACCGGAGTCAAACAGTCAACGACACGCATCGAGAGGTTGTCCGATTTCGATTCGGTGTCTGATTCCATCAAAATACGCTCAAGCGGGTAGTAAGGGATGCCCTCGGTAAATGGCACGATTTCGCTAAGCGTTTCCGGATCGCGCCCCATCACATGCTGCATACATACAACAAAAGGGCAGGACTCATTTTCACGGTGCGGATGCAACTGCGCCTTCACAATGTGGCCGCGTTGCAAGCCATAACGCTCCACAAACGCCTGCGGCACATACGCACTGAGCGCCTTAATTCGATAATTATCATGCTCGTAGACGAGCAGTCCGCCCGCGTTGTCTTCCATCGGCTCAAAGATACCAACGGTCGAGATTAGAGCTTTCGCCTCACCCGCCCGGGCGATCAATGCGTTCAGCAACTGATCACGGTTCGGCGCATGCGGGGTCTCCACTCCAGCCGCCGCGACCTCGGCGCGAAGCTCCGGCAAGCCCATGCCGTAGATACGATTGAAATCAAGCCCCGGGCCGATGCCCGAGCGCAACTCCTCCGCCAGCTTGAGAATATCTTCAAAATGATCAAACAGCTCAAAATCGAGCAGCTCGCCGAACTCAATCAGAGAACTTTCCTCTCGGGCAGCGCGCTTCTTCTTGTTCTGCCAGCGGCTCTTTCCCTTCTTGCTCGGATGACCACCGGCATGACCGCCCTTGTTCTTAAATTTACCGTTCCGGCTTGGGCGTTCAGTGCGCTCAGTGCGCTCACGACGCGGGTTGCGGTGCCCGCCACCCGACTCACTCCGGCGCCCATGCGACTTCCCTTCATGTGGTTTACCCTCATGCGACTTCCCCTCTCCCCGAGACTTGCCCTCATCCTGCTGAGCCTGCCGGGGCGCCCCCTCCGATTTGGGCGCTTGCTGTGGCTCTGCTGCAGGCTCCGGATCGTCGGATGACCAAACAACTCCAGAAGAGCGCGCACTTCCGGCCGGCACCTCTGATGGGACGAACTCCCGGTCGGCGCGTGCTTCTGCCTTCGGTTGCGTCGCTTCCGGTTTTGATGATGCTAGCGGCGAAACTGCAGAAGCAAACATGTCAGGCTGTTCATGAAGCTTCACCTCAGCAGGCTTGGCGACTTTCCGGGCGACCTTCTTCGTTGCTTTTTTCGCAGCCTTTTTCACAGCCTTTTTGGCGGCTTTTTTCTTCACCGCACGCTTCCGTGCAGGCTTTGGCGCATCCTCGGCGGATGCAGTCTCATTGGCAAATGGTTTGATTTCGTCTTCAGAGCTCATGGGCTAGGTAAATGCAATAAATGCGGGGTTCGTCAGTAAAAGGAGAGCGCACAGTGTTCCACCGCCATGCGGCAACCAATTAACGCGTCTTGGTTTGTGCGATAAATCGCTTCGTTTGTTGTTTCAGAAATTCAAGGCTGCCTGCGTTTGAGATCACACAATCAGCGCGCCGGGCTTTTTCCTCAAGAGGCATTTGCCTTTGACGACGCTGCTCAATCTCAACTCCCGAGTAACCTCTGTGGACCATACGGCTTTCAACAACATCGGGAGGGCTGGTAACACAGACAATCAAATCAAACTCGGTTTCAAGCCTTTTTTCAAACAGGAGCGGAATCTCAACGAGCCAATCGGCCTCAGGTGCCTCCGCAAGCGCCCCCTCCCACACTCCGCGTACCAACGGATGCAGCAACGCTTCAAGCCAAACCAGCTCCGCCTCATCGGCAAACACCTGCGCCGCAACCGATTTCCGGTCGACGGAGCCGTCCACGTCAAAAACCGCCGCCCCCCAGCGCGTCCGTAACGCGGCATGCACCGTTTCATCTTTCGCGAGCAAACCACGCACAATGGCATCCGTCTCGACCGTGCGCCACCCCGCCTCAGCGAAAAGCTTTACCACCGTCGATTTACCGCAACCAATTCCGCCTGTGAGTCCTATTTTCAAAATTCTAATAATCGTTCGACTTAACTCCGAGCAACGCACTATAACATAGACATATATGAAAAGTTGTTCACGTTTACTTCCGAGTGAGAAAATAGAACTATGCTAGGAATAACACAATCCGCCGCCCTGGTTGGAGTCGACGCCCACTCGGTCCAAGTAGAGGTGAATACAGGTGAAGCCGGTGAACTCAAATTTATTTTAGTCGGCTTACCCGATACTGCAGTGAAAGAATCGCAGGATCGCGTGTTTTCCGCAATCAGTAATAGCGGCTATCGCATGCCCGCGACACGCACCACGATCAACCTCGCTCCCGGCGGGCTGCGCAAAGAAGGCCCGGCCTATGATCTCCCGATCGCCATCGGGATTCTCGCGTCGATGAAAAAATGCGAAACTGACCGGCTCGACGATTTCCTAATCGCAGGCGAACTCAGCCTGTCAGGAAAGACGCGCCCCGTCCGCGGCTCCCTCGCCATGGCCATGCTGGCTCGAAAGACCGGGAAGCACGGCCTGATCGTTCCCGTAGAATCGGCCGACGAAGCCGCACTGGTCAACGGCGTCAAAGTCTACCCCGTACACAGCCTCGACGAAGCCGTGCGCTTTCTGAACGGCGAACGCGAGATACAACCGCTCGAATCACGCAAGAGCAGCTTTTTCCAAACGCCCCCCGAAGCCCAGCGACTGGACTTCTCCGAGGTCAAAGGACAACACGCCGTCCGCCGCGCCGTGGAAATCGCCGTCAGTGGCGGTCATAATTTGTTGATGATCGGCAGCCCGGGCTCCGGAAAGTCGATGATCGCCAAGCGCATCCCCACCATCATGCCGCGCCCCAGCATCGATGAATTTCTCGAAATCCTCAGTATCCAATCCGCAGCCGGAAGCACACTGAGCAACGAGGATCGCTACTTTCAGCGCCCCTACCGCTCGCCACACCACACGATTAGCGACGTCGGCCTACTCGGAGGGGGCAGCATCCCCGGCCCTGGCGAGATATCGCTCGCGCATAACGGCGTGCTCTTCCTCGATGAACTCCCGGAGTTCAAGCGCTCCGCACTTGAAGTGTTACGTCAACCGCTCGAAGACGGGAATGTAACGATTTCGCGCAGCGCGGGAAAAATCAACCTGCCCTGCTCCGTCATGCTCGTCTGTGCGATGAACCCCTGCCCCTGCGGCTATACCGGCGACGGCGCCCGCGAATGCCGATGCTCCGTCCCGCAGATTCAACGTTATCGATCAAAAATCAGCGGTCCTTTACTGGACCGTATCGACATCCACATCGAAGCTCCTTCAATACGCATCGAAGAATTGCGCAGTGCCAAATCGGGCGAAAGTTCAACCGCCATCCGTGATCGTTGCGAAGCCGCACGAGCCCAACAAAACGAACGCTTCGCCGCCAGTGCCGATCCATCGGCGCGCTGCAATGCGCGCATGTCGCATTCGCAAATCCGGAAGTATTGCGAAATCAACAAAGAACAAGGCGATCTCTTGCAGCAGGCAATGGAACAGCTAGCGCTCTCTGCGCGTGCCTACGACCGAATCCTGAAAGTCGCACGCACGATCGCCGACCTCGCTGGCAGCGAAAAGATTGAGACACCGCATCTGCTCGAAGCCATCCAATACAGAAGCTTGGACAGAAACTTGTTCTATTGATTGATCCAAACGTAAAACGCTGTAAAATTTGAACTTATAACCAGAAAATTTGAAAGTTTGAATATAACGTCTTGCACTTACCGAATCATGGCCTAGGAAATCAGCCATCAACCTTTAGGAGAGATGGCAGAGTGGCCGAATGCGGTAGTCTTGAAAACTATTGAGCCGAAAGGTTCCGGGGGTTCGAATCCCTCTCTCTCCGCCACTCCAGCCCATGAAAACAGTCGCCATCATCGAAGACCAAACCGCGATCCGCGAAATGCTGAGCCAGGCGATTTTAAACCATGAGGAATATGAGGTCGTCATGGAAAGCGGCGACGGACTCGCGGGTTGCGAGCAATGCCTCGAACTCAAGCCCGACTTCGTCATCCTTGATGTCATGCTGCCCAACCTCAACGGCACCGAGGTGTTACGTCGCTTCTCCAAAGAAATCCCCGACACTCGGGTCCTTATCTTTTCCGGCTACCAAACACCCGGTCTGGTCCGCGAGCTGTTGCAGGCCGGCGCACACGGTTTCGTCGAAAAGTCAGCACCACTCACCGAACTGAAAAAAGGCATTGAAATCGTATCCAGCGGTGGCAGTTACTTCGGACCGGAAGTGGCCCTGCTTCTCCGCGATGCGATGGCCGACCCCAGATCAAGCGATTCCGGCATCAATATTTTGACGAAGCGCGAGCGCGAAATCCTACAACTGATTGCCGAAAGCAACAGCACCCGGGAGATAGCGGCGAAGCTTGGCATCAGCGTAAAGACCGCGGAAAACCATCGCACGAACTTGATGCGCAAGCTCGACCTACACGATGTGGCCAGCTTAACACGCTATGCGATCAATAACGGACTGATCGTAATGGGCGGCAACTAAGCCCCGCCAGCAGCACCGCCTTCGATGCGAGCCAGGGCGACCTGAAGACGATCTGCCAAGATATCCAACAGTACCGGATGCTCACCTAACAAAGGTGTCATCTCGACACGGCTGAACACCTTGCGTTCGAGCAACGCATCACAGATCTGTGCCACGTCGCCTGCCGTCCCGGCATGGCGCCCCGGCAGAAGAAAAAACAATGCAACGATCAAGTCCCCACCAATGAGAGCTTCGATTTGATCCACATTTTCGAGTAAAGGCTCATTGAAATCGTATTCCGCCCCAGCGCGTCGCTCCATAGAGCTCGCCACCACAGTTGAAACTTCAGTCCCCAGTAAATCTGCGAGCTGCCGGGCAACTGCATTACGGACCCGATTGACCGGTTCGACCGGCGTCCCGTGATCCACCAATGCCACCTGCGGATGCGAAAACTCACCCGCTTGCATCGTTTGCCTAACATGCGCCGCAAGCATCTCTGCCAGACGCACATCCGGCCCATCCACATCGGCACCCGCCAATGTATCCGCAACCACTGCCCTCAACTCCGGCGCGAATGCCCGCGCGTCATCGATCAACTCCGGCAAATAGTCCGTAATTCCACGACTCGGCCCCAGAAACAACGGAAGAAAAATAAACTCGCGCGCGCCCGCTTCAATCAATCGCCGCAATCCCGGCTTCACGATTTGCGCTGGTACACCACCCAAATCTGCAGCAGACACTTGACTCGAATGCAGCAAACTCACGGGCTCAATGCTCAGCCCACTCCGCGCCGAAAGCAGCTCCGCCAACCGGCGTAATGCCATCGTCGCATCCGGGCGCAACGAGCCATTGTCAATGAGAAGAACTACTGGAGAAGTCGCCATGAATCAGTAATTGGGAAGCAAATCGAACGATAGAGCTGATTTTCTCCCGTAATGCAAAGGAAAATGTTTGCGCGTTACAAATCATCATACCAAATTCTCAGCATGTTTAAGTTGCTTCGATTCACGCTCCCTTTAATTCTTGCCGTATTCATCCTGCCCGCTTGCACAAAGAAGCAATATCCCACGCCGGTAGACACCACAACAGGCTCGTCGAGCAGTGACATCGGCGATAGCATCATTCCGGCTGGCGACGGCACGGGATGGGGAACTGAGCTAGGCTTGGAAGGTCGCGATCCCGGTGCAGGCATTGACGCTGGTGCCGGCACTTATAACGGGCGCCAAATGGTAAAGGGCGTCCTCCAACCGATTTACTTCGGCTTCGACTCGTCCTCGATTTCCACTTCCGAGCGCTCCAAGCTCCAGAACGCGGCCAATCATCTGATGGAAAACCCAAGCGACGGACTCCTTATGGAAGGTCACTGCGACTGGTATGGCACAGAAGACTACAACCTCGCACTGGGTGACCGCCGCGCCAACAGTGCCCGCGACTACCTCACCACACTCGGCATCGGTATCGACCGCATCGACACACTGTCCAAGGGCAGCCTCGAAGCGACCGCTGGCCTATCGAAATCCGAATCAGGCCAAGACCGTCGTGTTGAATTGATCATTCTCAAGTAAGCGGAAACCTTTAAAGTACGAAAAGCCCGTTCGAATCGAACGGGCTTTTTTGTGCCCGGATTGAATGGGCGCTCCGCGAAAGGCCGCCCATCAGCACCACAACCAACGATCTCACCTGCGCCTACAAGCCCTGAAGATTCAAGAAACGCGTCGAACGAATGGCACTTCAACAAATTATACCTTAAACTGCGCATAACTTGAATTCTAAAAAGGAGATAACGACCTATGAGCATCCGTCTTAAACTGATTGGCATTGTTACAGTGGCACTGCTGATTCCCTTGTTAATGGCCCTATTTTACATTCGGCAGCTCGGCGAACGCCACTAACTCCACCAACAAGGCATCCTCCACCTGAGCATCGCCGAGGAACATGCGGATTTCATGCAAAGCGGCATTCAGTATGAATTTAAGCATCTCCGAAACTGGGTTACCATGGGGCAGCTAAGCGAACAGTTGGAACTGTTGCCCATTCCGCCGCTGAATATGGAGAACGTGCGTCAAATTGAATCCCAGTGGCCCAAACTCTCCGATCAGGATGAACCACTTCGCTCCTTACTCTCGAACCCGCTTTCGGATTTCATCCAAATTTTCCACCGCATCAATCCGGTCTTTGAGGAAATCCTGGTCACTGACCAACATGGCCGACTCATCGCCAGCACCAACCGGACGAGCGACTACTGGCAGGCAGACGAAGCGTGGTGGACGAATACAATCAAACACCCCGCCGGCAGCGGGATCCTGCACAACATCCATTATGACAAGAGCGCTGGCATCTTGGCCTTTGATGGCAGCTTCCCGATCTATAACACACGGGGCGATCTGCTCGGCACACTGAAAAGCAGCCTACACGCCACGAACTTGCTGCAACAGCAAGCCCCCAAGCCTTGGAATGAATCTATCACGCGAGACATTGTTTTCCCAGATAGCACGTTGCTTCTGCGCCTCAATCCTAAAGTCCAGGCTTCATCCATAAAACCGATCCGAGCTGAAGCGATGCAACAATTAATCGCTCATCCTGAAACCGCTCAAATCCTTGAGTGCCAAACGGAGACAACCTCACTCGCAGTCGCCGTCCCGATCAAATCAGGAAACAACTTGGAAATGCTCTATATGGTCGTCCATCACAGCCTGAAAGATGTGATGGCCCCAATCAACGCCATCATCCGACAACTGACCATCGGCGGCGCGGTATTGATCCTCGTCTTTTTTGGCGTGAGCTATTATTTATCCATCCTCTGGTTTGCGCGTCCGATCGATACGCTGCGGCGCACAGCCCAGAGCATGTCGAAACACATACACCTGCAGGAAGAAGGCCAACTGCAAGAGGCGCGTCACAGTCTGCGGAATGCCACCCAGCAACTGATCGAATTGGAATCTATCAGAAGCAAAGATGAATTGAAGGATCTGGCCATCGACTTTTCGAAAATGGGCAGCCGTGTGCTCAATTTTCACCGACAACTGGAGCGCAAACTCACCGAGAAAAGCGAAGAATTAAACGCGGATCTGGTGATGGCCCGCGAGTTTCAGCAAGCCCTACTCTCACAACATTACCCCGAAATCCCCAACCAACCGGAGAGCGCCCGCTATCGCTTATCCTTTAACCATATCTATTATCCTGCACTCTCGCTCGGGGGAGACTTTTTCGATATTTCCAAAGTCTCCAATCACCGAGTGCGCATCCTCGTCGCCGACGTCATGGGGCACGGGGCTCGATCTGCCTTAATGACCGCGATCCTTTACACTTTAATTTCCGGAGCTAAAGACAGCAATGATCCGGCACAGCTCCTGCAAAGTATGAATAAGGAGTTTTGTGCCTTATGCGCACGAACCAGTGATACCATTTTTGTGACGGCCGCACATATAATCATCGATACACAAGCATGCACCATTCGATATGCAACGGCGGGACATCCCGCACCTCTTCTGGTTGAACATGTATCCGGCAAGATTACAGAGCTACTGCCACAAAAAGCGGCCTACCCTCCGGCAGCGGGCCTAATAGAAGACGCAACATACGAAAGTTCTGAATCCCCGATCACCCAAGAACAAACCCTCCTGGTTTACACTGATGGCGCGGTCGAGGCGACTAATCCGAACAACGATGAGTTCGGACTTGAGCGCCTCAAACACAGCATCACAAATGCCCATGAGGATGGAAAACTGGATAATCTGACACGGTATTTGATCGAAAACCTTGAGAACTTCATGGATACCGAAACCGCGCTCGACGACATATGTCTGGTCTCCGTGGACATCACACAAGCCTGAAGGGCCTGTTCTGCAATCGCACTGGCCACGTCTAGCCACGTGCTCACACCCCCGCAATATCACAGAAAATTTGCTCAAAGGCAGCAATCGCGTTGTCCATCAATTTCAGATCAAAACCTTCGTCCGGTGCGTGCAAGTTATCAATCGGCGTGAATAAGCCGATCATCAAGGCATCCAGACCCGCGCGCTTGTTGAAGTCGGCGA
>ERZ1046740.1285-NODE-1285-length-17944-cov-6.951031_pt1 | contig 17944 bp, 20 predicted proteins | sample MGYA00383093_ERZ1046740 | MGnify/ENA primary metagenome ERZ1046740 (study PRJEB29581, sample SAMEA5548363) | metagenome | biome: marine; feature: coastal; material: water | depth 25 m | study: Short-term variability in the microbial, nano- and picoplankton... | reverse complement strand
GCAACAGCATAACCGCCTTTTTCCTGTGTTTCAAAAGAAGCGTTAATATTTAATCCATCAGATTGTGAACTTGTGGAGATGGATTTGTTAGTTAAGCCGTAGTTTCCAGTTTCTAGCTCCACATATGAATCATAGGTATCCTTCATAAAAATGTGGATGGCACCACTCATTGCGCCATCACCATAAACAACCGAGCCACTGCCTTTAGTAATTTCAATTTTATCAATATTGTTTAAAGCAATATTTCCAATAGCTTGTTGTGATGATGTGTGATTATTAAGTCTAACCCCATCTACAGTAATAACAATATTTTGATGTCCATTTGTCGTGCCATAACCACGCATATCAATTTTCTGAGAGAATCTATTTCCAGAGCTTGGGGTGATGGTTATCGATGTGTTGTTACTTAAAAAGTCATAAAGATTGGTAGAGCCGGAGTTGCTAATATCTTTTGATGAGTAGATTTCTGTAGAAAATGTTGCGTTGGTATCTAAATTGTTAAAATAATTAGATTCAACATTAACTGGATTTAGGTAAATAGGAATGGGTCCTAATACCGCGTTAGTTGTGGTGGCGAATGTTAGTGCTGATATGGCAGCAACTAAAGAGAATCTCTTAAGCTTCATGTTGTTTATCCTTCGTAAAATTTAAATCACTAAATTATGTATCGGACTGATTTCTGATAAGAAAAATACCGTTGCGAGGACAGTGTAGGATTTTCGCCTACTTCCATAATTAAGCTGGCAAATTATAATCAATTTTCTAAGGCAGGTTTCAAGTAAAAGATTGATTGATATTAAAGTAAAATAAATTTAAATTTTTTAGGAATACGATCAATGAGTGAAATTTATAACTTTAGTGCAGGCCCTGCCATGTTGCCTAAGCCAGTATTACGTCAAATGCAAGAAGAGCTGCTTGAGTACGAGAATGCCAAGGCATCGGTTATGGAAATCTCACATCGTGGCGTTGATTTTATGGCGTTGGCGCAAAAAGCTGAACAAGATCTGCGTGACCTAATGACTATTCCTAGTAATTATAAAGTGTTGTTTTTACAAGGCGGCGCTTCGGCTCAATTTTCCATGGTGCCAATTAACTTGTTGCGTGGAAAGAATACTGCTAATTATGCCAATACAGGTCATTGGTCAGTTAAGGCTATTGCCGAGGCGCAGCGTTACTCAAAGGTTAATATTTGTACAGATAGTTCAGCTAATAAGTTTACTGATATTGAAGATTTTTCTAATTGGCAAATTGATGAATCTGCAGCTTATCTTCATTACACGCCTAATGAAACCATTGCAGGCTTGGAATTTGATTTTATTCCTGAAGTTGACATGCCTGTTGTGGCAGATATGTCATCAACCATTCTTTCGCGTGAAATTGACGTATCTAAATTTGGCGTGATTTATGCTGGTGCACAAAAAAATATTGGCCCAGCTGGCTTAACGATTGTTATTGTGCGTGAGGACTTGATTGGAGAGGTTGTGCCAAAGCAGCCAATATTGTTTGATTATACGACGCAAGCCAACAATGATTCAATGTACAACACCCCCTCGACTTTTCCTTGGTATGCAGCAGGGCGTGTATTTGAATGGTTAAAGGAAAAAGGTGGCATTGCTGAAATGGCCAAAATTAATGAGCGTAAAGCTAATAAGCTTTATCAGGCTATTGACCAATCAGGCTTTTATTCAAACCCAGTTAATCCAAAGTATCGCTCTTGGATGAATGTGCCGTTTATCTTAGCTGATAACAGTCTTGATAAACTGTTCTTAGAAAAGTCTTATAATGCTAACTTATTAGCGTTAAAAGGGCATAAGTCTGTGGGCGGTATGCGCGCTAGTATTTACAATGCAATGCCTGAGAGTGGCGTGGATACATTAATTGAATTTATGGCTGATTTTGAGAAACAACATGGGTAAAAAAACACTAACAGAACTACGAGTTGGGATTGACACGCTGGATAAAGAAATTCAGTCGTTAATTGGTAAGCGTGCCGAATTAGCTGGAGAAGTGGCTGAGGTTAAAAAAGCAGACGATATTAATAGCGTGTTCTACCGACCTGAGCGTGAGGCTCAAGTGTTGCGTTCTATTATTGAGCGTAATGAAAGTCAATTAAAAGATAAAGACATGGCACATATTTTTCGTGAAATTATGTCGGCCTGTCTTGCCTTGGAGCAACCTTTGAATGTTGCCTATTTAGGGCCTGAAGGTACATTCACGCAAGAAGCGGCTTTAAAGCATTTTGGTCATGCGGTGTCTACGCTAGATTGTGCTAGCATTGATGAAATATTCTATCAGGTTGAGAAGGGTAATGCACATTACGGCGTGGTTCCTATTGAAAATTCTTCAAATGGTGTGATTGGCGGCACGGTTGATATGCTTTATTCGCAAGATCTTAAGATTTGCGGCGAGGTGGAGATTTCTATTCAGCATCAACTTATGAGTGCTGATCAGTCTATTGAAATTAAAACTGTTTATGCGCATCAACAAGCACTTGATCAGTGTCATCGTTGGCTGGCAAATCATTATCCAAATGTTGAATTGAAAGCAGTTTCTTCTAATGCACTAGCAGCTCGTATTGTTAAAGATGAAGTGGGAGCTGCAGCAATTGCCTCAGAAGCAGCTTTAAGCCTGTACGACTTAGAGCGAGTTGCAAAAAATATTGAAGATAGAGCGGGCAACACCACCAGATTCTTAATTTTAAGCAAAGAGTCTATCGAACCATCGGGTGAAGATAAAACGTCTATTTTGGTGGTTACCAAGCATGAATCAGGTGCATTATTAGACTTGCTTGAGCCATTTAAAGATCAAGGAATCAACATGGTTCAGCTTGCTCGCCATCCAATCCCTGGGGTTAAGTGGGAGTACTTGTTCTTAATTGATATTGAGGGTCATCAAGAAGATGACGCGGTAAAAGCTGCTTTGGCTGAAGTTGAGAAAAGAGTAGTTAAAATTAATGTGCTTGGCTCATATCCTGTTGCTGTTTTATGAGTGTTTGCGAGTCAATTAAGGGTTTAAGCCCCTATCAAGGGGGTAAACCAATTAGTGAATTACAGCGAGAGTTAGGACTTGAGCAGGTAGTTAAATTGGCGAGTAATGAAAACCCCTTAGGCCTAGGGCAAAAAACACTAAAAGCAATGCAGCAAGCAATTGTTGAGGTAGGGCGCTATCCAGATGGTAATGGCTTTGAATTAAAACAAGCAATTGGTGATCATCTAAATGTTTCAGTTGACTCAGTCACTTTAGGCAATGGTTCAAATGATATTTTAGAATTAATTGCCAGAGCTTATGTTTGTGCAAGTAAAGACGAAGTGATATTCTCAGAGTATGCATTTGTGGTTTACCCTTTGGTAACGCAAGCATTAGGCGCCAAGGCTATTGTCACAAAGTCTAAAAACTTTGGTCATGACTTAGAGGCGATGTTGTTGGCAATTACCGACAATACTAAGCTTATCTTTATCGCTAACCCAAATAACCCAACTGGAACATTGCTTGATGATGAGTCAATACATGCATTTTTATCTCGAGTGCCTAGTTCGATTACAGTTGTTTTAGATCAGGCTTATTTTGAATATTTAAATGAAAATGATTTGGCCATTAGCTGGCTAAAAGAATTTGATAATTTGATCATTACCCGTACTTTTTCTAAAGCCTATGGCTTAGCAGGACTAAGGGTTGGCTATTCCATCTCTAGTGAAAAAATTGCTGATTATATTAATCGAATTCGTCAGCCATTTAATGTTAATCATGTTGCGCAAGTGGCCGCTGTTGCTGCATTAGGTGACCAATCTCATCTAGTTCGTTCCGTTGTCGCTAATAAAAATGGCTTAAAACAACTGGCAGATGGATTTGATAAGTTAGGATTAAGCTATATCCCATCCTCCGCTAATTTTATTTCGGTTAAGGTTGAAGATGCGCCAAAGTTGTATCAACAATTATTAGAGCTTGGGTTTATCGTACGTCCTGTAGAGATGAAAAATTATTTGCGTGTGTCAATCGGCTCTTCTAAAGAAATTTCAGGCTTTTTAGATGCGTTAAAATCTCTCTTATGATAAATAAAATTTGTATTATTGGTGTTGGTTTAATTGGCGGGTCTTTTGCTGCAGGTTTAAAAAAATCTGGCCAGGTGAAGAGCGTTGTTGGTTTTGGTAGAAATGAGCAAAACTTGGCTAGAGCAAAAGAGTTATTTATTATTGATGAGTATTATTTGGATATTGCTCAAGCAATGCAAGATGCTGATTTGATATTAATCGCAACACCGGTTAATAGTTTTGAGGCGGTATTGGAAATGATTAAGCCTCATGTCACCGAGCAGATGATGATTTCTGATGTAGGCAGCACTAAAGGCAGTGTAATTAAAATTGCCAAACAAGTGTTTGGACATATGCCTGAGAACTTTATTCCTGCCCATCCGATTGCTGGTAAAGAGCAAAGTGGTGTTGAGGTATCAGATGCCAATCTTTTTCAAAATAAACGTGTGATTATCACGCCAACAGAAAATGCCAATACTCAAGCCGTTGTTAGTATTAGTGATTTATGGGAGAGTGTGGGCGCAAAAGTGGAAATCATGGATGAAGAAAAACATGATGACCTACTAGCCATGACTTCACATCTGCCGCATATGCTAGCATTCTCCTTAATGGATTATCTAATAGCTAGTAATCCAAAAGCGTGTAATTATGCAGCGGGCGGATTTAAAGATTTTTCACGTATTGCTTCATCTGATGCGGTGATGTGGAGAGACATCTGTATTAACAATCCAGAGCAAATTGTCAAGCACATTGAAGGTTACCAACAAAGTTTGGATAACATAGCAAACTTAATTAAAAACAATCAGCCAGAAGCTTTAGAAAAGTTATTTACTAATGCCAAGTCTGCAAGAGAGAGCTGGTTAAAAGACTAAATATTATGAGTAAGTTTATAGCAAGTCCGGCAACAAGCTTGTCGGGTAATTTAAAAGTTCCTGGAGATAAATCCATTTCCCATCGTTCTATTATGCTGGGCTCTTTAAGTAATGGCGTAACAAAAGTTACAGGATTTTTAGAGGGCGAGGATGCCTTATCTACTTTAAAAGCTTTTCAAGCCATGGGCGTTAAAATTGAGCGTGATGGTGACAATGTAATTATTCAAGGTGTTGGTATTAACGGCCTTAAAAAGCCTGAAGGAGCTCTAGATTTAGGCAACTCAGGAACTTCAATTAGATTAATGTCAGGTATTCTTGCAGCGCAAGACTTTGATTGCGAGCTGATTGGCGATGAGTCATTGTCAAAACGTCCAATGGGTAGAGTTATTAATCCACTAAAAGAAATGGGCGCTATGATTGATAGCGATGATGGCAAGCCGCCTTTGAAAATTACAGGTGGTCAACAACTTAAAGGTATTAATTATGATTTGCCAGTAGCTTCAGCACAGGTTAAATCTTGTATCTTGTTGGCAGGTTTATATGCTGATGGCGAGACATGTGTCACTGAGCCAGCACCAACCAGAGATCATACTGAGCGCATGTTAAAAGGCCTAGGTTATGATGTACGCGTGAATAACAATAAAATGTGTCTTACCGGTGGTAGTGAATTAACAGCTACTGAGATCCAAGTGCCAAGTGATATCTCTTCATCTGCTTTTTTCATGGTTGCAGCTTGTATTGCGCCACAAGCAGATATTACCTTGTTAGGGGTTAATATCAACCCAACACGTACTGGTGTGATTGATATTTTGCAACTAATGGGTGCAAATCTTGTTTTATCAAATGAGCGTGAAATTGGTGGTGAGTTGTTGGCTGATATTAGAATCCAATCTTCAAAGTTACACGGAATTCATATTCCAGAAGCTTTGGTCCCACTTGCGATTGATGAATTCCCAGCTGTATTTATTGCGGCAAGTTGCGCCCAAGGTGAAACTATTTTAACTGGTGCCAAAGAGCTTCGAGTTAAAGAGTCGGATCGCATCCAAGTGATGTCTGATGGATTAAACATTCTTGGCATTGATAACGAAGTGTTAGAAGATGGTATTAAGATTCAAGGTGGCGAGTTTAAAAAGCCAAAATCTATTATTGAATCACATCATGACCATCGTATCTCTATGTCTTTTGCTGTTGCTTCATTAAGATGTAAACATTCCATTGAAATTAATGGTGTGGATAATGTCATGACATCTTTTCCAAATTTTGTAGATTTGGCTAATTCAGCAGGTATGAATATTGTTGAAGTTTAGAACATTTCTTTAGGTAATAAAAAGGCGCTCAATGAGCGCCTTTTTATTAAGTTAAAAGCTTAGTGCTTAGTAACCACCTTTACGTCTTGTTTCTGGAAGGCCGGCAACTTTTCCTGCTTGCTTAGCAGGGCCTTTAGGAAAAAGACTGTATAAGTCTTTTGTGCCTAGCTTGCCATCCCAATCGTCTTTTAAGCCTTTAACCATGTTGCGTTCGTTAGGCTGATTAGCGTTATTGTTAATATACTCATTACGTAGGAAATTAATTAACTTAAAACTGTCTTCCGTTAAGGTAACGCCTTCTTCTTCTGCAATTTCTTGGGCGATATCTTCGTTCCATTCGTTAAGGTCTACTAAGTAACCGTGACCATCTCTTTCTAAATCTGCTAATGCCATTGTATTTCCTCCAATGTGAAAAACTATAAAAAGAAGTTATTATATAATAACAACGTTTTATTGAACCTTTTTTTTACATGGATATTAAATTATGACACTTGAAAATGCATCACCTTTCTTTGCTTGGGATGTTTCCTCTTATTTAGCTCTATTTTTAATTACCGCTTTTGTGATTGTTAGTCTTGATCATATATTTTTTAATAAGTCTAAATCAGTAGAGCATCAAACACCCGATAAAACTGGATTTGCAAAATTTGTTTATTTTGTTTTATTTTTACGCTTTAATAAAAATGAAAAATATGTAAACAGGCCCAAGATAGTGCAATGGTCTGCTGAGTTTTTCCCAGTATTGTTATTAGTGTTTGTTTTACGTGGCTTTATTGTTGAGCCATTTAGAATTCCGTCTAATTCAATGATGCCAACTTTATTAACAGGTGACTTTATTCTAGTTTCTAAGTTTGATTATGGTGTGAGTGTCCCCGTACTTAACAAAAAAATAATTGAATTTAAAAAACCTGAAAGAGGAGACGCGGTTGTTTTCAGATATCCTAATTATGAGAAAGACGCTAAATATCAAGGCGCTGATTTTATTAAGCGCGTCATCGGAATTCCGGGGGATGAGGTTATCTATCATGCTGATCAATTGCGCGTTAATGGCAAAAAAGTTGCTTATAAAGACTACGCAAATTACCAAGGGGTTGAGTCAGGATCTGGCATGACAGGTTTTATACATAAGCGGGAATTATTAGAAAAGAATCCCCATGATGTTCTTTTTGATCCGTCTAAAAATTCAAGAGGTGTAAAGGCAGTTGTGCCAGAAGGGCATTATTTTGTTATGGGTGATAACCGCTCTCGTAGTAGCGATTCACGCTTCTGGGGCTTTGTGCCAGAAGAGTACATTATCGGTAAAGCTTTTGCTATTTGGATGCATTATGATGACTCTTTAAAGTTTGATCGAATTGGCAGTTTTGACTAGTAGTCTATATATACTAGTCAAAAAAAGTATTTAGAAGGGTAGGTAAGTGAGTTTTACTTAATATGCTTTAAGATGTTGCTAAGCTCGTCTGCAGATTTATAATGGATAATAATTCTACCTTTATCTCCCGTTGCTTTAATTTCAGTTTTTGATTCCAACTGTTTTGATAAAGACTGCATTAGTTCAGAGATGTGTGGCTCAACAATGGCTTCTGTTTTTGGTTTTGGATTTAATACACGCTTAACCAGCTCTTCTGTTTGACGTACCGATAAAGATTTAGCAACTACTTGATTAGCAACTAACAATTGATTTTCTTTACTTAGGGGTAGTAGTGCACGAGCATGACCCATTTCAATTTTTCCTTGGCTCAAAAGTTCTTTTGCGTCATCGCTAAGCTGTAATAGACGAATTAGATTGGTTACACTTGATCTTGATCGGCCGACAACATTAGAGGTTTCCTCATGTGTCATGTTGAAATCTTCAATTAGCTGTTGTAGAGCTTTTGCCTCTTCAAGTGGTGTTAATGATTCACGTTGAATATTTTCAATAAGACCAATGGCTAATGCTACTTGATCATCAATCTCCCGAATAATAACAGGTACTTGATCAAGCCCCGCGATTTGAGCTGCATGCCAACGACGCTCGCCAGCAATAATCTCATACTTATCGTAAGTAACCTTTCTTACAACCAGTGGCTGAATAACGCCCTGGGAGGTAATTGAGGCAGCTAGTTCGTTTAGTGTTTCTGGATCTATATCATCCCTAGGCTGAAACTTTCCACGTTGAAGGTTTCCAACATCTAGCATTTTTAGGTTATTGGCATCTTCAGTTCCGCTGTTAGCGCCAACTTGCCCCAATAAAATGTCTAATCCACGTCCTAATTTTGAAATTTTTTCCATAATAATTTAGTTAACCGATGTTTTTCTTAGCACTTCACTGGCTAAGGAGATATAAGAAATTGCACCTTTGGACGATCTTGCATAGCTAATGGCATCTTGACCAAAGCTCGGTGCTTCTGCTAATTTTACATTTCTAGGCACAATGGTTTTAAACACTTTGTGCGAAAAATATTGTTGTAGTTGTAAAGACACTTCATTAGAAAGATTGTTGCGCGTGTCATACATTGTTCTAACCAGGCCGGTAATCTCAAGCTCTGGATTGGTAGTTTCTTTTATTTTCTCAATGGTTTGCATTAAAGCGCTTAAACCTTCTAATGCATAGTATTCACATTGCATAGGGATAATAATGCCATCAGAGGCGGTGAAAGCATTAATAGTTAGCATGTTGAGTGATGGCGGGCAGTCAATAATAACGTAGTCATAATCGCTTGCTACAGATTCAATAGCTTTTTTAAGCTTAAATTCTGAATTTTCTCCACGTAATAGTGCTACTTCAGCAGCAATTAGATCTGTGTTTGAGCCTAAGACATCAATGCCAGATTCATCAACATGAATAATAGCTTTTTGAATACTACACTCATCCAAGAGTAATTCACAAATAGAGTCTTCTAATGTATATTTATCCACGCCACAACCCATGGTGGCATTGCCTTGTGGATCAATGTCAATCAATAGTACGCGTTTTTTAATCGCCTTTAAAGCAGCGCTCAAATTAACGGCAGTTGTAGTCTTGCCAACGCCACCTTTTTGATTTGCAATAGAAAGCGTTATAGCCATTAATTATTTACCCAAAACTGTCAATGCCTTTAAAAGATTAGTTGCTTCGTGCACAAAGTAATCTTTTTTAAGCTTTTTAATGGCTTTTTCATCCAAAGAAGCCTGATTTTTTTCTTGCGCATCAATAATCTCATCTTCAGACATGTTATTTGGATTTTCTTGCTTTAAATGCCCGTTTAGATCGTTTTCTTTAATATCAACAATAGACTCTTCTTTCTCATTCTCGAGACTAATGTTTTTAAGCTCGATATCCGGCACAATACCTTTGGCCTGAATAGAGCGACCACTTGGCGTGTAGTAACGCGCTGTGGTTACTTTTAAGCCGTAACCTTTATCTAGCTCAACAATAGTTTGCACTGACCCCTTGCCAAAAGAAGTTCCACCCATAACAATAGCTCTTTTATGATCTTGAAGGGCACCTGCAACAATTTCTGATGCTGATGCCGAGCCTTCATTAATCAATACAACCATTGGTGAGCCTAATAAAATATCACCAGGTTTAGTCTTAAATTTTAAGTTTGAGCTTGGAATTCTACCTTCGGTATAAACCACCAAACCCGCATCATCAATAAATAAATTAGATACATCAACCGCACCATTTAACACACCACCAGGGTTGTTACGAAGATCTAAAATTAAAGATTCTAGGTAGCCACCATTTTCTTTAACAAGCTTAGCAACTGTTTCTTTTAGTAGGGCAGCTGTTGGACCTTGAAAGCTAGAAACACGTACATAACCAATATTTTCTTCTAATAAATGACCTTTAACACTAACAATAGTAATAATTTCACGAGTAATATCAACTACAAATGGTTTTTGATTTTCTCGTAAAACAGTAATTTGAACTTGAGTATCGGGCTCGCCTCGCATTAAATCTACACCGTCTTCAAGAGTCATGCCGCGTACTGGCTTATCGCCAATCTTTATAATTAGATCACCTGCCTGAATGCCGGCTTTATAAGCAGGCGTATCATCAATTGGTGAGATAACTTGAATGCCATCATCTTTTTTACTAATAACAATACCCAGGCCGCCAAATTTTCCAGAAGCGCTTTCCATTAATTCTTTTTGTTCTTTGGGTTCTAGGTAAACTGAATGTGGATCAAGCCCACTAACCATACCTTTGATAGCATTGTTAAATAATTCTTCATTATCAACATCATCAACATACAGTTGTTTAATGTCGCTAAAGACAACAGTGAAGGCTTCGAGATCTTTAAAGAATGCTTCTAATCTTTCTTTTTCAGCACTAGTTTCTGCATTCACATAGAAAGAAAGACTTGAGATGGTAGCAAAAAGCACCAAAAATAGAGAATTTTTCAAAAAGTTAAAGAAAGTCATAATATAGTTATTTGCTTATACAAAGTTAAAATATAATACGGTAAAACAAGGATTATTATTTCAAATTTTACTTGGTTTTGTTTTTATTAAATGGAGAAAAAATGAGAAGATTGAATATCGGATTACTGGCTTTTTTATTATCTTTGTCAACATTGAGCTTTGCACAAGAGGAAGATGCAAATGCTGAGGCATTAGAGGCAAACACTTCTACTTCGGCAGAAGCGGTTGAGGCTGAAAAGCCAAAAGGCCCTGTACAAACTATTCAAGCATCCATTGTTAAGCTTAACCAATTAACAACTGCTGCAAACTATTCTCCACAACTTGTTGGTAGGTTAGTTAAAACAGAAGTAGCTCCTTTATTTGATTTTGGCCATATTGCCAATGAGGTTCTGCTAGTTTCTAATATCAAATTAGGCAAAGACGAGCAATCATACTTTGCTGCTAAAATTAAACAAAATATTATTGCTTCACTGTTATCAAGACTAACACAGACGCGCTCAACTTCATTTGCATTTATCTCGGCTCGACCGATGATTGGAAACTCCATTGCAGTTAAACTTAAAGTGAACGGCTACTATTCATACGGCATGTTCTTAGATTTAATTTTCCATCAAGCTGAGGACCAAAACTGGAAAATTGCAGATATCGTGTTAAATAACGATAGCCTAATCAATTACTATCAAAAAATGGTATTAATTAAGTTAAGAAGATATGGCGTATACGGTATGCTTGGCAGACTTTAATTCGCTAATATAAAACGAGAAGAAATTATGAGTGATATGACTTTATTAGAAAAAGAAGAAGATATTGAAAAAGCAACCAAAGCATTAAAAGCTATGGCACACCCACTGCGTCTTAAGATTTTATGCGCACTAAAAAATGATGAGCTACCCGTATTAGAAATTGTGAAACAAGTAGGATCTTCACAATCTAATATTTCTCAACATATTGACATCCTTAGAACCAAGGATATTGTTGAGTCAAGACGCGATGGCAATAAGATTTTATGTAAAGTGAAAGATGCAAAAATTCTTAAATTGGTTGCTAATATGCAAGCTGTTTTTTGTACAGCTGATGATTTATAGTTAATACTATAATTTAAGAAACCTGCCTCCCTAGCTTCGTCCAATTATGCGCTCGTAGCTCAGCTGGATAGAGTGTTGGCCTCCGAAGCCAAATGTCGGGTGTTCGAATCACCTCGAGCGCACCATACATTAAAAGTACCTTGATTTGGTTATCCAACTCTAGAAGATTCAATTTGTTTACTAATCAATTCTCCTAGAATTTTAATAGCTTCAATATGTTTATTTGACCAGGGTTGTGAATAGGCCAACCTTATACTAGAATGATATTTGCTATCATCTAGTGAAAAGAGATATCCAGGGGAAATTGATATTTTTTTACTCCTGGCATCAAGATACAACTTGTAGGCGCTTACTTCTTCTGGAAACTGCACCCAAAGTACAAAGCCTCCTTTTGGATTAGATAATCTGGTTTCTTTTGGAAAATGCTCATCAATTAAATCAAGCAATTGGTCTTTACGCTGTCTATATGCTTCTCGTGCAAAACGAAGATGCCGATCATAGCCACCGTGACTTAACAAAGCTGCCACAGCCAATTGCGGAGCGCGTGCTGTATTGATGTTAGTTACAAAGTTCTGATATTCAATTTCTTTTTGATAAGCACCAGGAATTACCCATCCCACTCTCAATCCAGGGTCAACTGTTTTTGATACAGAAGAGCATAAAATCACTTGCCCTTTGGTATCAAAAGATTTGATGGTTCTAGGCCTTTTTTCTTGATATGTTAAGTCAGCATAAATATCATCTTCAATAAGAGGTATGTTGTAACTATAGATCAGCTCCAGAATTTTCTTCTTATTTTTATCAGGCATAATTGAGCCCATTGGATTGTTACAGGAAGGAATGCTAATAATAGTCTTTATTGGCCATTGCTCTAGTGCCAATTTAAGTGCATCAATGCTTATTCCGGTTTCAACATTTGCAGGAATTTCAATTGCTTTTAATCCACAAACTTCGATTAATTGTAGCAGGCCGTAATAGCCAGGGCTTTCCACTGCAACAATATCACCAGGCCTGGTTAATGCGCGTAGAGATAATTCAATAGCATTTTGACACCCTGGTGTAATGATGATTTCATCTGGAGAAATCAGCATTCCAGAATCTATAGAGCGCTTTGCTAACTCCGCTCTCAAAGATTCGTCTCCTTTAGGGTCATCATAACCAATTCCAAATACCTTCTTGTTGCGAATAATTGATGAAAAGGATTTTTTTAGTTGATTAATAGCAAGAAATGAGCCATCAGGAGATGCAAGGGATAAGTTAATAAAATCAGGATTAGCGCAGTCACGCACCACTTGTAAGATTCTATCAGCTTTAGCAATGCTTTTAGGCTGTGAGGCCTCTTGACTGATTGACGGGAGATCGTGCCTTCTTGATGGAGAGCGGCGCACATAATAGCCTGACTTGGGCTTCACCTCAACAAACCCACGGTCCTCTAATATGTTGTAAGCAGATAATACGGTGGCCACACTAATAGATCGTCGTTTAGCCATAGCACGGACAGAAGGCAGCTTGTCGCCAGGCTTGTACACCTTATCTTTAATTTGCTTGATTGTTTGGTCAGCAATTTTGCTGTAAAGGTTGTTTTCCATATTTGATAGGTACAGATTAATATAAAAATATAATAACAGTATATAGACTATATTTCATATTTAATAGGTACAGATTAGCATAAAAACACAGTAACAAAATACAGATTATGTAATCTGTTATGGTCTAAATAAACACAATCTAGATCTGTACTGATTCAGTGGTATCTCCTATAATTTGTTCACATGAAAAAAACTATGGAGGCAATAATGGAATACTTAATACAAGGGCATACAATAGAGAGCCTAGAATCACATAAAATAAAGAATGGCTTGGCCAAATTGTACAAAAAAATTAAAATACGTCACTCTATTTCCAGGCAAAGAAGAGAGTTATTAAATTTAACAGATGAACAGCTGAAAGATATTGGCGTTAATCGTGAAGAAGCTATAAAGGAAGCTAAAAAATCTTTCTGGATGCTTTAAGACGCAGTAGTCTATACTTTAGCCATTAACATTTGCAATATATAAAGGAGGCTATCATGAAGAGTAGTTTTTTAGATGCAATGCAATTTAGACATGCTTGTAAAGAGTTTGATAATAGTAAGAAAATTAGTAGCGAAAATTTTGATGCAATTTTAGAAATGGGCAGGCTTAGTCCAAGCTCATTTGGCTATGAGCCTTGGAAATTTCTAGTGATTCAAAATTCTGAGCTTAGAGATAAATTAAAAGATATTACTTGGGGTGCGCAGGGTACTTTACCTACGGCAAGCCATTATGTGATTATTTTGGCGCGTAAGAAAAAAAGCATGCTGCATGGTAGTGAATATATTCAGCATATGATGAATAATGTTAGAGCGTTGCCAGTAGAAGCTATTGAGTTGTATAAGAAGCTTTATGAAAAGTTTCAGAAAGAAGATTTTAAGTTATTGGAAAATGACAGAGCTATGTTTGACTGGTCTTGCAGGCAAACCTATATCGCCTTGGCAAATATGATGACTGGCGCAGCTTCTATGGGTATTGATTCTTGCCCAGTTGAAGGGTTTGCAGTAGATACAATGGAAGAGTTTTTAGCCTCTGAGTTAGCAATTGATACTGAAGAGTTTGGCGCATCTGTTATGGTTTCATTTGGCTATAGAAAAAACGAGCCTAAAGATAAGACCAGACAAGATATAGAGGCGGTTACCACCTGGTATAAATAAGTATTTTTTTATTTAAAACTGCCTGAGTGTAAGGATGCTAAGGTTTATAATATTTTCTTGACTTACAAGAGCTTCCAGCCTGATTTTTAATTATTTATGATTTATCCTGATATTAATCCAGTCGCACTAGATTTAGGGTTTGCCCAAATTTATTGGTACGGATTAATGTATCTTGCTGCTTTTTTGGCGGCTTATTTTTTAGCCAATTCTCGTGTTAAAAATTCAGACAGTTGGAATACTCAACAAATTGAAGATCTTATTTTTTATGGTGCCATTGGCGTTATTGTTGGTGGAAGATTAGGCTATGTATTGTTTTATAATTTCTCTGTTTTTGCATCCGACCCACTTTCCATTTTTGCCTTACAAGGCGGCGGCATGTCGTTCCATGGTGGTTTTTTAGGCGTGCTATTGGCAATGGTTTTCTTTAATAAGAAATATAAAAAAACCTTTTTTATTACCATGGATTTTGTTGCGCCACTGGTGCCGCTTGGTTTGGGTTTTGGCAGGATTGGTAATTTTATTAACGGTGAGCTATGGGGCAAGGTAACTAGCAGTCCTTTGGGTATGTTTATTCAAGAGCAGGGCGTTAGTCGTTATCCATCGCAATTGTACGAGGCATTTCTAGAGGGCTTGGTATTGTTTGCGATTCTTTGGATGTATAGTAAAAAGCCTAGACCATTAATGTCGATATCAGCTTTATTCTTGATTTTTTACGGACTCTTTAGATTTATAATTGAGTTTGTTCGAGTGCCGGATGTTCAGCTTGGATATTTAGCATTTGATTGGTTAACCATGGGTCAGCTATTAAGCTTGCCAATGGTTATTCTGGGTGTCTATCTATTGTTTAAATCAACTAGTAAGTAATTATGAAAGCGTATATTGATATTGGAAAGCGAATTTTAGACGAGGGTGTATGGCTAGAAAATACACGTACAGGGCAAAAAACGCTTAGTATTATTGGTGCTACTTTTGAGCACGATTTGAGTGATGGTACTATGCCTGTTGTAACTACCAAAAAACTATTTTGGAAATCAGCCATTGCCGAGATGTTAGGATATATTCGTGGCTATAGTAGTGCTGCACAATTTAGGGAAATTGGTTGCAATACTTGGAATGCTAATGCCAACGACAACCAAGCTTGGCTTGATAATCCCCATCGTAAAGGTGAGGATGATATGGGCATGTGTTATGGTGTTATTGGCCGTGCATTTCCTGGTATTGAAGATGATGAGCCACTTGATCAGTATAAAAAGATTGTGACAGATCTATCTCAGGGTATCGATGATAGACGTGAAATTATGACCTTTAATCATCCCAATCTAATTCATCGCGCTTGCCTGCCGGCGTGCATGCATACACATCATTTTAATTTATTGGGTGATGATCTTTATTTGGAAAGTTATCAGCGTAGTAGTGATTATGCTTTGGGTCAACCTTTTAATCATTTTCAAGTGGCATTCTTGTTGCTGATTACTGCACAAATTACCGGCAAAAAAGCTAAAAAAATGCGCCATCATTTGTCTAATGTTCATCTGTACGAAAACCAAGTAGATATCTTTAAAGAGCAACAGGTTGATCGTGAGCCATTGCCATTGCCAAGTTTAAAAATTAATCCAAAAATTAAAACCTTAGAAGATTTAGAAACTTGGGTAACTATGGATGATTTTGAATTGGTTGGCTATGAACACCATGACCCTGTTAAATACCCGTTTACTGTATAAGGGAAACTATGAGCCTGCCTAGCTGTCCAAAATGTAATTCTGAGTATGTGTATGAAGATGGAAATCTGTTGGTTTGCCCTGAATGTGGCTACGAATTTTCAGTAGATGATCTTAATGAACAAGAAACAACAATAAAAGATTCGAATGGCAATGTGCTGAATGATGGCGACACGGTAACAGTTATAAAAGATCTTAAAATTAAAGGTACTTCATCAGCTGTTAAAGTTGGCACTAAAGTTAAAAACATTCGATTGTGCGAGGGTAATCATGATATTGATTGCAAGATTCCTGGTCATGGCGCTATGAAGCTTAAATCTGAGTTTGTTAAAAAGGTTTAATTTACTCGGCTGATAAAAAACTCATATCGTGCTTATTAATTAAATCTAGTGCTACAGACCCGCCACGGGCGACACAAGTTAGCGGCTCATCGGCAATATGTGTATCAAGATTAGTTTGACTACTAATTAGTTTATCTAAACCCTCTAAGAGAGCTCCGCCACCAGTTAGCATTACACCATTTTGTGCGATATCAGAAGAAAGTTCTGGCGGTGTTTTTTCTAAAGCAACTCTAACAGAGCTAACTACTGCCGCTAAAGGCTCTTTTAAAGCTTCTAAAACCTGGGTATTAGTCATAACAAACTTTTCTGGCAAACCTGAAGCGACACCACGCCCTGTGTAGGTTTTTTCTTTGACAGTGCTTGATTTAAAAGCCGAACCAATATCTTCCTTAATCTTCTCTGCAGTATTTCCACCAATAATAATTTTATGGTGACGACGAACATATTTAACAATAGCATCGTTAAAGGCGTCACCACCAATGCGTAATGAATCTGCATAAACGACACCGTTAAGAGATAATATCGCTACTTCGGTTGTTCCGCCGCCAATATCGATCACCATCTGGCCTGCTGATTCACCGATATTCATACCAGCGCCCAATGCTGCAGCTAACGGCTCATCAATTAAAAATACATCTTTTGCACCAGCTTCTATTGCGCTCTCTTTAATAGCACGACGTTCCACTTGGGTTGCGCCACAAGGTACACAAATTAATACGGTTGGAGAGGGTGAGAAAAAGCCAGAATGCAATACTTGTTTAATAAAGTGTTGCAGCATTTTTTTGGTAATAGTAAAGTCAGCAATAACACCATCTTTCATTGGACGGATGGCTTCAATGGATCCTGGCGTTCTGCCAAGCATATTTTTAGCCTCTTTACCAACAGCAATAACAGATTTTTCTAAAGAGCCTTTGTCATCACGTACAGCAACAACCGAAGGTTCATTTAAAACCAGTTCATCATTTAAATAAATAAGCGTGTTAACTGTGCCCAAATCAATAGATAGGCTTTGATTTTTAAAAAATCCAAACATAAACTTCCTCAAGTTTAATTACACTCCTTCAGCAAGAAGTAGGAGTAGTTATTAGTTAACTGCCTCTTTTAACGCTTTACCTGCTTTAAATGCAGCTACTTTTGATGCTTTAATTTGAATCGCAGCACCTGTTTGTGGGTTGCGACCTGTACGTGCTGCACGATCTCTAACAACAAACGAACCAAAACCTGTTAACTGTACACCGTCACCACTTGCCATAGCGCCAGTAATTGCGTCTGTTGTAGCATTTAATGCACGGCCTGCATCTGCTTTTGATAAATTTGCTGCTGATGCGATTGCATCGATTAATTCTGACTTGTTCATGTGTTCCCCTTAATATTAAAAAAATTTGAAAAAAATTAAGCAGTAGCCTATTAAAAATAGTACAAGACCAATACGCTTTGCTAAATAATTTTAATTAATTATAGAGGAAAAATACCGTTAAA
>ERZ1046740.1284-NODE-1284-length-17953-cov-3.757068_pt1 | contig 17953 bp, 14 predicted proteins | sample MGYA00383093_ERZ1046740 | MGnify/ENA primary metagenome ERZ1046740 (study PRJEB29581, sample SAMEA5548363) | metagenome | biome: marine; feature: coastal; material: water | depth 25 m | study: Short-term variability in the microbial, nano- and picoplankton... | reverse complement strand
AGCCTGGGCCACAGTCAGGGAAGAGCGGCCTGATATAGACCTATTCATTCCGGATGGGTCACACCCCAGCGCTCTAGGGAGTTATTTGACGGCAAGCGTATTGTACGCGCAAATAACTGGTATGTCACCCGTAGGCGCATCCAATTATATCGATGGAAACGCTTGGCATTATGGTGAAATTGTGGATACAGTCGTGGACACGACCTTAGCGTTCATTCCCGAAAAAGATGCTGAGTATCTACAACGAGTCGCTTGGCGAAGTGTGAACGACCTCAAAAATTCCGGGCGATAGGACTTGGTTGCGTCCTGCGCTACATAACAAGCGCATGTTGCGGGCTCGCACGACTGGATGAGCTAATCTGAAAGAGTTATGTTCTGATAGGTGAGCGTTTGCTCGCCGCAAATCCGCCAGCCGTTATGAGTCCTCTAGGGTGTTAGTAGTAATTGGTTTATCTACTCACACCATTGCTCGAAGGAGAAACTAGGAGCGGTGCTGGGCGAAATTTTTTTCATATGCTGCAACAAAATGACTAAAAAACATCTCATCGTTCTTTGTGTGCTTTTGTTTGGTTGCTCACCCGCTTCAACTCAAGAAAACAAATTCAAAGGCCGGCCAGCTGACTTTCAAACCCTGTCGACCAATTTTGTCGATCCCCCCGCATCTGCGAGACCGGGTGCGTTCTGGGCCTGGCTCAACGGAGATGTTACCAAGGAGTCAATCACCAATGACCTGGAGGAGATGAAGGCCAAGGGTATGGCACGGGCCGAGATCTGGGATGTGGAAGCCAGAAACAATACGAATGGTGCCTTCGGGATTGGGCCTGAGTTTCTGGGCGACGAGTCCGTGGATTTCATCAAGCACGCGTTATCAGAAGGCAAACGCCTGGGAATCAGAATCGGAATGGTGGCTTCGAGTGGCTGGAACGCTGGTGGTTCATGGGTAGAGCCAGAATGGGCTGCAAAAGCACTTTACTCCTCGGAACTCGATATTTCAGGCCCGAGATCATTTTCGCAGCCCCTACCTTTTCCCGAGCTTCCCCATGACGCTCCGTTGGATGATAACGGGATGCCTGCCTACTCCAAGGAAGTGGCTGTCATGGCCATTCCCACTCGTCCGGATAAAAAGATCACTGACTTTGCGGACGTCGTGCACCTGAACGGCCATTTCGACGGCAATACACTGGAGTGGGAAGTGCCAGAGGGAGACTGGACTGTTCTGCGTTTCGTCTCCTTGAATACGGGACAACACCTGATCGTCCCCAGCCCTAACTCTGACGGCCTGTTTATAGACTTCTTTGATCCAAAGGCTACCGAACGGCATTTGACGCACATCCTTGGTCGCTTGGACATTACCAAAGAAAATTCGGGCGAAGCGGGATTGGGCTACCTCGAATTTGACAGCATGGAACTCGATGAAGCAACGCCATGGACAGATGCCATGGACAGTGTTTTCTACGCTCATCACGACTACGATATCGTGCCATACCTGCCGGTGTTTTCCGGATGGGAATTGCCTGGCGGCAATGACTCGTTTCTATACGAATTCCAGAAGACGGTCAGTGATCAGTTGATTTATAGTCACTATCAGACCGGCAGGGACTTTCTGGCGGAATATGGTATTGATCTGGTTGGGGAGGCTGGAGGTCCTGGCCCACCCATCTGGGACTCATGTCCGGTAGATGCCTTGAAAGCTCTGGGCAACGTGACCATTCCTCGTGGCGAATTCTGGGTACAGATGAATCGCAATATATTTCTGGTAAAAGAGGTAGCCAGTGCTTCGCACATCTATGGCCTGGGTGCTGTAGACGCAGAGGCCTTCACAACCTGGAGAAGATGGAAAGACGCTCCTCACGTTCTTAAAAAGCATGCAGATCGTGCATTTATTGAAGGATTGAACTCCGTTACGTTTCACACCTTCGCCAATACACGTCCCGAGTTTGGATTCCCTGGCAGAGCGTATCACGCGGGCGTTGATATTAATCCAACTGCGACATGGTGGGAGCAGTCCAAACCCTTCATAGAATATCTTTCGCGTTCTTCTTACCTGTTGGCCGAAGGACTTTTCGTCGGTGATGTGGCCTATTACTATGGTGACAAAGCCCCCAATTTCTTCCCGGAATTACAGGGAGATCCCGATCGGCCACGTTTGGATGATCTGATGGAAGGTTATGATTTTGATGTGGTTAACACAGATGTGATCCTGAATCGCATGGATGTATCGGATGGAAGATTGATGTTGCCGGATGGCATGAATTACAGACTGCTCGTACTACCCAATAGAGAGGACATACCCGACGTTGTACTCGAAAAAGTCGAAAAGCTGGCTGCCGCTGGAGCAATGGTGCTGATTCAGAACCCTCGGATCGCTGCGGATTTCTCTGGAAACGTACTTCAGAATATGACGATCGATGATGCACTTTCCAGCTTATCCGTCGGTAGGGATTTCATTGCTGATGAAACCAAGCTGGAATACATTCACAGAGCAATTGGCGATACGGACGTGTATTTCGTCCGGAATACGAGCGCCGAAGCGATTTCTGAAATAGTCAAATTCAGGATGGCGGATAAGAATGTCGAGTTTTGGGACCCTGTAACTGCCGAACAGTTCAGCGTTTCAAATGCTGAGAGCACCAGCGATGAGACAACGATGATCCTGGAATTGCCTGCATACGGCTCGGGGTTCATTGTCTTCAGCAATGAAAATCGTGAACTGCCTGAATACAATGAAACGGGAGAAGTGCTGACCACAGAGGTCGGCGGTACATGGACGCTGTCGTTTCCGGAAAACTGGGGTGCTCCGCCGTCTGTAGAGCTTGAGGAACTGATTTCATGGACGGACCATCAGAATGAAGGGATCAACTACTTCTCTGGAACGGCGACGTACAGCAACAGCGTGTTGATTTCGCCGAGCACACTTGAAACCGGCAGTGCTATCAAACTAGATCTTGGGGAAGTATTGGATGTTGCCGAGGTGATCGTTAATGGGCAATCCGCTGGTGTGCTGTGGACTAAGCCATTTGAAGTCGACATCCGGGATTTCGTAAAAGAAGGCGAAAACCAGATTGAAATAGAGATCACTAACATGTGGATCAACAGGTTGACGGGTGATATTGATTTACCTGTCGAAGCCAAGTTCACCCGAACCAATCGCCCACCAATGTTGGTGCCAAATTCAGTCGAAGGTGACGAGACTTACAGGATTCAGCCATCCGGTCTTCTAGGCCCAGTCGCTGTAAAAACGAGAATTAATTAGGCTGTAGGGATTTTTGAAGGTTTCTGTCGCAGCGACATTGCAAATACTGATACGTCCCATAGAACTCATCGCAATCTAAAGATCTGCCGAAATATCGTAGTGCATTTCATCTGCGTTTCAGCTGTTCTGAGTCGGACCCATAACAAGCGCATGTTGCGGGCTCGCAGATCGGTCAGTGCTTTCAGGAGAAGGGATGCTCCGGATCTCTGGCCGCGCATGGCCGGAAGTAGGCTGAGGGAAAGCTTTTAAGTAGAGCCGCTTATTTACATGTGCCGGCCAGATCTCCTACATTTCTGATGGGTGGGCGTTTGCTCGCCGCAAATCCGCCAGCCGTTATGTGGAATCCCAAAATAAAGATGATAGTTATGACAATCGTCGCTATAGCGCGCAGGACCATCTGCATCACATTTGTTTGTGTTATTTTTTTCAGCTCCAGCATAGCTCTCGGTCAGGCCGAAGATCCAGATCCACATCGCTTTGATGAGCAAATTCAGGCTTTCGCAAGCTGGGATGCCAAAAACGCGTTCCCGGAAAAGCCAGTGGTTTTCGTTGGTAGCTCCAGCATTCGATTTTGGAATACAGGAGAGAGTTTTCCCAGTGTGCCTGTCGTAAACCGAGGCTTCGGCGGTGCTCATATTTCGGATGTCAATACCTTTATAAGCGAGACGGTATTGCGCTATCAACCAACAATGATAGTCTTCTATGCCGGCGACAACGACATAGCAGCCGGAAAGGACAACGATCAGGTCATTGAGGATTACATGGAATTCCTTGAAATGGTGTTGGCCTCGGACGCATCCGTGGATGTCGTCTACATCCCAATTAAGCCTAGTTTAGCTCGATGGACAATGTGGCCCCAAATGGCGGCAGCAAACAAGCGCATACTTGACTACAGTAAGAATTACAAGAATTTGCACTATGTCGACCTCGCATCTCCAATTCTGGGCCAAGGTGGCGAGCCTCGCGAAGAGTACTTTATCGAGGACGGGTTGCATCTAAATCCTTCAGGCTACGATGTTTGGACTGAAGTAATGTCTGAATTTTTTGAGTCGTTTCCATGGTGAGTGCTAGCGTTCGGAATTCTACATAACAAGCGCATGTTGCGGGCTCGCACGACCTGATTTGCTGGTCTGAAAGAGTTATATTTTAAAAGGGTGAGTGAATGCTCGCCGCAAATCTGCCAACCGTTATACTGCACCACGATTTTAGTTAAAAGAACTCACTATCGAAGTTTTATTTGATATATCGCTGATTGTCGCAAGTCTTTTCTCTACACTTGTGGCTGGTATAGTATTGTGCTTCGCGATTGTCGTCATGCCTGGGACAAACGTTCTTGATGACGCCGCTTTTCTTCGAACGTTTCAGGTGATGGACAGAGTGATCCAAGATAGCCAACCTGTGTTCATGTTCGTTTGGGTTGGCTCTATTGTAGCCGTGCTGGCCACACTTGCTCTCGGTGTTAGTCAGTTGAGCGGATTGGAACTTTACCTGCTTCTTGCGGCAGCGTTTTCGTACCTGTTCGGAGTACAGCTTCCCACAGTTCGGTTCAATATTCCGCTAAATAATGAGCTTCAGTCTTTAAAGCTTGCTGAACTCGACCTGTTGGAGTTAAGAAGAGCCCGTTCAGACTTCGAGCCATCCTGGAATAGATGGAACAGGTTTAGGACGATTATCTCGTGCATCTCTGCTGTATTGTTTTTGCTACTTCTGTTTCGGCATTGATATTAGCAGTAGAGCTTTTACGCACGCCGCAGGTAGTGAAGCATAACAAGCGCATGTTACGGACTTGTACGACCTGGCAAGTCGATCTGAACCGGTTATCTTCTAGAAGGTGAGTAAACTGCTCGCCGCAAATCCGCCAGTCGTTATACGCCCTATACTATGAATCACACATCCACTCTTGTAAAACTCTATGCTGTGTGCCAAGGTGCCTTAGGAGTGCTTCTTCTTTTCGTACCGGAAAGTGCAGGTCTTCTTGATTCATCTGCAGAAACGCCCGGTTTAGTACTTTATCAGCTTATCGGCGCCGCATTTATCGGTTTTGCTTTTGGAAATTGGACGGCGCGTGAGTCGATTTTAGGCGGGATTTATGGGAGAGCAGTAGTTGTTGGTAATCAGACATTTTCCTTCATAGGTACGATGGTCGTCGTTGGTGATTTTCCAGATAACCCAGAATGGGGATACTATTTTTTAGCTGCTGTTTTGTTATTTGGAATGATCTTGTTCAGCATTTTGCAGTTTCGGCCATCTTGGTTAGATCGAAGTAAGTAGGTTGTGTAACTAGCGCATGTTGTAGGCTATTTCGGTAGAGGAACAGAAGAGTGCGGGAGAAGAAAGTGCAGCATAAAAAACGTATGTTGTGGTAAGCGGGTGAATGCTCGCAGCAAATCCGCTAACCGTTATTCCGCGCCAGTTTTTCTCGTCAGTAAGCCTGAATCATGCGACCCTTTATTTTCCTTTTGACTCTAGCATTCATCCTTTGTGCGCCGTTGCGATCGGATGCTCAGGTACATTCTCACGATCATTCTTCTCCTTATGCTGGTTTTACGGATCGAGAGATCAAGTCCATGTCACCAGAGGAAATCGAGGGGTTACTAAACGGTGATGGGCTTGGGATGGCACTGGCTGCTGAATTAAACAAATACCCGGGTCCTCGTCACGTATTGGAACTTGGACCTGCACTCGGTCTATCTGTGGATCAGGAGTCCAAGATTCAGGCGATCTTCGACGAGATGCAAAATGAAGCTCGGTCATTCGGTAGATTAATAGTAGAATTGGAGCGTGATCTCGATCAAACGTTTGTTGAAGGCACTATTTCCGAAGCTTGTTTGGGAGAATTGCTCGAAGCCGTCGCGCTGAATCGTGCTCATCTCAGGTTGGTACACCTGCGAGCACATATCCGCCTTCTTCCGATCCTGACTGAGTCACAGCGAATGCACTATGAGAAGGCTCGAGGTTACGCAGGATGACGAGATTTATAAAGTTCATTTTGCGGGCTCGTATTTATCATCGAATCACTATGAAAACTTGCCGCTACCTTGGTTTTTTGATCCTCCTCCTTGTTGCTGCCAGTTATATGCAGCCTGCTCAGGCACAAGAAGGCCCTTCCATTCTTATTATTACGGCCCACCCGGATGATGATGCTTCATTCGCCGCTACGATCCACCGAATTACGCACAATCTCGGTGGAACAGCAGATCTTGCACTGATCACGAATGGTGCCGGAGGATATCGGTTTTCAACTTTCGCCGAGGATATTTACGGCCTGGAGTTGACCAACCCAGAGATCGCCAAGAAACACATTCCCGCTATTCGGAAAAAAGAACTTATGGCCGGGGGAAGCATCATCGGACTTCGAGATTATACGTTCATCGACCAGCCGGACACAGGTAAAACGTTTGATGCCGACGCAGTCATGGATAACGAATGGGACGTCGAACTGGTGGCCCGCGTTCTAGACAGAGTATTGGCCGACGGGGATTATGACTTTGTTTTCACCATGGTGCCAGTCCCATCAACACATGCCCACCACAAGGCTGCATCCATTTTTGCCCTCGAAGCCGTATCGCGTATGGCAACAGCAAATCGGCCGATTGTGCTGGCAGGAAGTTCTCAGTCTACGTTTCCGCCCGAGTCGTTCACATTTCGCATGCTGGAGGGTCATCCATTGACGACGCTCAGCGACGAACATGGTCCTTGGGGATTTAATCGAAACACCAAACTGGGCCTCGACGATCGCCTGAACTATAACATTATTCGCAACTGGTTAATTGCCGAGCACAAAAGCCAGGGTACCATGCAAACATACATGAGCTTGGGCGATTCCTGGGAAACGTATTGGCTCTATGAAATGAACGGCCCCGAGGCTGTCCCTACCGTTCAGGCACTTTTTGATGCCGTCGTAGATGTAAAGTAGGCTCGGTTTTAACTGAACGGCACACTCTTGAGGTTACCACGAACCGTACATCGGATTAGGTAACAGGATGTAGGTGGTTTCGGTTGATGCGAGTAGGGCCTCCAAGCTTGCCGTTTCTTGGGTAACTCCGGCAAAGTCTTCGATATTATCTCCGACTTGCATGACAATGGTGGCACCCGGGAAGGAGTTGTGGCGCTCGTTTTCGGCCTGATAGCAGCTACTTGTACCGTTTTCTAATTGCTCACGCCTCAAGTCTTTATCATTGATGATGCTCCCCCCGTTAACCGATGATACATCCTTGGATGAGCGGCCCATGAGGCACGAATTGGTTGTTGTAAGAGGCAGGCCGAGGGCTAACATGTTGCTCCAGGTGTGGTGGTCTTGAACGCGGTTTCTGTTGGTGATAAATCCTACGTGACCTCCGAGCCCGATCACCGTTTCAATAAAAGAGCCAACACCGGGGACGAGTCGCGCTTGTTCGCTTGCCACCCATTTGGCCCAAGATTCCGAGGTATAGGTTCGGCCTGAGCGGTCCAACATGACCTGATAGTCGCTGTTATCCAGCACCGTTTCATCGATGTCCATGGTCACCATCCATGGCGTGGTGGGAAGACTAGCACCTTTCAAGTATTCAGAAGCTCGATGGTAGGTCGACGTAGTTAAATAGCGGTATTCTTTACTGGTGGTCTGCCACGTGACCGATGTGCTAAGTGGTAACTGGCCGTTCTCTAACGTCAACGACACGGCGCAATGATCACTCAGCATGTTGTCTGGGTTCATATCGTCATACGAGTGGACCCGGGGAGAGGAAATTAGCGCGGGACTCTGTAGTTGGCCCATGAGGATGTGGTCGATGGGAGCAGGGTAATACGGATGACACCCGATGAGACTAGCCGTTGCGTTCACGAGGTTTGATTTCGCGCCGTTGCTGTTGTCTGCCATGAGCATCGACAATTTGTTGTAAGGAGAAGACAAGCGATGATTGAAGTCTCCTACAACGAGGTAAGGCGTCTTCTCGCGTTCTTTTGCTTCAATCCAGTCGTCCAAAACAGGAGCCTGGCGGGCAAATGTCTGGCATGCTTCAGAATCAGAGCGGGAGAAATCATCCTCAAAACAGCCACTTTTCATGTGGACATTCAGGATATCCATTTCGCCAAGCGGCGTCGAGACGGTAAGCTCCATCCCATGACGCAATCCGGGGTTATCAAGTCCCAGTGCGGTAAAGTCGGTTTCTCCAAGTACCTCGATATCATTTTGCACGGCGAAAGCCACCTTTTGCTGCGTGGACTGCCGTCCGCTTTCTCGGCACTCGTACGTCTCACTGTCGGGTCGTTGCGAAAGAAACAACTGCCAATCGCTCGGCGGAAAGACCTGTCCCAGCGCTGCAATAGATCCGACTTCCTGAAGAGCTACGATATCAGCTTCCAGATCTTGGGCATACGAGCGAAGGGCTCTGATTTCTGCTTTTGTCCGGGGGCGGCATCCGTCAGTAATTGGAAAGGCCAAATGTTCGACGTTCCAAGTGACGACGCGCAATGTCCCACTTCCCAACGCTTGCTGTGCTTTCGAGCTTTGACCCTCATTTTTCGGTTGGTTTGAGCAGGAGGTTATTCCGAGCGTGATTGCAAGGATCAGGCCAAGCGAAAAAAGTGTGTTTCGAGTGGTATGCATATGTTCAAAAATGGATTGAAATCAACTTCTGGTAGTCGGTGTCGCGGACCACATTACCGGATCATTTTGGGTTTCCAAGACGATGACAAGATGATATGAAGTTATCTACCGAAGGTTCGGTTTATGGATTTTCATGTTCTTTTCCTCTTTCACTTCCTTGAATCTCTTGGCTGAGACGGCATGGAGGTGGTGTACTGCACGACAGGTACACATCTGTTTTCCGCGTTTAGCCCGACCCAGAACACGCAGCGTTGTAAGGACTGACGCATAGAATCGGTCATCGACCCTCTCTAGATACAGCGATGGAATTAATGGATTAATGTCCTCGGATTATCCTTGATCGTGCTCACAGCTACCCTTTCTACAAGCTCGAAAATTACGTATATGAGCGGCGATGAGAAGCCCGGCAGATATAAGCGTTGCAATCCGTTCGCCTGTTTCGCCAAGAAGCTCATGAAAATATAGAGCTGAGCCAATAAGGCCAGCTACACCGATTGATCCCAAAATATATACTATTCGATCTTTGTGTTTCTGACAACCTATTGCAAACGCAAACATCGCAGATGGGAGTACAAACCATAATACTGCTGCATGGAATAAATCCTCAGACATGAAGAGTGTAGGGGCCACGCTTCCACCGATAAGAAGACCTGGAGCGAGGATACAATGAGCAACACATATGGTGGAACTAATTATGCCAACAGTGTCGGCGATTGATTCAATCTTTAGCAATTTCATGTTCTTATAGGGTTAGCTATGAAGTCGAGGAAGAGGGATTATGGCCCCGTACGTGGGCTGACAATTTGGCTGTTTAATACCCCATTGCAGGAGCCACCGTTCAGGAATCGGATAATCTGGGGAATTCAACAATCTCATCTGCACCAAGAAAGCCCAATCTCTCTTGTTGCGCTGCAAAGCGTTGCATCAACGCAGGATTTGGCAAACAAGAGTTAAGCGATATGCCAGAGATATTTCTCTGAATATGATAAAGGACCCGCAAGTGTCATGGCCTCGATGGTGGCCAATGATGAGGAGGATTTATCCGACTGACGGCGGACCCCTTGGAACCACACTCGAAGGGTAGGTTGTCGGATGAGCCGACTCGCTCAGGTGGGTAGGTTGCTCCGATTCAAGACTCAGGTACGCAGGCGTACATCCCCTGTCCAGATCTGAAGACGAGTACGTCAGCGTACTGCACAGTTCGCACTCGACTGAGTGGGATAACTGGGAAACGCTTGTACCGTCGCTCGTTGGTGCGGACTCTATTTCCGAGTGACTTGCCCAATGAATTGCAGGAAATAATGTCCCTCCTATAAAATAGAGCAGGGCAACGTATTGACTATATCTGCGCAATGAAACCATAAGCGAGCAGAAACGAACGAGCATCATCTCAAAGCGATGATATTTCGGGGAGAATTCTGAGGTGGAAAAAGATAAATTGAATTCGCGAGGTTCACAACCCATTAACGACATGTGTGCTCCCGGTGGTCTTCGAAGATTTCTTGGTTGGGTTTCCGAAGACGGTTTCGAGGAGTCTCAAACAGCTAACAACGGCCCCGGCTAGGCTAGATGTTCTCTCCACACACAACAAGCGCAGGTTGCGGGCTCGCAAAGACTGGCAGCGCCGGTTTGTATGGGTTAGATTCTGAAAGGAAGCATTGATGCTCGCCTCCCATCTAGCAGTCCAACATTTCTGAGAGCCACGTTAAAATGCTAAAGAGAATGCGCCAATTGATCCAGGTTTTTGCAATCGGAATTGCTGTATTACACCTCCTTGGTTTTCAGGTGCAAACCAATGAGGATTCGGCCGAATCCACTCAGCAAGTTCGTGACTCTGAACTGGTGTTTTCGGAATTAGACATCAACCAGACGAATCGAGGTACGATCAATATTAACGGCTACGACCGCCATTTTTCGGTTACGTTTCCCACTTCGTACGATCATACTGTTTCGTATCCGGTTGTTCTGTTGTTTCATGGCTGCATGTGTCGTCCCAGTTTTACGGATGAAATGATATTGAGCTATCTGGATTGGAAGCCGAGGCAGGAATCGTATAAAGAGGACTTTATTACGATAAAGATGTCGGCGTTTTCTGAAAAAAAGCCGGAAACTCCGCAAGAGGTTGAAGAGGGCGGAGCTCGTGGTATGTGGCTCTGGCACGAAAAAGCAACGTCAAATCGTGACGACTACGTTTTTGTTGATAGGCTGCTGGAAGAACTACACGTGTCATCCGAAATCAATATCGATTCGAACAACATTTTTGGTGTTGGTCATTCATCTGGGGCCATCTTTTTGATGTCGTACGTTCTAGGTGGTCCGCCCGACCTATCTGAGCTAGCTATAAATGATGGTTATGCCTTCAAAGCCATTTCGGTGTCGGGCGGATCAACATTCCGAAAAGGAGTGGTCGACTTTAAAGAAAATACACCCAGTACGTTGCCATCTGTCTTACACATTCAGGGCGAGCGGGATCAAGGTTTGTGGTTTAACGGACAGGAAATGGGAAAGAGCGGAGTCAATTTCTTAGAATTCTCGCGACCATCTCCGCCTACTATTATTGACGGCCTACGAGATACCAATCACGGACTAACGTTTTCGGCGTGGGACGAAAACGATCCTTCAAAGCCCAGTACGCTTCATAAGTGGGCCAAAAATCTCAACCTCGAATACTCGGGCTTCAAGGAGTACCCAAAATACTACGTCTATAATTTTGCCCCGGAATCAGCGTCTGAAAAAGTGCTTACGGGTATTAGGATCAAGGAATGTGGGCATGGTGTGGCCGCGGATCAGTACCAATCTGACTTCTTCCGAATATTTTCAGTTCATAACGGCAACCGGAGTGATTTTAACGCGGCCATTTCTCGAGATACGGATATGCTTTTTTGCGGACCGCGATGATATCGCCCCTTGGTTATCAAGCGGTGTGCACTTCGTGCAGCAAGAAGTTGATCACGCTGTACTGAGAGGGTGGGGGGAGCACAATATTTTCAATCCGCCAGTCCTTTTTGGCGCAAGGGACTCACGAACGCAAACAGCATGGTTGACATTAGGTGTTGTAACACGTATTATTTGGTTAGGCACAACGAATGACGAAAGAAAAAGTACATATCGCGCCTGGCGCAGTCGTAGAGGACGGTCGTTTGGAAGAGGAGGTATCCCTAGAGATTCTTCGAACCGCGGCTAGTTTGGAACACTTTCTGGCTGAACAACTGAAAGCGTACGACTTGACCATGAAGCAGTATAATGTTCTTCGCATTCTCCGTGGGGCGGGACAAAACGGCCGGTGTCGTAATGAAGGCCGCGCTCGAATGATTGCACCTGTACCGGATGCTACCCGCTTGATTGATCGGCTCATAACTGCCGGCTATGTGCAGAAGGACCAGAACCCGGACGACAAACGGTTTATCGCAACCCGAATTACGAAAAGTGGACTCGATCTGCTACAAAGCATGGACCAACCCATTCTAGAAATACACAGATCCCAAATTGGACACTTGTCAAAGGCGGATTTAAACCAACTTTCAACTTTACTACAGGAAACCAGAAAAAAAATATGACTTTTTTTACATCAATAGGTGTTGTAACACAGGTGTTGCAACATGCACTCGTGGCCATAGTGCTTCTCTTTACTTCAGTAACTGACATCACGCATAACGAAACCAATATGACTCCTCCTAAAACAGCTCCGACTCCGACCACATGGCAGATTGATCCGGCTCACACGCAAGTGGAGTTCACCGTAAAACACATGATGTTTGCCAAAGTGCGTGGCAGCTTCAATGAATTCTCCGGCCAGATCGAGCAGGGAGCAAATGGGGATCTATCTGCGGGTGCATTCTCGGCCACCATTCAGGCAGGTACTATTGACACGGGAAATGGCGATCGGGACGAGCACTTGCGTTCTGCTGACTTCTTTGATGTCGCTAATTTTCCGACGATCACGTTCAACAGCTCACGAATCGAGCGATTGGCCGACGGCCAACTGAAAGCGTACGGCGAACTCACGATCCGGGACGTCACGACGGAGATTTCGCTTGATGTGACTGAAACAGGTACCGGCGTCGATCCGTGGGGCAATCTACGCGTCGGGATCCAGGCGGAAGGTACTATTAGTCGAAAAGAGTATGGTCTGACGTGGAATCAGGCACTCGAAGCAGGGGGCGTGCTCGTCGGTGACGAGGTTACGTTACTAATCGAAGCACAGGCTATTGCTCAGAACGACTAACTCACTAACGAGTAAGGTTTGTTTGATGCCGGGCCGCCTTCAAGGCGGCCCGGCATACTTATATCGACTTGGTATAGATGCGCGCAATGCCCATACAGTGTGTCTTTGCAAAACGTCAGAAACAAAGACGCAATAGAAGACATTTTACGGGTTTATTTCACGCGTACGACGCTGTCTAAGATGACCTACATTACGCGTTTAACGGATGCCCACCGCCAATCTGCCGGCCCGCACATACTCACCTACATCACAAAGACTATGAGAAGCCGACTTCACTCGCCAGTAATGGTATATCTGTTTTGGTCGACCACGTTGTTGCTCGTCGGATGTGGTACGCCGACGGTTCACGAACTACCGACCTATATGATAGATCAGGATCAGGTAGCAGCTACGGTCGAGGCCATTGAGCTTAAAACAGGGCAATCTGTCTTATCCGGTGAGACTGATGGCGCGGCATGGATTGGTCAGATTCCTTACAACTGGAACGGAAACTTAGTCATCTATGCCCACGGTTTCCGTGGAGAGAATTCTGAACTGACCATCGACCCCGCACCAGAATTTGAGTTTCTCGTCGAAAAGGGTTTTGCCTGGGCAGCATCGAGCTATCGTCGAAATAGCTACGATCCGGGTGTTGGTGTTCAGGATACGCGGAATCTCACGGTGATCATGCAGGATCTCTTACGCGAGAGCGGCGGCGAACTTCAAAACACGTACATCACTGGGATGTCGATGGGAGGCCATATTACCGTTGCGGCCATCGAGCAGTATCCTTCGTTGTATCAAGGCGCGCTACCCATGTGCGGTGTGATAGGCGACGTCGAACTTTTTGACTACTTCTTGGATTACAATCTGGGCGCGGCGGCAATCGCCGGGATTCCCCCTACTTTTACCATGCCGGATGAGGACTGGGTTTCGAATACGGTCGTGGATATTAAGGCTGCGTTTTCTTCCAATCCCAATGGTGCTTGGGCAGGTGGGAGAGCCCAGATGCAAGGTGAATCATCGCCGTTGACGGAGCAGGGCGAAGCATTCAAGTCTTTCGTTGAAACCGGCTCGGGTGGGAAACGAGTGACGTTTGATCTTGCGTGGATCTATTGGCATGGCTTGGTCGATTCCACTGGCGACTTCTTTTACTCGTTAGGAGCCGATGATGGTACGCTTGCAAACCGTCCCGGTTTAGTGGCTCAGAATGTGGATATGTCTTACCAGACTGAATATGGGTTTGAGATAGACGATCAGATAAAGCGTCAAACTGCGGCCTCATACAATCGAGACCCACAGAATCTAGACCTTCCTGCCCCAATAGTTAGAGGCGAACCTGAAATTCCAGTGCTTTCGATCCATACAACGGGGGACCTTTTTGTGCCGATTGAAATGCAGCAGATTTACGCGCAAGAAGTCAAAGAAAACGATCGGAGCCATCTCCTTGTTCAACGCGCGATTCGGGATGTAGGACATTGCAGTTTCACAAGTGAGGAAATCCAACAATCGTATACCGATTTGTTTAGTTGGGTTGAAACAGGGGACAGACCTTTGGGAGAGGACCTTTCAGGCGATATTTCCGCTCCCGATCTCGGCTGCCAGTTCACCAAAGGCGATGGTGGCAGCGGTCTACGTTCATTTGTAGAGACATGCTCTAGCGGTGAGTAGGAGGTGGGGTGTCCCACACTTGCGAGCGGTCTTTTCGAATAAAATGAACTAACCACACGGAGCTCTCTGGAGATACAAAAATCGTAATGTGTGGTCATAAATCGGCTTGAAGTGTTCGAGTCAGTTGCCTACCCTTGAGGTGGCGATTGCTTGCGGCAAGTCTGTCATCCGCTTAGCGGAAAATGGTTTTTTTCATCATCCCCGGTGTGATTCATTGATGCATTTGACTCCTACTAAACCGCGCTACCGCTTTATTCTTCTGTATTGTCTGGCCTTTGTTCTTCTTGGTCAGTTCAACGGTTCTTTTGCAAGACAATCCAAGCTGGCCTTGGTAGGAGGGACGGTCATTTCAGCTACGGGCGATGCGCCTATCTCCAATTCTATTGTTCTCATTAATGAGGGCAGGATTGAATTTGTCGGAGAATTTGTGGAGGGCGTTGATCTTTCGGGATATGACCAGCTCGATGTTAGCGGTCAATTTGTTACACCCGGACTGATTGATACGAACGTCCACTTGGTCTTAAATGTGATACCTGAATTCTACGTCAAGTATGAAGACCGTTTAGAAGACATTGCAATACAGTCTGCACAAGTTGGATTGAAATACGGGATGACCACCATGGCAGATTCCTGGGGACCGCTTGAGCCGTTGCTAGCTGCTCGAAAGCGAATTAAGTCTGGTGAGGTCATGGCAAGTGATGTTCTTATCGCGGGAAACATTATAGGCACAGGGGGGCCATTTACGGCCTATTTCATGGGCGGTTGGGGGTTGCGCGGAAAGTCCTTGAGATATGGAGATTGGGTCACTCCCGTGGTGCAGAATCGAATAAACCAGCTCTGGGAGGCCGGAATGGGCCCTGACCTTATGTCGTTGACGCCGGAAGAAGCGGCAGAGCGAATGAGAGAGTATATCGGGAAAGGGGTTGATTTCGTAAAGCTTGGAATAAGTGCTCACGGAATTAGCCCAGTTGAACCATTGATGTTCTCGAATGAGGTATTAGAAGCAATGGTATCGGAAATACAATCAGCGAGAATACCTTTTCAAACACATACGTTTACCGTCGCAAGCCTCTCACAGGCGATAAGGTTGAATCCAGACCTGTTACAGCACCCGAATGTGATGAGCCCATCATGGGAGAATGCTTCGCAACCCCAGCAAGAGGCTATCAAGTTGTTGATGTCTCAGATTAAACAACAAAATATTCTGTCTGGCCTAATGGCTGTACCGGAACGAAGACAATTGGAAATTTATCAGACTTGGACGGCAAACCATTCCGATGATCCCTTCCTCAATGAGATTATGCTTTATCGTCAGCAAGGATTTGAGGGAGTGACCTATGATATGCTTGCGGAGGGACTTGAGGAATGGCTTGGATCAGGGGTTAGATTTACCTTGGCAACCGATCAAGGTCCTGAGACATCAGACCTTGGGCCGACAGTCTGGGGCAGAATGGGACGGGCTCATTTTGATCGGATGTCTGGATTGCAGGACGCAGGAGTGCCTCCCATGGACATCCTCATAGCTGCTACGCGTCATGGAGCAGAGGCCTATCACCTAGATGACGATCGTGGTACAATTCAGGTTGGAAAGCGGGCTGACTTATTGATTCTTGAGTCAAATCCGCTATTGGATATTAATAATCTTAGGGATATCGTCATGATTTTAAAAGAGGGTGTGATTGTTGATAGAGACGTATTACCGACTAATCCGATCCTCGATTACGACCCTGAATTGCCCTGGCCTTATTAGGAAAATCATTCAGATGTCAGTTAACCGGTCGTCTGGATCTGATCTAAAGCAGGTTTTTGCAACGCCTGCCAATCATTAATTTGCCATTGCGTTCACTTTTTTTGCACCCGACTTGGTTGATTCCTTTTGCGACGAAGCTTCCATTTCGGATACCACATAATCACGCCGCTGATGCGAAATAGGACACCAAGCAACGATGAGAGTGTCGCGATAATCCTGCCCAAAAGGCCGCCAATACTTCCATCATGAATCGGCATCACCAGCCTGCTTGCTTTCGTTCCGCCGGGAATGTCTTTCCACATTTAGAAGCTCTAAATATGAAATGAGTGTATGACTGTCGGTTTTTCATGAAAGCAAGTGCATTGTTCGGCGATGTCATTCTGAACATAGATCTGCCGGCTTTCATATTATTGAGCCTTGGTGCGTTCTACTTTCCTGAATCTCAATTCTCCTTTCGTCCATGGACTCTCCTACAAGAATTACGTCTTATCAGGATAAATTTGCCTCGGATTTTGCTCGTCTTAACCGTGAATGGTTGGATGCCCATGATCTTTATGAAGAGGAAGACGGAGTTCATTTGTACACGCCAAATGAATCCATTTTAAGCTCTGGAGGGATGATTTTTGTTGCCTTGCAAGGGGAACGAGTAGTTGGAACATGTGCTCTTGTTAAGATGTCGCAAGTTGAGTTTGAGCTCATCAAGTTAGCTGTCGACCCCAAGGTGCGTGGCCAAGGTCTAGGCCGCAGATTGACTGAACACGCGATTCGGCAAGCGCAACGGTTGGGCGCTACGAAAGTGTCGTTGCTGTCTAGCACGAAGCTTACTGCAGCCGTTAAACTGTACCAATCCATGGGATTTGTTGAAAAGTCACTTCCCGAAAGCCAGCCGTATTTGACCGCTGATCTGTATATGGAACTGGACCTTGCTATACCGTACTTAGCTAAGCCGGTAGTGTAAGACTATAATTGATCTAAATAAGTGCTTAGAAACAGGAATTCTATCTATTCAGCGGTTGCTTGCCTAATCCTACAGGCCTGCTAGCGGCCTTTACACTGTCTCCAACGATTGAACACGATGAAAAAGCTCTCCCCTCTATTCTTAGCTCTTTTTCTTACCTCTTGTACGAACAATTCTGAATCCTCTCATTCTGAATCCTCTCATTCGGAGTCGCCTCACTGGTCGTACGCAGGAGCTACGGGACCGGAATACTGGGCTTCATTAAATGCCGATTATCAGCTATGTGGAGATGGTATGGCCCAATCTCCTATTAACTTATCTGCATTCACCGAGGCAGATCTAAGCCCTCTTGAAATTGCCTATGTCGATGGTGGATCTTCCATCGTGAATAAGGGCCATACGGTTCAAGTCAATGTTGACGCTGGGAGTATGCTCAGTGTAGACAATCAATCATTTGAACTTCTGCAGTTTCATTTTCACTCTCCGAGTGAGAACACGATTGAAGGGGAGTCCTTTCCGATGGAAATGCA
>ERZ1046740.1283-NODE-1283-length-17963-cov-16.689748_pt1 | contig 17963 bp, 16 predicted proteins | sample MGYA00383093_ERZ1046740 | MGnify/ENA primary metagenome ERZ1046740 (study PRJEB29581, sample SAMEA5548363) | metagenome | biome: marine; feature: coastal; material: water | depth 25 m | study: Short-term variability in the microbial, nano- and picoplankton... | reverse complement strand
GTGTTTCAATCGGTGATGCCGTTGGTGGGTCTACAATTAACACCGTACTTTTTTCTGATGGCTCGGGGAATTTGGCAAATAACTCAAAGTTTCTTTTTAATGGAGCATCCCTTAATTACACAGGTCAAAGTACTGTTTCCCAGAGTTGCACATCTTTTGGGTTGAATGCAGGAATTGGTAATAGTTCTAACGAAGTTGTATCCATTGGTAATGGAGCAGGACAATCATCAAGCGGAGTCCGAAAAACGTCTATTGGTTATAGTGCAGGTAAAAGTTCATCAGGTACTGAGGGTACTTATTTGGGCAACTCAGCAGGTGAATCATCAGGCGGCAATAGAAACCAATATATTGGATATCGTTGTGGAATGAATAGGTCAAGTGGGGGTGCTAACAATGGGATGGGTGATTATTCACTTTTTGCAGGTAGCGGCACTCAAAACTCTGCATTAGGCAGTAGTTCACAAAACTCATCAACAGGCAGTTTCAACTCTAGTGTTGGGTCAGGAACAATGACGTTTAATAGCGGATCAAATAATAGTGCGATTGGATATCGTGCTTGTAATGGAAATACAGGGAGCAATGTCTTAGCTTTGGGGGATTCAGCAGGTTGGGGTAACTCGCAATCTAACAGAACAATTATAGGACAAAGCCATTTGCCACAATTTGCAGGGGAGGCAGCAGCAGCATCGACACTACCTGCAGCAAGTGCAAATGGAGTTTATCTCTATTGGGATACAACAGACAATACAATTAAAGCAAGACCATAAATAAATAAATAAAATAATAATAATAAAATGAGTAACTATTTAGAAACAGTTAAATGCACAAAGACAGTAGTAGTTGACCCTATTAACAACATAAGTGCTAAAATAAATAATGCGGTAACATCGGCATCATATACAGTTAATGGAATGACCCAACCTATGAGCAGCGTACAAAGGCTGACATTGAAGCAGGTTTGCTTTATATAACTCAGCAAGAAAGCAAATTTGGTACATCATCTAAAGATTGGATTTTATCGTAACGGTCAGCAATTTTACCTGATGGTTTGACAACAAAAAGAATAAGTATTGATAATAGTGGCAATGTAGTTGCTACGGCAGTTTAATAATAAAATAATGACAAAAGAAGAATTTTTAACACAAATGGGGGAAGCTTATGATAATAATTCTCCTCTTTATTATATTCCAAGTAAAGGAATAACAACAGTAACCGAAGGTAATATTTTAATTACTTTTGTAGAGAATCCTGAACATGTTTTAGCAGGTACAGAACAACTGTGTAAAGACTATGGGTATCAAGAAAAAGTTAATAATCCAGATTATGATGCTAATGCAGAAGATTTAGTACCTCAAAAAATAGCTAATCCTGTAACAAAAGAAGAATTTGCTAATAAAAAATGGAGACAATTTGGTGTTAATGCGGCTAATAACTATTATAGACAAAAAGCCGAAGCTGAAGCTTTAGCAGGTATCACTACACCGACTGTAGATTAATAAAAAATAATCAATTAATAAATAAAATAATAATATAATGATTAAAGTAGATTTAACAAAAACGTACTTATCAGAAGAAGTCGGGAAGAATATAAAATATATTCCTGAAGGTAAAGACCCTAGAGAAGAAAGCAATGCAAAAGATATAACTTTATATTTTGTAATTAACAAATCTTTAGTAGCGACTTTAGAAGGAGATGAAAAGTTATCAGCAGAGAAAAAAACTGCTATTTTTAATTTATGGTTTGAGAAGATCATGGCAGCCGAAGGAAAAGAGGTAGTTTTAGAAGCTGATGATGTAGTTCTTATCAAAGAAAGGGTGAATAAAGCTTACGCTAGTATTTTGATAGTTGCACAAACTATGACATTCTTAAAAGGTAAATTAGGCGAAGTAAAAGAAGTTAAATAAAAATTATGGTAAGTGTAGGTATATACGAAGCAGGTGGAGATTTAGGTGCTTTTACAGCAGGTTACTTGTCCGTAGAAAAACCAAATTATGATATACATTTAGGTTCGTCTACAGGCGGTTTTGCTGCAACATTGTCTGCATTAGGGAATTTCGTCGAATTGTTAGACGCTTATACTAATATAGAACTTAAAACTATTTTTCCTGATTTTTCTCCTATTAAAAATAATGGGGATTTCAAGAAGTTAAATATACTTAAACAAGTACTAATTGCGGAAGATCATTTAGGCAAAGCTATAGGTTTAGAAAAACTTATAAGATTCTATGTAACTGAAAGTCAGTACAAGAAACTTAGAAAAGAAGTTATTGTAAATGCTATTTGTACGGATCAATTTCCTAGTAATATAGAGTATTTTAGTTCTAAAGATTTAGATTATGAAACATTTATTAAAGCTTTAATGGCAACTTCAGCAGTTCCTTTAGTTTTAGATGATGTTGAAATAAACGGTAAAGATTATTCTGATGCTGGTTTTGTTCAACCGCTAATGATTTCTTATGCTTACCATAATTATTTTAATTCAAAAAAGAATATTTATTGTCTACAACCCGAAACCAGAAAAGTAACAGGAAAAAAACATAGAAACATGATTACTAAAGCTTCTAATGTTTTTAATCTAGCTATAGATATTAATAGACAGAGAGAATTAAACTACACTAAAAATATAAAAGGTACTAAAAAAGATTGTAAAATTGTTTATCCTCCTTATGATTTTTCTGATACCCATGCTTTAACATTCGATAAAAATAAAATGAATGAATGGGCAAATTTAGGAATAAAAGAATATAATAAAAGTATATAAAAATGAACAGTGCAATAGAAAGTGAAATCCTTCAATTAGTAGGAGGAAATAAAAAAGCTAATGTCGACCAAAGTGTTAAAAATTCTTTATTGGCTTTAGCAAGACAAGTAAATGAAAATTCTAATGTCTCAGGAGGAGGGGGCATTTTTACAGGTTATAAAGCTGCTGCCGGTATTATTTCTTTACATGATGTTGGGGGAATTAATACTTGGAAGTTATTAAATAATATTGATCACACAACAGTTGATTTAGATGGAGTAAGTCAAAATAATGGAGAAGTTTCTGTAGATTACACAAGTTTAGGAATAACAAAAGTTGTAGGAGCTTGGTTAAGCGGTGGAGGAGATTATAGAGAGAGGGCTATGGGGCACGTTTTATCTATGGGACTAACCCAAACTGATATAAATTTCTATAATTATATGCCTTATGAGACTGAATTTTATCTAACTTATAATGGAAGTACTTGGGTAATATCAGCGACAACAGGAGTTACAGGAACTTATGGGATAAGTTGGAATAGTGGAACTAAAGTCGTTACAGTGACGCATCCTAGTTTTGGTAGACCTTTATTAGATAAAATTAAATACGGAGGCACTAGTTACGCTACTAGAAAAGCCAGAGAATTTGATAGTGGTTATAGTTATACTTCAACAAAAATAAGAATAGAGGATTTAGCAGGAGCTGCTGCCGCACCTGCAAGTGGGGATTTTATTATATTCACTAGAAGAGGTAAATGGTTTAATACCGCAGGTGCAACAGGTTATACTAACGAAAGAACTAGTCCTACTAACCAATTTACTGGGAATCTATATTCTAAAAGGTTTTCTACTTTCCAAGATTGGAAAGATTCAGATGCAGGACAAGGTTTTAATAACTTTGAGTTTTTGATAATAGGTGAATAATGTCCACTAAAAAAGGAAAAAAGTTTTTGGGTACGTATTGGAACGAGGCTAAATTTTTAATGATTAGTCTCGTTACTTTACAAATACTAAATTGGACTATTGTTTTAATTGCTAAACTAACAGGTAAAGTAATAGGAAGATGGGGTTATGAATACTTAGGTATTGAAATATATTCTTTAGTAAGAATTGGTATATTAATGCTAGGAGTTAAATTTATTATGGCTAATATGTTTCCTTCATTAAATAACCACATTGAAAAGAGTTTAAGTAACATATTTTCTAAAGAGGTATTAAGTAAGGAAGAAAAATGGAAAACAAACGTCGCATTATTAGTGTACTTTGCTTTATTATTTGGTGCTATTTTTCTATCAAATGGTCAGGCACAGGGACTAGCCAGAGCATAACTAATTCAAATGAGGTTTTTTCTCCTATAGGGGGAAAAGATAATATAATTTCCCCTTTAGAGGAAAAAACCTCAAATAGTTTAAGTAGTTGTGTTTATTCTACTGCTGCAAAAGAAATAGGTGTTACTGAACAAGGTGGAGAAAATAGAGGTAAAAGAGTTGGAGAATATCTTGCAGTTACAGGTCTACCTGAAGGTTATGCTTGGTGTGCTGCTTTTGTTAGTTGGACTCTTAAACAATGTGGTATAAAAGTTCCTTATAGTGCTAGAGCTCATGATATGTCAACTTATAATATAATATATAAAAAAAATAGAAAAGGTAGAATACCTAAAACAGCTAAAGGTAAAATATTAGTATTTGGTGTTTATACTTTTAGTAATAAAACTTATAACCATACTGGTTTTATACCTGATATTAGAAAAGCAGCAGCTATAACTACAGAAGGTAATACAAATGGTAAAGGAGAAAGAGAAGGTGATGTGGTAGCTACTTTAATTAGACCACTTGCAACAATAGATGTAATAAGCGATTATGCTAAGTATTAATTTAGATGAAAAAACAAGTAAGAATATAATCATCATTCTTATAGGTGCAGCTTTAGTTTTAGGAGGATTTTTTTATGCTAAGAAATCTCATGAAGTAGAGCTAAAGACATTAAAACATGAATTAGAAGTAAAGGAAGAAAAAGATAGTCTTAAAAGAGAAATTCATGTACTAAAATATGAACTAGAAGAAGTTTATAAAGTAATAGAAAGTATTGATTTAGGAATAAAAGAAAGAGATGAAAAAACATTTGAAGTTATTGATAGTATTAAGCGTATGCCTAATTCAAAGAAATTTAGCGAGTGGTCAGATAGATACCTCAATAATTAACGCTATTACAAAAACTTATACAGATTTAAAAGTTTGTGAGATACAAAGAGATAGTTTAACTGCTACTGTTGTTGATTTATATGAAGTTATATATTATAAAGATTCAGCTATAAGTAAACAAGATTCTATTATATCTACTTATAGATCTATTGAAGTTTTAAATGACGTTAAAGAAGTTAAGTTAAGAGAAAGAGTTATCAATTTAGGACAAAAACTTAAAGCCAAAGAAACAGAAGTTTGGATCTGGAGAGGGGCAACATTTGTATTACTATTAAAAGCATTAATATAATGAGTACACAAGCAGAAAGACCTACAGATAAAGAAGTTTTAGAGACTATAGATAAAATACGTAGTTGTCACAATACTAAAAGTGTTAGAAAGAAGCTTTCTAATTATAAAAGTGATCCCGTAAAGATTATAACTATAATAAAAGAATTAAGTGCTTTTGATGTAGATGCTATTGTTAGAGTAGAGGTAATAAAAGGAATTAGATACATAATTGATTGTGAAGAAGGTTTATCAGAAATAACTGGGTACCCTATAAAAGATTTGATAGGTCAATCTTTAGATAAAATTATTATACCTACTAATCCTAATGAACTAGAAGAAACTTTAAAAAATTTAGATAAAGGTAAATTAATATTAAAGAAATCTTCAATAATGAGAAAAGATGGTGATTTTATAGAAACAAATGGTTTTTTAGTAAAAGAAAAAAGAAAAGACAAGAGAAAAATTTTTATAGAGTTGGTTTTTCCTTCTCATAATATAACTGAAATTTAATAATATTTTAATGTTTTCTAACATAATAATGAGTATAGAAACTTTTATAACTATAATAGTATTACCTGCTATTGGTTTTGTTATTGTTAAATTTTATAATTATATTAACGATAAGATAAAGGCGTTAGAAAAAGAAATTTTTGATTATAAAGACAGAGAAGAAATTAAAGATCAGACTATACTAGATTTAAAAGCTTTAATTAAAGCAAAAAATCATACTATTAGAGATAAAGAAAATAGTGAAACTGCTCTAAAATTAGCGTTAGATATAGCATTAGGGCATATTGAAAAGTGTATAACTAAAGATACATTAGAAGATATTAAAAAATCTTTAAAAAAATGAAAAGTACTTTAAATAGTAAGCAAAGAGTTGAAGAACTTATCAACAGGGCTAAGAAAGTAAAAAAATATAAATCAAGACAATAAAATGAGCGTATTAAAAGGTATAGTAGAAACTATTGCTGAAAGTATGAAGAGAGAAACAGATTTTTCTTTCTTAAAACAATTAGAATTTTCTGTTGTTTTACATAGGGCTACACTACTTAAAAGGGACTTAGAACGTAATGTAGTAGATAATCAACTTTTTCAAACTATTTGCTTAGAATTAGAATATGGGGCTACAGATGTTTGTTGTAGTGTAGTAACAGGTTGTAAAGGACTTAAAACAAAAAATCCTTTACCTAAAGCTTTAAGAACTAAGACACCTACGCCTTTTGCTTATGTAGGTACACCAAAATATACAGATATTGATTTTGCTCATAGAGAAAATTGGAAAGCTATAAATAGTAAAGCTTTTACTTGTGATAATATGTATTATGATTTAATTAATAATTATATATATATTAAGAAGGCTAAAAATCTAAAATATTTACTAGTTAAAGCTATATGGGAAGATCCTAGAGAATTAGCAAAATGTCACACTGATGCTACAGGAGCAGATTGTTATGAGGAAAGTGATTTCCCTATTTCTGCTGATTTAGCACAAGAAATAATAAACGGAATAATAACCCAAAAATTAACTATTTATAACCCAGAAGATAACGAAGTAAAATTAAATAATTAAATAATATGATTAATAATCCAGAACTATACGGTTTCTATAAACATTTAGTAGATAGTAGCCAAACAGAAATAGATAAGGAACTAAAAGAAGCCAAAAACGAATACAAAGATTCACTTTTAAAATTTAAACAAGTTGATTATTTTATTAATCATTTTAGTGATAAAAAATTTGAAGATGTTTTAAAATCCGAAACTTTTTTATCTTTTTCTTTTTCAGTAACTAATGATATAGCTAGAAAGAAAACCTCTGATGATGTTAATATAGCCTATAAAAGATATTTTAAAGCTAAACAAGAACTAAATAGAGTAGAACAAGTTATAAAAGAACATAAAATGCCTAAAGTTTCTGTTAATATTTATAACTATATTATAACAAATTTTAATAAAAAGATGATTACTCATTTGATAGAAGATAGTCATTGTATTGATATGGTTAATGTAGGTAAAGTAGAAATTATAAGAAAATATAGAGATAGACCTGTTCCTGATTGGGAAGCTTCTAATAAGAAAAAAGCAGAATTAATTGAACAAGGTAGGTTACCTTTAAAGACTATTGGAGAAGATGATGAAGGCAACCCTGTAACTAATGGCGGAGAAGCTTGGCATATATATTATGAAAAAGGTTGGTATCCTTATTTTAAATGGAATCAAAAAAGTAAAAAAATTAAAAATTTATTAGGGGATTGTGAGTTTTTACCTTTTTTTAAATTTTCTCCTACTAGAGGAGAAAAGGGTATAGTAAGTCAATTACATACTTATAATAAAACTCGCCCTACGCATATTTTAAAATATCCTAAAGCATGAGAGCAATAACGAGCGTAAGTATTGATAGAATACTTGTTTCTATTCAAGATACTTTTAATTTTCAAGATACTGCTTGGAAAGTAAAAGCAATAGAACATATAGGTAGAGGTTTAGATCAAATAGGTTGTACTAATATATTTGTAAAAAAAGCTGTTGAAAAAGAAGTAAATGATGGTAAGGTTGCTATGCCTTGTAGTATGCACACTTTACGTATGATTACTTTAGATGGTTATAGATTACCTATAAACAATCATTTAAATTTTATTTATGATGAAGATGATATTGATGCTACTAACGCTCCGCAACATCCTGCTATAACAGCACAAGTTAATCCTAACTATATTCATGTAGATGTGGATAGCGGGACTATGCAAATATTTTATTACGCTTTTGATACTGATGATAACGGTTATCCTAAGATTCCGAATGACCCTTTTGTATTTGAAGCTTTGGAGTGGTTCGTGGTGTATAAACTTATTTTAAGTGGTTATAAACATCACGCTATTACTAATTTTAGAGAAGCACAAGAACAATGGCGAATGGCTATGCCTAAAGCACAAAATTCTTTAATGATTGATGATTTACCTCATGCTGCTAAATTTATAGATACTTGGTTAGAGTCTTTTACTTCACCTCAAACTTATTTAAATAACGGTTTCGTATAATGAAAAATATTGTAGGACTAATTAAGGATATTAATCCTGTAAATGCTCCGCAAGGAGATAAGTGGGAACACGCTAAAAACATTTTAATTTCTAGAGGTTGGCAATCAGTTCGTAATGAGGATGGTTTTAATTTAAAAAATGATTGGGATAAACCTGTTATAGGTGCTGTAGGTACTAATACAGGAATAGTTTTATGTTTTACAGATAATAATACAAGTGATATAAAGTTTGTAGACAAAGATTATAATGTTACTGCTATAGCAACTGATGATGCTGATTTAGGTTTTAGATTAGATAAACCTATAGAAGGTGTTTTTAAATATAATGCTAAAGGGGAACTAATAGTAGCTATTACAGATAATTTTAATACTATTAAAGTAATTAATATATCTAATCCTCTTAGTCCTTTTTCAGCCAGTACAACAGAATTATTTCCCGATCTTTATCAAACTTCTTTTGTTATGGAAATATCTAAAGGGGGAGGACAATTAAATGCGGGTGTTTATATATTTACTGGAAAATATACTAGTAAAAAAGGAATAGAATCGCAATGGATAACTAGAGAAGCTCCTGTATTTATTACTGAGAATAGTACAAATGAAAGTTATGAAGATTTTGTAGGATCTTTAGATGGGGAAATTACACAAAAATCTATTAATTTATCCATAAAACATAGTGCTAATCTTGATAATTTTGATACCTTCCAACTTGCAGTAATTTCTAAAATAAATGGGAGTGTATCAGCAAATATTATAGCAAATATTCCTTTATCAAGTACTACTACAGATTTTACATATACAGGTAGTGAATTATTAGAAGAGATTTCTTTAGATGAGTTGCTTATTGATACTGCTGTTTACCAAACTGCTAAAAGTATAACAAGTTATAACGGTGATTTAGTTTTAGGTAATTTAACTAGAAATGCAGATTTTAATTATCAAAAATACGCTAATAATATTAAAATTAAATGTAAAGCAGAAGCAATAAAAATAGATTCTTTTGATTATAGTTCTAAAACAAATATAGGTAATAGAGAAGAAAAAAGCTTTATGCCTAGAGAAGTCTATAGTTTTTATATATATTTTCAACTTAAAAAAGGCGGTATAAGTAAATTATATCATATACCTGGTGTAGATGAAACTACAGCTACAGTTGGAGGGTCTTCTCCTACAGATAATACTACTATACCTGACGCTATAACTAATCTTTCTACTCCCAAAAGATTTCAAATAGAAGATACTATAAGTAATGACCCTTCAGATCTTACTTATACTACTAGTTCTAGAGGGAACGATGTACTAATTAGTAATATGGGGTATTGGGAAAATAGTAATGAAAACTACCCTGCTGATGAAAGTAGTGAAGTTTGGGATTCGGGGGGAGATACTGGTGTAGATTTATCAGGAACACCTGTAAGACATCATAAATTTCCTAGTCTTAAATTTTTAGGAGATAATGCTTTAGGTACTGCTTTAGGTAGTTATGAATTAGCTTTATTAGGTATTAGAGTTGAAGATGTTTATGTTCCAACAGAAATACAAGACCAAATAATAGGTTGGGATATTGCGTATGTAAAAAGAAACTACGCAAATATGACTGTTTTTGCTCAAGATAAATTAGATTATACCCATGACTATGATTTTGCAGGTGATTTTACAGTAGATGCTTTGTGTTCATTAGGTTTTAATGCTAATTATAGTAGTGGTACTACAGGCAGCTTTACTTTATATACTTTAAATGATGAATATTGTAGAGGTCATGCACAAGATTTATTGTTTAATAAACCAGACATAACTCCTGACTATATAGCAAATGATGTAGCAGTAAGAATAACAGCCACTAGCCTTGGTGCGCCAATAGAGGATAATAACTATTCTTTAGGAGACGCTAATAGAATACCTGAAAGAGTAACTTTAGATATGTCTGCTAGATATAGTCATTTAAGGGGAGGTATTTCTTTAACATTCCCTTCTCTAAATAATAGTATTCGTGCTATAGATGGTTGGCAATATTTAGCTTCTAATTCTAGATACGAAAATCTTACAAGTTTAGATGTAACTAATGTTTTTAGAGAAGAAGCTATTCATTACCGTTTAATGACTTCGGGTAACTTACTTAGAAGTGGTAGTGCACCTAATCTTGGAACACCTACTAGTACAAATATAGAATATATAGATTCTTATGAAACTAATTTAATATCTTATTGTAAATTAAGAGATAATGTAAATTTTAATTTTAGGGGAGATAGAGAGATAGTTGTAATAGGTGATAAAAGTACTGGAGTACTTACAACTAAAGATTTATTTGGTGGAGACGTTTTTATGACAGATACTTGTCATAGACATACAAGTTTTATCGGTAAATACCCTATAACACCTAATCAAGATGGTTTTAAAGCCGTATTAGAAAATAGTTACCCTTCTACTAATTATTGGTTTTATAATACTTTTATAGATATAATGTTTTTGTCTTATACAGCTAATAATTGGGGTTTAAGAGCTTATGATCCTACTGATCCTTTAACTAAATTTTTTCCTAAAGTAAAGACTATAGATAGAGCCACAGAAAATAAAGGAGATAAAGACTGGAAATTGTTGTATAACAGAGATTACACTTCTATTAATGTGTATAATCAAAGTAGTGTGTACGACTATTCAAAAACTGATGAAGGTCTTCTTCCCTATAGGGTGCATGCAGGTAAAGCAAGAAATCCAGATAATGATATTAGTATTAATTGGGCTAGTTTTTTACCTAGAGAGTATTACGAAATGCTTGATAGAAGTAAAGGAGAAATTGTAAAAATTACAAATTTTAATCGTATTCTTTTTATACATCAAGAATATTCTCTTTTTATAGCAAAAGTTAAAGACAGGTTTATTGTAAGTTCTGAAGAAGTTTTCTTAGGAGATTCTTCTATATTTGATAGACAGCCTGATGAACTTGCTCCTGATACTTACGGCTATGCGGGAAATCAAAGTCAATTTGCAACTATTGTTTGTAAATTAGGTTACTGTTTTGTTGATAGGTCTACAGGTAGGGTTTTTATATATAATAAAGGATTAAAAGAAATATCTAACTTATATATAAGACAATACCTTTTAGATAATCTTAATTATACTAATACTACTGATAATCCTTATAATGAGTCAGGTCTTACTATGATGTATGATGAAAAGTGGGAAAGATTAATAATAGGTAAAATTGATTATGTTCCAACATTTTCTTATTTAGTGGCTGAAGATGATTTTAGTAATGTTGTTACTGGTGGAGATGATTACTTTTTATGGAAAGGTAGATACTATAAATTAACTATTGGTGTAAGTGGTAGTTCTTGGGATACTCCAACTTTTTTAATATCTGCTGTAGAATATCATGGAGTGGCGTCTGATTTAACTGATGAAGCTTTATTTACTAATAATAGTTTTACTATAAGTTATAATCCTTATATAAATCAAAATAGAGGTGGTTGGGTTTGTCTACATGATTATTATCCTAATTATATGTTTAATCTTAGAGATAAACAATATGTAATTAAGAACAGTAATGACCTTAGTGATGATATGAGTGGTTTATTTGAAATGAATGATACTACTAAAAAAGGGCTTTATTGTGAGCAAACAACTATGCCTATAGGAGTAAATACCTATTACGATTCATTAATTGATTTTATTCAAAATGTAGCACCTGATACAGTAAAAAGATATTCTAGTTTTATTTGGGATACTGATATTATTAACAATTTAGGTAAAATTATAGAAAAAGAAACTATTGATAAGATACTTATTTATAATAATAATCAATGTTCAGGTGAAATAACTATTGATACAAGTAATAGATTTGATAAAAACGTTACTAATCAAAAAGGTACTTGGTATTTTAATAAATTTAGAGATATTGTAGCTGATAGTGACCTAGCTTTTATAGACGATGATAAAAATATTATCTCAGGAAATTTAAATAATAGTAAAGCTTTCTTTGATAATTCAAATTTTATTAGTAAATTCGTAATAGTTAGACTTCAGAAAACAAACGATACGGATAATAAAACTATTATTATAAATAAAATTGGTAGTCTTGCAAGTCCAATTAAAACAACTAAATAAATGAGAATCAAAAAATACAGTCTTGGTGGTCTTTTATTAGGTCAAGGAGTAAATCTTGTAGCTAATCATTTTGCTAACCAAAAACAAAAGAAAATAGAACGTGGCCAAACTATTGATTACGTTAATTCTTTAAGAGAACAAGCTAAAACTCAAAATTTAGATAGAATTGCTGATCACGATGCTTCTCTTGCACCTGTTCAAGGTGGTGGTTTTTATATGGCTAATGGTGGTCGTATAGCACCACTTAGTGCTACTGCTAACCTAATAGTTGGGGATAAGCATGGTCAAGATACTGACGGTGATGGTAGAGAAGGTGTACCTGTTGGAAATGACGAATTAGAGGGAGGAGAAGTTGAACAAGACGGTATGGTATTTAGTAAAAGATTAGGATACGCAGATAAAGCCTTAAAAATTATAAATACTCCTGCTTACAAAGCTTATGAAAAAGCTAGAACAGAAGGTGAAGCAGTATTAAATAATAAAAGAAGTGGTTTACATTCTGTAGGTACTGCTAAAAGAAATATAGAAAAGTTAGATAATCCTTTAGCTAAACTTTTTAATGAACAAGAGATGTATAAAGCTAAGAATAATATTAAAAGTGGTAAAAAAATGCTGTATGGTGGTAGGACTACTCCTCCACCAACTACTAGAGATCAATTAGTATCTATGAGTCCTAAAACTGTTAAAGGTGGTTTTGATTTAGAAAATATGAAAGCTCTTCCAACTTTAAGAACAGATCTTATGCAATCTGTTGACGATACAAACAGTTCTAATGGTTTTAATAATTTTTTAAAAAATAATAAAAGTACTTTATCGGGTATTGCTTTAAGAGGTGTTGATAATATTATTAACTCTTTCAATAAGACACCTAATAAATTACCTAAACCTAGAATGATGACTCCTTCGTATGAAAAAGTTAATTTCGATGTAAATCCTCTAGTATCTAAAGTAAATCAAACAACATATAATAGAATTAAAGGTAATAGTAGAGCTTTTGGAGCTGATGCTAAAAGCGAAAATCAAAAAGCTTATGTAGATAAGTTAAATACTTTAAGTAGTATTTATGACAGAAAACGTTTAGTAGAGGATGAAAGAACTGCTAGAAATTTACAAGAAAAAAGAAGAGTAGATGGTATTAATTATAATGCAGCTACTACTAGAGATAATGCAGTTTACATGAATAAAGAAAGTGTAAGAGACGCTAATATGAGACAGGGGGCTAATCTTCAACAAGATATTAACTCTGCTATTCAAGATAACAACATAAACGCTAATGATAGAGCGTCTATGGCTATCATTTTACAAACTTTTAATGAAGGTGGTGTATTAGATAGAAAGTTAAAACCTATTATAGATAAATATCCTGATATTTTTGGTAAATGGGAAGATTTAGTTTCATCAGGTAAAGCTACTAATTAATATATAATGTTAAATAGAAGAAATTTAAATGATCCTTATTATGCTAGACCTGCAAATTTTGCAGTGAAGAAAGATTTAGCTATGATAGCCAACATGGCTAAAGAATCTAGAGATTCTTATAGAAGTGGTATAGCAGGAGTTAATGATTTTTCTACTGCTTTAGGTAATATTAAAGCGAGGAATCCTAACGCAGAAGGTCTTCAAAATGAACTTAGTGCTGTTAATGCACAGCTAGATGAAATGAATATTGAGGGTAATTATGAAGATTACAACTCTACTGTTCTTAAAATGGCAGGAGAAGTTGCTCGTAATCCTTATATTAGAGCTGCTACAGAAGATTATCAAAACTATACTGCTGCAGAAGAAGAATTAGCTGACAGAAGAAGAAAAGGTGAAATAACAGATAATCAATATAATCGTCAAATGGCTATTAATGATATTTTTTATAAAGACCCTTTAGAATATGATGAAGCCACTAAAAGTTATAAGAATATAAGTCCTAAGCATTTTGATACTCAACGTTTTGTTGATATGGATGCAGCTCTTTTAGCTATGACCACTAAATTACCTAAAAGTTATTTAGGTTCAGAAAGAAAAAGAAGCGGAGATGGTTATATTACTTATGTGGATAAGTACGGTATTCCTGAAGACGAAATAAGAAAAACTTCTGTTGACTATTTACAAGATCCTGAAAAAGATTCTTGGTTAGAAAAAGAATCGGCTGATGATGCTATTCTTTTAACACAAGGACAACCTATAACTAAAGATTTACTAAAAACACAAGGTTTAGTAAATAAAGATGGTAAGGTAGTTTTTATTAATTTAAAAACTAATGAAAAAGTAATAGATCCTACTGTGACAGAAGCTTTATATAACGAAGACGGTTCTATAAATCAAGAAACTGCTTTTAATTATCTTACTCAACATATAAAATCCCAAAGGATTAATGAACATATAGATAATGCTATTAATACTCAAAGACAAACTGAAACAATTAGTAGAGTCAAAGACATTATAAGTGCTGAAAGAAGAGCTAACCAATATGCTATAGATGAAGCTAATGCAAAAACTGAAAATCTTACTCAATATCATAATAATTTCAAATTTGATATAGGTCAAACTACAAAAACAGTAGATAGAAGTTTTGGTAACAGACAATTAGAAGGAGCAACATCAGATAATGCTTTTGTTCAAATAGGAAATATCCCTAATAAAGTTAATCTTGGTGGAAAAGATTATGACCCTAATGTTTTAATACAGGTCGAGCATTATAATGATGTAAAAAATAAAATTGCAGTACTAAAAAGTGCTATTGAACCTTTTACTAACAAAAAAACTGATAATCCTATAAGCGATCTTTCTCAAGGTTGGGTTGTTCAAGCTAGAGCAGGAACAGGAGTTTATAATAGTCCTACTAATGCAAAAGAAAATAAAGCTAAATTAGAAGAACTTGAAAGTTATAAAGCTAGTTTAGAAGAAAAACTAAATATGGATGAAAGTCAGCTTTCTAACATACATACAAATTTAACTAAAAATAAAGAAGTTTACAATAGTGTTAAAGAGTCAGCTGTTTTAACTCAAGCTTTACAAGGAGAAAGAGGTTCCTATTTAGGAGATGTAGTTCTTTCTAAAGGTAGTAATAACTTTCATAGAACACAAGAAGGGTGGTATTTAGATGCTTTTGTACCTATAACTGATGAAACTATGATAGATGCAGAAACCCTTACTAAATTAGAAGAAAAAGGTTTAATTAAACCTACGACATACTATAATTCTAAAGGAGAATCAGTAACAGGAAAAGTTATAGATATTAAATATAGAACTTCTCCACAGTTAGATATGTTTATAGATGCTGAAAAAGAGTACGGTAACACAAAAGCAAATGTATCTAGTTTTGCTAAAGGGGCAATGGATTTAGGTAATGATATAGAAGTTAAAAATTATTGGCAATTTATAGATAAAGAAAATTCTTTAGATAATTACCAACCACATCACCCAGTAGGTACTGTTAAAGACGAAGTAACAGGAGAATCAAAAACATTAACATTAGGGGACTTAAGAAAAGACTTAAATATAAATGGTGCTAATGGTATAGTTATAAAATATGGTATTAAAGACGCAGCTAAACTTCTAAAAAGAATAGAAGAACTACCTACGATTGATTCTAGAACATTACAACCTACATTACCAAAACAAGAATCAGAACAAAAAGTAAACCAATCATGGAAATACCCACAATAGGTTCTAAAAAAGTAGCTAAAGAGGCTAAAGATTCTATACCTCTTCTTTCTGGACCGACTAGACAAGAAGCTATAGGCAATATAATAAATCTTTACGCTGATTCTGTTAATAATTTCGCTTATAGTAATCCTTTTGTCCCTGAGAGTACTTATGATGATCCTGTTTCTCATGAATATATAAGTAATTATCAAAAGGCTATTAATCAATCTACCCCAGACAAATGGGGTAATTTTTTAGTACAAACAGGAGCAGAGATTTTTGGAGGTACTGTAGCAGGTTTTGGTTCTTTATGGGAAGCAGTTCAAAACCCTGTAGTGGAATTAGCTGGAAGTGATGCTGATTTTAATAACTGGTTATTACGTACAGGGCAAGGTATTATAGACAAGGCTGATGAAAATTTTCCTTTATATAAACAAAATCCTCACGAAACTTTTGCAACAGGAGAACTTAATTGGTGGTTAAAAGGAGGAGTTTCTGCTTTTAGTACATTAAGTGCTTTAATACCTGCTAAAGCAGTTAGTGGGGCAGCTAGATTAATAGGACAATCAAGTAAATTAGGTAGGTTAGGTAGAGTAGCAGATAAATGGTCTGATTTTACTCGTACTGTTGTTCAAAATGGTTCAGAAGCTATGCTCATGCGTTTAGGAGAAAACGGTAGAGAAAGTTTCCAAGTCTATAATAATATATTAGAAGAAAGTAGTAATGAAGTAAATTCTTTAACAGATAAAGAATTTGATTCTTTGAAAAAAGATTTAGGTACAAGATTTGAAGATTTAAATAGACAAGAATTTACTGAAAGAGTAGCTAGTGAAGCTGCGTGGAAAACTTATCGTATCGATATGGCTAATTTTGTATTTGATTTTATGCAAATTAGTGCTATTAATAAAATTGCTCGTACCAGAATGGGCAAAAGAGCAGGTTCTAGAAGTAATAATGTTTTAGAAAAACAAATGGCTAGTATGGGAGTTACAGCAACTCCTAAAAAATTAGCACTTAATAAATTAGCTAGTATTGGTAGAAATGTAGCTGTACAGTCTACAGAAGGTGTAGAAGAAATTATTAATGGTATAGCGGAACAAGAAGGTTCTAAGTACGCTAAACTTCTTTTACAAGGTATTGATTCTAGAGAAAAAGGAACTTCTTTAGTTACTAGTAGAAAAGTAGCTAGGTATCTACAAGACCCTCATATTTGGGAACAAGGTTTCTTTGGTCTTATGGGGGGTATGGTATTTGGCGGAGCTTATAAAGGTTATGAAAATGTAAAAAGAAAAATTAAAAAAACTGCTAACCCAGAAAGTGCTCAAGTTTCTGAAATTCTTGGTAGAGGTACTAAACTTAAAGACCAAATTGCTGCTCTTAAAAGTATAGAACAGGGTATTAATCCTTTTACTAAAGAAGAAATAACAGGAACAGAAGAGCAAATTGCTAAAAAAGAAAAAGATTTAATTAATACTACTTATCAAAGTTTAGGTTTTAATTTAGGTTATAATGCTAGTAACGTAGGTAATGTTGATTTATTACTACAATGGTTAGAGCATGATAATACTAAAAAATCCTTTAAAGAACAAGGAGTAACAGAAGAACAAGCAAATACTTTAAAAGAATCTATTCTTTCTGCTGAAAGTATATATAAAAAGTACAAACATAAAATTAATACTACTAGAAATTTAGATGATTCTGTAAAAGATATTTTACTAAGTCGTTTAATTAACAGTGCTACACATAAAGAAATTACTAATAATTTATCTGGTAAACAAGCTGCTGAAGTTAATGATTTAATAAATGAAGACGATTATTTAGAAAGTCTTAACGAAGAGGAAAAAAGTAATGTTTTAAAAGCTATTGAAGAAGTCGCTTTAATGCAGACTAAAGAAGCTTTATTAAAAGACGGAAAAGGTGTAGTTAAAGATTTTGAAAGTTTAGATAAAATTTTCCAAAAAAGTATTGA
>ERZ1046740.1282-NODE-1282-length-17965-cov-6.739140_pt1 | contig 17965 bp, 13 predicted proteins | sample MGYA00383093_ERZ1046740 | MGnify/ENA primary metagenome ERZ1046740 (study PRJEB29581, sample SAMEA5548363) | metagenome | biome: marine; feature: coastal; material: water | depth 25 m | study: Short-term variability in the microbial, nano- and picoplankton... | reverse complement strand
TTGTCCGCACTGCGGACATCGGTGTGACGAGCGGCGAATGGCAGTTCAGAGCCCAGAGTTACCGACTTTCTGCTATGCAGCTAATGACTACTATGCAGATCTCCTTTCCCGGCGCTAAGTCGAGCTTTGTGGTTTTGGATTGTAACGGTCGAAGCCGTAGGCAATAACAATCTTTCTCAACCTCGCATCAGTGCGTGATCTGGATCGTAAGGGGACGGTTTTATCACCGTTGCGCGCACCAGCTTTCCGCATAGGTCCAATTCGAGCGTCGCCCCCGTTTGCGCAATATCTAAATCAACAAACGCATTGGCAAGGTTCTTGCCAATGCGGTGCCCCCATTCGCCTGATGTGATCGTTCCGACAACCTTATCATTCATAACCACAGACGCGCCGCCGTGTGCAGGGGCGTTTGCCGTCGCGACCTCGAGCGTGACCAATCGCTTTGTTGGCCCGGCAGCCCGACGCGCAATCAATGCATCACGACCAATGAAATCGCCTTTGTCCAGTTTCACAAATCGCTCCAATCCGGTCTCGAACGGATCAAACTCAGTGATCAAATCGGCTTTCCAATGCAAGAACCCTTTTTCCATCCGCATCGCCTCCACTGCGCGCGCACCGAATAGCCGCAGACCGTACGCTTTGCCCGCATCCCTAAGCGCAAGATAGGCGGCATAAAGCGACGCATTGGGAACGTGGATTTCATAGGCAAGTTCGCCCGAAAAGCTGACCGCCAAAACCGTAACCGGGGCGAATCCGACAAATGCTTCGCGGACTGACAGCCATGGAAACGCCTTTTGTGACCAATCACCGCGCGCACAAGACGACAGCACATCACGGGCCTTTGGACCTGCGAGAACTAGAATTGTCTGATCGTTGGTCAGACTCTTTATCTGGACGTCATCGTCAGATTTCAGATGGTCTGTCAGCCAATCCATGTCATGGAATTCAGATGCAGCTGCAGACCCGTACCAAACCCGCGCAGGCCCACGGTCGGAGGCTGGAAGATTGGCGATTGTTGCTTCGCCTTTGATCATGCCGTGGTTGTTCAGCAGATACCCCAACCCCACGCGGCCATCGCGCTTAGTCACATTCCCGCAGATCATCCGATCCAGAAATGCATGGCGGTCGGCTCCCGTGATTTCAAACCGGTTGAATCCGTTCACCTCACATAGGCCAACGTTATGCTGCACGTTTTTAACTTCAGACGCGACAACATCAAAGGTTTCGTCGAAGTTAAAACCAAGGGTTGGATGAAAGTCAGGCGCGGGCTTGATATAGTCGACGCGCTCCCAGCCATTGACCACTGTGAACTCCGCCCCTTCAGCCGCCATAACGGGTGTCAGCGGCGTTGTTTTGGCTGGCCGTCCGGCGGGCCGGTGTTCATGTGGGAAATGGAAACGAAACTCGTTTTGGTAATCTTCGATAGCTTTCAGCGCAGTCAGTTCAACATTCGTATGTCCGGTGAACCTGCGCGGATCGATGCACCATGTGTCATAGCAAGCCTCGCCGTGAACGATTTGTTGTGCCAAAAGCCAGCCGTGCCCGCCGCCTTCTCCCAGTCCTGCACGCAAACCAATGATGCAGAAGGCATTGCGCTTATTCGGGATGGGGCCAACCAAAGGTGCGCCGTCAATCGTATAGGTGATCGGACCGTTCACCACGCGTTTGATCCCCACTTCGGCCAACGCAGGCATGCGGGCAAAAGCACCTTCGAGGACATCCATCACACGATCAAGATCATCGGGACAAAGGTCATTGCTAAAGCTAGGAGATATCCCATCCATTCCCCATGTTTTGCAGTCTTGTTCGTAAAACCCAATTAACAAGCCGTTCTTTTCTTGCCGTGAATAGTAATCCGAAATCGGACAACGCAACAGCGGCATACGGTAGCCCGCTTCGGCAATCGCTGGAATATCTTCGGTGACGAAATACTGGTGCTCCATCGACGCGACAGGATGGTGTACACCCATCATCGCCCCTACTTCGTTCACCCGGTAGCCACAGGCATTCACCACGATGTCGGCATCAATGTTGCCTTTGTCAGTCTCCACGGTCCACGTATCATCACTATGCTGGCGCAACCCTGTAACCGACGTTTGTCGGTAAACCTCGGCTCCAGCCCTGCGCGCATGAAACGCGAGCCCCTGACAAAGCTGGGCTGGGTCAATATCGCCGTCTTCTCCATCCCATAGACCGCCTAAAAGGTTGTCTGTGGAAATCAGCGGATGACGTCTTGCACATTCATCAGCATCCAGCACCTCATAAGTTACCCCCATGCCGCGGGCCATAGACGCGAAGTGCCGGTAGCCTTGCATTTGCGCCTCGGTGTTTGCCAACCGGATACCGCCGTCACCGTGGTTGTAACCGACCGGATAGTCGGGGTCGTCGCGCAGCTTTTTGTACAAAGCAATGGAGTGGGTTTTCAGGCCAACCATCGTCTGGTTCATACCAAAATTAGTAACCTGTGCCGCCGAATGCCATGTGGTGCCCGACGTCAGCTCGTCCCGTTCGATCAGGACGACGTCAGACCAGCCTTCTTGCGTGAGGTGATAAAGTGTTGAGCACCCCGCGATCCCACCGCCAATAACCACAACTTTCGTGCGCGACTTCATGATATGTCTCCTGCAAATGTCGCCGGTCACAGGGCTGCATTCTTTCGTTTGTCACAATGAATAGTTCACAATTCTCAGAATTTCATAATTAAATTGCCATTTTTTAGAATTTACGACCTCGTGATTGCATCCGCATGGAAAACAAGGCCGTTCTTGAGACATTGGCAACGCAAGCGGACAGGACCCAATGGTTGAGAAGGCAAAGCGCGGCGGGCGCAAGGAACGTTTGGCAAAGCGTGCGGCAAAACCTGCGGTTGATCCTTGCCCACCGGGTCAAGTCGGTGGGGCCTATAAGCCGTTGAGCGCGGCAGAGCTTGAAGCGATTTACGACACCGCGCTGAAGCTGTTAGAAAACCTTGGATTGGGCGAAGTGCCAGATAGACTACACGTTGATCTGCTTGCCGCAGGGGCGATTTGCAACGGAGCGGGACGGGTATTGTTTCCGCCGGTGTTAGTCGAACAGGCGATTGATCAGGCTGCCAAGACCTTTGTCTTGCACGGTCGCGATTCGGCGCGATCCATCGAGGTCGGGGGCAATCGCGTCCATTTCGGCACCGGCGGTGCAGCGGTGCAAACTTTGGACATCGAGGATCAATCGTACCGGCCCTCAACACTTGAGGATTTGCACAACTTTACGCGGCTGCAAGACACATTGCCAAACGTCAGCTGGTACACGCGCTGCTGTGTCGCGACGGATGTTCCAGACAATTATGATCTGGATGTGAATACCGCTTATGCCTTGTTGAAAAACACCACCAAGCCCGTTGCGACATCATTCACCCGTGCAGAATATGTGGCCCCCATTGTCGAGATGCTTGATATCGCGGCAGGAGGACCGGGTGAATTTGCCAAACGCCCCTTCTTGAAGGCGCATATTAGCCCCATAATCTCGCCAATGCGGTTTGGCGAAGATGCCGTCGATGTCGTCTATGAGTGCATCAAGCAAAACATTCCCATGTCCTGCATCACGGCTGCCCAAGCTGGTGCGACGGCACCCGCGACGCTGGCCGGATTTCTGGCACAATCTTTGGCCGAAACACTGGCGAGCCTTGTGATGGTACATGCCATTCAACCCGGATTTCCAATGATCTTTTCCAACTGGCCGTTAGTCATCGACCTCCGCACAGGCGCATTCTCTGGCGGCAGTGGCGAGACGGCAGTTCTCAATGCGGCCTCTGCGCAACTTTCCAATTGGTTAGGTCTGCCATCGGGTGTGGCTTGTTCGATGACGGATGCCAAAGCAATTGACGCCCAATACGGTATGGAAAAAGGACTGACGTCTTTGGCCGCAGCCTTGGCGGGGGGCAACCTGATCTATGAAAGCTCTGGAATGACCGCCTCTTTGCTGGGGGCGAGTTTTGAGGCATTTGTGCTGGATGATGAGATGCATTCGCATACCTATCGCGCGTTGCGCGGAATCGAAGTGTCGCCGGATAATTTGGGCTATGAGGCGATCATCGAGGCGGTGACGGGAGACGGGCATTTCCTAGGCGGGCAACATACTTTTGCCGCGATGGAGCGTGACTATTTCTACCCGACACTGGCCAATCGCGAACAGCCGCGTAACTGGGGAGAAAACGGCAGCTTGGATGCATGGTCTGTGGCACGTACCCGTGTACGCACAATTCTGGATACGCATCAGCCGAGCTACCTAAGCGCGGAACAAGATGCTGCTATCAAAGAAAAATTCAAAATCCTGTATGGCTAAGTTCTGCCTCTAGTCGATCAGCGTGAATGTATCCGTCAACCAAGGGGAACTTTCATGCAGGGGCGTAATGATCTGCTCCACCAGCGCGCTTCTGACTTTGCTATCGATAAGTTCCACAACGGAGCGTGAGCAATCCGGCGTGCTGACCAAAGACAAAGTGCGTGCAAACCGCTTGGCGGGAAAAGGGTGCATGCGCAGCAAAGGGTGAAATCGCCGGGCATGGCTGAACAGCAAAGGTGTTGTGATCGTCCACCCGGCACCCGCAGCGACCATCGCCATAAGCGTTTTGTTGCCGCCCGCCTGAAACTTATGGGGTAAAGCAATACCAATTCGGCGCAATTGGGCTGCGATCTGCCCAGCAATAATCAGATCGCTTGAAAACTGCAAAAAGGGCAAATGCGATTTACCCGCAACAACGTCTGCCAAAGCGGGTTCAGCTTTGGCCGGTAAAACAACGACGAATGGATCATGCAACAGCGGCCTGTCTAACAGGTCAGGAAACCGCTCCGGTGGGGTTGTCGCTATACCAAGATCGAGTTCGCGATTGCGCAGCATAGCGATGATCTCGTGGCTCGTGGCCGTGTGATACAAGAAATCACACGCTGGCATTCGGTCAGACAGGAAAACAGCAAGGTCGGGCGTGACGTCACTGTCAAAATCCTCAATCGTCCCAAGACGTAGATAGCTGGCATCCGCAACGTTGCCGGCGGTGGCTTCGGCCTGCGCTTTGCGGATCGAATACAGCGCGCCGTCGATGTTGCGCAGAAAGGCATGGCCTTTGGACGTCAAAATCATCGGCTTTCGGGCATGATTGAACAATTCAACGCCCAAATGTTCCTCCAGGCTTCGCAGATGATGCGACACGGTGCTAACAGAAACGCGCGCTTCATTTGCAGTGTCTTGCAACGACCCTTTGCGTGCGCAGATTTGAAACAACTCCAGCGATTTCAAACTCAGGCTTTTGCGAGAAGACGTCTGCGACATGCGAGTTATATTCCTTAGGTACTACAGTCGTTTCACACCTTCGAGCAAACGGGTGCGCATCCCAGTTATTTTGAAGCGGTTAACTTGTAAATAATAGTAGAATTATCCTTACAGCGGACATTGGCGCACGCGCAGCGAAGGTCCGATAAGTCCGCACTGCGGTCATTCAGGCAGGGCGCAGAGAATGGCGGCTGTGAGCCCCTTTTTGTCTGATGCTGCACCCTGCTTGAACTGATAGAAAGCGCCGAAAGCAGACATCGTCCCCGGTAGAGACGACCCATTGCCGACATTCCCGAGTTGAGGAAATGTTTGCGGCGGTTTTCGCAATGCAGACAGCGGCCCAAGGTTTAGAAAATTGAGGAACTTGATGGCAGGGAAGCGGATTACGCCTTTGTTTGTTGTTGAGGCGAGTCTGGCGTGTGTAACCAAAACGCCATCAAGGTGAATTTCACCTCAGCGCCGCTTCGATATTTCCGCCATCCACAGTCATGACGTGGGCGGTGGTACGTTCGGCTTGGGCAAGTGCTACAAATGCGTCTGCGACATGGCGTGCTTCCACTTCGCGTTGAATCAGATTGCCTGACATATAGGTTTCTTCGTCAATCCCACGTGCTTTGGAACGTTGTGAGATAAAATCGTCATCCAGCAGGCCCGAGCGGATACGGTCGGCGTTGATACCATTTACCCGCACACCTTTTGGTCCCAACTCCAACGCCAGTTGTCGCAGCAAGAAAAATGTCGTGGCTTTGGGCAATCCATAGGCGCCAAATCCTTTGCCTGGGTTTACCGCCTGTTTTGATACGTTGAATAATATCTGCCCGCCGCGATCCTGGGCCAAAAAGACCTTGGCCGCAGCCACCGAAAATGCCTGATGGGCAAAAAAGTTTAGCTCAAAGCTTTTGCGCAAGTCTTCGTCATCAAGCTCTAACATCTGGCCAGTCCACGCAGCGCCTGCGTTGGACACAAGAATATCAAGACCACCAAAGCGGTGGACACATTTTTCAACGGCTTCCTGCGCGGCCCCATTTGCGGTGATGTCCAGTGCCAGGCCCGCACTGTATGGTCCCAGTTTTGCCAACGCTTCAGCCAGCGCATCGGTCGACAGGTCGATGAGAAAAATATTTGCGCCAAGATCAGCAAAAGCCCGCGCGGTCGCCACGCCAATTGCCCCAGCCCCGCCGGTAATCAAAACGACCCTTCCCGCAAAAGGCAGCTGTGTCGTATTGCCCAGTTTTGCCTGCTCTAGCGACCAGTATTCCATGTCAAACAGCCGCGCTTCGTCCACTGGGAAATAGCCACCGTTATCCTGCGCCAGACACATTGCCGTAATATTCTGCTCGGCAAGGTCAGCCGCGATGGCAGCGGCCTTCGCATCAACCCCCATACCAACAATTCCCAGCCCCTCGATCCAAGCAACATCGGGCACAGGGTCAAGCATTATCTTACCTTCATGATTGGCCGAGTTCTCCTGAAAGTATCGCTCGTAATCTGCGACGTAGTCCGCCACGGCTTTTTTTATTGCTTCACGATCACTTAACTGGTCGGAAGTCAGGTGGAGCGGGTAATTCTTGGTGCGAATAACATGGTCGGGTGTCGCAACACCGCGTTGTGCAAGAACCTTCAGATCGGGACGTCGCAAGAAGGTTTCTGTTCGCACCCCTGCACGCAAATCCATCACTGGCATCGCTGCATCCCGACTACCCTTAAACGCTGAGCTTTGCTGACCGATAATTCCCCGCAATTGAGGTAGAACGTCATCCGGGTTGGCAGGATTTTGAGCAGGGCGAGAGCGGGGCGCGACCGCGTTCGCCGTAAGCCACTCCTGAACCATTTCAGTGTGCCTGATCAGGCGCTCATATGCTTCCTTTGGATCCTCCGCAAAGGCAAAATGGCCATGATTCAGCAAGATCAAACCCTCAACATTGGGATTTTTCTCAAAGACCTTTATTGCTTCCTTCCCCAGTTCGAACCCCGGCTTATGGAACGGTACAATGCCGATCCTGTCCCCAAAAATTTCGTGGATTATCCCGTCCGCTTCAGGCAAGTCTGCAAGAGCTATCATCGCTGTTGCATGGGTGTGATTGATGAAAGCATGTGGAAGGTAGGCATGCAGCGGCGTTTCAATCGAAGGTTGCGGATCGCAAGCATTCAGCATCGCCCCACGCACTGCGTTTACCATGTCTTCGTCGTGCAACCTGTCCAGACTGGCAAGCGCGCGAATGGGTTCCAACCGAAGACTCGGCATGCCTTGCGGGCCAATGCTGGCAAGATCATGGCCAGAGCCTTTGATATGCAAGACCGAATTATCTTGGCCAAAAATGTTCTTACGAGTCACCTTGCAGGATGTATTTCCGCCCCCGTGTAGCACAAGGTCCGGATCTGCACCGATCAGTCGAGAGGCATAGATTTGCAGCGCAAGCGCCCTTTCTGCCGGGTCCTGACCTGCATCAGCGGCAATTATCGCTGCATCTTCGTCATTCCACTTGTTTGCCACCACGACACCCCTGTAAGCTTTCATTCACCTTGCTGACGCAGGCATTAGCACAGTTTTTGACAATTGTCAGTAGATAGTGTCAAATATCAAAAAGGATATTCTGATGGCAAGTGTCACAAGAAGGCGGCCTAAAGGTCAGGTAAGCGGCGAGAACATCGTCACCGAGGCCGCTTGGATGTATTATCACGAGGGTCTGAACCAAACCGAGATTGCCGAGCAACTCGGTGTTTCACGCGCGACAGTGGTAAATTACCTGCAAGAAGCCAAAGAACGTGGCTTTGTACGGATCAGTCTGGCTGAAAAGGTTTTCACAAATCATAAGCTGGCATTGAAATTGCGCGAACGCTTTGGGCTGAGCGCGGCTTATGTTGTGCCAGACGGAATAGGTGGAGAAGAAGAAGCTTTGATGCGTGCAGCGCGCGGGGCGGCGGATTGGCTTCCTAGCCTTTTGTCAACTGGTGATAATCTGGGCGTGTCCTGGGGGCGCACAATTTATGAAGCTGCCGAGGCGATGGAAGAGACCGAAACCGAAGGCATCAGCGTTTCGCAATTGGTTGGATCGATGGCAACACCCTATGGCTTTACTACTGAAATTTGCTCGGCGCATATGGCACAAAGGCTGGGTGCGAAATGCATAAACCTGCACGCACCAGCGGTAATTAGTGATCCCGACCTTGCCGCCCGTTTGCGTGAAGAACCAATCATACGCAAACAAATTGAGGCGCTAAGCCATTGCAACAAAGCGATTTTTGCAGCGGGATCAGTCAACCACGAAAGCCACATTGTGAGTTCCGGGGTGGCCACGCACAGCGACCTGGACTGGTATGTGGATCGTGGCGCCACCGGTGTATTATGTGGCCGGTTCATTGACGATCAGGGCAAGTCAATTCCAGGTAAACTGGATGATCGGATGATCGGGGTCGAGCTGGATAAGCTTCTGAACCTGGATATGGGCCTGTTGGTTTCGGTGGGTGAGGTAAAGGTCGTCCCAATGCTGTCGGCGATTGCGGGCGGTTATGTCACCCATATCGTGACCTCAAACAGGACGGCGGCATCCATGTTGCGCGTTGCTGACGAGCGGTGAATGGGCGGCATTCGTTGCTAAGCAGTTAATCGATCACCCGTTCGGGAAACAGCCCAGCCAGCCCTTCGGGTGAAGCATCGCAAACACCGCGCTCAGTTATCAAACCAGTAACCAACCTGCGGGGCGTGACATCAAATGCCGGATTACCGCCCGGTGTTGCATCCGGGCTGATCTGCACTTCGGAAACACTTCCATCCGCCAGCTTACCCTGCACGTGGGTCACTTCTGAGCTGTCACGTTCCTCAATCGGAACCTCGGCGACACCATCCTTTACTGTCCAATCTATGGTTGGCGATGGCAGGGCCACAAAAAACGGAACACCATTGTCCGCCGCCGCCAGTGCCTTCAGATACGTACCGATTTTATTGCACACGTCGCCGTGCGCGGTTGTGCGATCGGTGCCGACAATAACCATATCAACTTGCCCGTGCTGCATCAGGTGACCACCTGCATTATCAACGATAAGGTGGTGGGGGATGTCGTGGCTCGCCATCTCCCAGCTGGTAAGCAACGCGCCCTGATTGCGGGGCCGGGTCTCATCCACCCAGATATGTACTGGAATGCCCGCCTCTACCGCGTGATACATTGGCGAGGTTGCAGTACCCCAGTCAACGGTCGCCAGCCAACCCGCATTGCAGTGGGTCAGAATGTTTATCTCTTCGCCGGGTTTTTTCCTGGCAGCAATCGCGCGAATAATCTCAAGTCCATGCACCCCGATCATCCGGTTCGCCTCGACGTCCTCTTCGCATATCTCATGCGCGCGCGCCATCGCCGCTGCTGCCCGCTCACTCGCAGGTAGCGGTGAAAGCCGGGCCTTCATATCGTCAAGCGCCCAGCGGAGATTGATCGCAGTTGGGCGGGTTTCGTGCAGCACATTCCACGTTTCTGCCAGCGAAGCGTCCGACGGATCCCTGGCCATCTCCACCGCAACACCGTAGGCGGCGGTTGCACCAATCAATGGTGCGCCACGCACCCACATATCGCGAATTGCAGCTACAAAATCTTCGCGGGTGGTCAGGTCAACCACCCGAAACTCGTGTGGCAACCAGCGCTGGTCAATGATCTGAACCGTACTGGTCTTTTCGTTGTACCAGATTGACCGGTAGTGCGTGCCATCAACCTTCATAGAAAGGTCTCCTCGTTGTACTTGCGCGCCAGAGCACACAGCGCCCCAATATTGTTGATTTCGCCACGCTGCAGGATAAGTTCGCGCCCCATCATCAGGTTGCGCGCCTCAAGTCTGGCACGGATTGCCACATCATCAATCTCTTCAAAATCCGCATTATGCGCCAACGACAAAAGTCGCCGGTGCATCTCAATCCCGCAGATACCAATCGCATCACAAAGGATATGTCCGAGCATCCCATCAAGGGCATTATCTGCGCTGTGGCCCTGATCCTCGAACATCGAATGTGGAAAAAGAATGCCCGTGCGCTCGGTCTTCCAAAGCCGGGTGAACTCGGCCTCAAAGGCGGAATATGTGTCTGTGATCAAACCCAGTATCCATTCCTGATAACCAGCCAATTCATCGGCGCCTCGATGTCCTGGCTGGCTGAAATAGGCCATAAAATAATTCGAAATCAGCATACCGACATCAAACCCCATTGGGCCATAAAAGCCAAACTCAGGGTCAATCACCTTGGTCTCGTTTTCTGTACACATAATCGAACCGGAATGCAGATCGCCATGCAGCAAGGTCTCTGCATTCGCGGTGAATTTCAGCAGCATTTCCTGCACCGCTACCTTCATCACAACATCGTTGCGCAAAACGTGCACAACCGGGTCCAGACCTTCTGTGTGATGGTTGCGATCTGCCTCGAAGTAGGGGTCGGTAAAGATCAGAGTTTCGGTGATGGCCATCAGTTCCGAATTGCCCTGATAGGTGGCGGTATCGGCCTTTTTCTTGGCCGTAACCATTGACAGATCCGAGCCACGAAACGCCGTACGGGCGCAGAAATTTCCCAATGTCTCAGCAAGACCAGAGACCTTTTCACCTGCAATCAGCATTTTGCGCAGGATTACGTGAGGGGTCAGAAATTCCATGACAATCAGTGCCTGATCATCGTCAAAATAAAATATTTCTGGAACCGAACCCGGGTCCCTGGCCGCTTGGCGCATCAGCGTATGATATTCAAAAAATGCGCGGTTAAGCGGCAGCGGCCAGCTATCGCCAACCAGCCGCACATAGGGCAACGCCTGCTTGACGATCACCGCTCCGGCGGGACTTTTTACAATGAAGACGAGGTTAAGATTTCCATCTCCGACCTCCTCAGAGGACCAGCTATCCGTGTCTGGGCCCAGCCTATCAGTGATCGACCCGATATCGCCTAGGCGGGTAGAGAGTGTTTCAACGGTGAGTGGTTCATAGACATTTTGCTGATTTGTCACTCTGTCCTCCCCGGTATTTCCAGCCTGCAAATTACGCGGCAGCTCCAGAATTGCAAAAACAATTATCATTTGTCAATACACATTGACATTTGTTATTTTTAGGATAATCTTTGTTTCAAGTAAAGAGAGAGCCATGCCTGCAGCATCTGCAAAAATCTCAGGACTGACCAAATCCTTTGGCAGCAACCGCGTTTTGCGAGGCATTGATATTGAGCTCGTCAAGGGTGAGGTGGCAGTGCTGATGGGGGCAAACGGCGCCGGCAAATCGACCTTGGTCAAGGTGATTTGCGGCGTGTATCAGGCTGATTCAGGCACAATTTCGCTGAATGGCCAACCCTTCAAAGCCCAGACGCCTTACGAAGCGATACACGCGGGCGTCGTGACCGTTCACCAAAGTATCAATGATGGGGTGATCCCTGATCTTGATGTGGCATCAAACCTGCTGCTGGACAAACTAGCCGAGCCCGGAAGCGGATTTTTTCTTAAAAAGCGTCAGATCAGGGCTCAAGCACGTGAAATTGCAGCCTCAATGGGTTTGAACGTGGATGTCACCCGCTTGGTGCGAGAGCTTGATCTAGCAGACCGGCAGTTGGTGGCAATTGCCCGCGCGATGACCCATGAACCTGAATTGCTGATATTGGACGAGCCCACCTCGTCCCTGTCGGCGACCGAAGCAGATCGGCTTTTCGGCCTTCTTAACCGGCTGCGCGACGCAGGGGTTGCGATATTGTATATTTCACACCGCACCTCGGACATTCAGCGCATGGCCGATCGAATCTATGCCATGCGCGACGGAGAAATCACCGGGCATTTTGAGCAAAAGCCGCTGGATTACGAAGCAGCGGTTAACGCCATGCTGGGACACGGCATGTCTGATGTGGATCTTGATATCCGCTCTGCGGGCGCTGAGGTGCTCAATTTGTCCAGGCTAAAGATTTCCGCAATGGCCGATCCCATCGATCTGACAATACATGAAGACGAAGTGGTTGCTATTACCGGTCTGGTGGGGGCCGGAAAGACGGCACTTTCCTCAATCCTGTTTGGTCAGCGCAAATCGTTTTCCGGGACTATAGAGCTGAATGGCGCGCCTTTTTCACCACGTTCAGCCCGCGAAGCGATTGATGCAGGCGTGTTCCTGTGCCCCAAGGATCGGGGCACAACCGGGGTGCTGAGCGACCACTCCCTTGCCAAAAACATCACTGCACCGTTCCTTACCAAATATTCGAACCTTTCTTTCATCAGGCGACGAAAAGAGGGCTCAGCAGCGCGCGAAACCATCCAACAGCTTAACATCGTCTGTCAGTCTGAGCACGATGACATTGGCACCTTGTCGGGTGGCAATCAGCAAAAGGTGATGGTGGGTCGGTGGCTGAGCCAACCGTCAAAGCTGCTTATTCTGGATGAACCTTTTCAGGGCGTCGACATCAAGGCACGGCGTGATATCGCCGCCAAGATTCGCGAAACAGCCAAAGGTCGGGCAACCATCGTCATGGCCTCGGAAATGGACGAGGTGCTGGAGATTGCCGATCGCATTATCGTTCTGACGGAACACTCGGTTGCAGGTGAGCACCGAAATCAGGATCTGGACCTGAAAACGGTACTGGCCCAGGTCGCCGGTCATCGCAAAACGGATAATTATGCAGGCCAAACGGAATCTGATACGGGAATGAGCGCAGGATGAGCAACAATATTCCAGACACTGGCGAAACAAGCCTGACCAGCAAAAGGACCGGTGTCGACCTTGCTATCCGCTATGGATTTCTTACTTTACTGGCGGGACTTCTGATTTTCTTCGGCATCGCGGCCGAGGGTTTTGTCAGCCCGTTTTCAGCTGTATTTATTTTCCAGTCCGTTGCCATCACGGGTATTCTGGCACTGGGAGTGACATTTACGCTTGTCGTTGATGGATTCGACCTTTCTATCGGCTCAACCGCCACCTCTGCCCTGATGTTGTCGGCCTACGTAATGGTGGTACTTGAAATGGGCGCGGTGATAGCCGTGATCGCCTGCCTGACCATGGGTGCATTGGTGGGGTTGGTAAATGGGTTGTTGATCGTCAAGGCCAGGGTGCCGGATCTGTTGGCTACGCTTGGTATGATGTTCCTGCTGATCGGCTTGCAGCGAATTCCGACCGAAGGTCGCTCAATCTCGACCGGTATGACCATGCCGGGCGGCGAGAAAGCCAACGGCACTTTTGCACCTGAATTCCTTTGGCTGGGGCGCAACCGTTTTGACTTTTTCATTGACAATCTTGTCCCGGTTTCAGTGATCATCTTGCTTCTGGTGGCATCAATCGTCTGGGTTTTTCTTGAAAAAACGCGCCACGGGCGGCTGATGTATGCCATCGGCTCAAACGAACGTGCGGCCAGCCTGGCGGGAACCAATGTGAACCGCTACAAAATCGCGGCCTATATGATCTCGGGCGTGCTGGCATCGGTTGGTGGAATTCTTCTTTCCGCCCGACTGGGACGCGGAGACCTTGCGTCGGGCAATAACCTTTTGCTCGACAGCGTCGCGGCAGCGCTGATCGGCTTTGCGGTACTGGGCGCGGCAAAACCGAACGCGTTTGGCACAATCGTTGGTGCGCTGTTCGTTGGGGTTCTGTTGCAGGGTTTAACGATGATGAACGCGCCTTATTACACACAGGATTTTGTCAAGGGTATCGTACTTGTTGTCGCCCTTGTGTTCACCTTCGTGCTGACTGGTCGTCGCACGGGATCCAACCACTGAATTAAAACTGAACCAAAGGGAGAAAAAAGATGAAAATTTCAAGACGTATTGCCCTGGGGCTGGCCGGCGGAGTTGCAGCACTTGCAACTGGTTTTGGCGGCGCAATGGCGAGCGACATGCCAGCACCTTTCGACAACGCGGGTGATGTGAAGATTGCATTGGTGCGCTATCTGTCCACTGGTGACTTCTTTCAGGCTTACCTGTCAGGGGTTGAAGCTCAGGCAGCTGCACTAGGTGTGGATCTGCGGGTGTTTGACAGCCGTCAGGACGCCGCTCTTCAGGCCGATATGGTTGACCAAGCCATTGCGCTGGGGGTTGACGGTATCGTCATCCAGCACGGTCTGACCGAAAGCATGCAAGACGCCGCTCAGCGCGCTTTGGATGCGGGCATCAAGGTTGTGGCCTTTGACGTGAACGTTGAAAACCCTGCTATCCCGCAGATCGAGCAATCGGACTACCTGCTTGGCAAATTGGCACTTGAACAAGCCGTTGCGGACAATGGCGAAGCTTGGAAAGCTGGGTATGTCTACGTTGCAGGTATCGCACCACTGGATCGCCGTGACGTTGCGTGGCAGGACATCAAAACCCAGTATTCGGGCATTGAAGAACTTGCCATGTTCGGTACGCTCGACAACCCGATTGCAAACTCGGTCGCCAATCAGGCGCGCTCGGTTCTAATGGCTAATCCGTCTATCACTGTGATGTTTGCCCCCTATGACGAATTCGCCAAGGGCGTGAAAATCGCTGTGGACGAGGCCGGGATGACCGATCAGATCGACATTTACAGCGCCGATGTTTCAACCGCTGACATCTCGGCAATGCGTGAGCCTGGCAGTGCCTGGGCCGCAACAGTTGCGACCAACCCTGCCGTGGTTGGCGAGGTTTCGGTGCGTTCGCTGGCGATGATGCTGGCAGGGGAAGATCCAGGTCATAACGTGATTGTTCCACCGACCCTGATCACCCAGGCGTTCCTGAACGAAAACGATATTTCCAACATGGAAGAACTGAGCACAAGCATGCCCCAGTTTGCCCATGCGGACGTTTCGGTGCCAGCATGGATGCCGCTGCCCGCACGGTAATCCTGTTTGGTAGTATGAAAACAACGGACAGCGGGGGAACTCGCGGTCCATTTTTTGGGGATGGATATGTTAAACGGAATTGATGCCCGCGTGACTCCGGATCTGATGGACTGCATGATGCGCATGGGCCATGGGGACGAGCTGGTCGTTGCTGATGCAAACTTTCCCTCCACCAACCACGCCGCTAGCACGCTTTTCGGTCAGGTCATCGAGCTTCCGGGTTTCAGCGCGCCAGAGGCGATATCGCTGATTACCAACCTTTTGCCGCTTGATCCGTTTGTTGACGCTTGCGCTTTGCGCATGGAAATTGATGACGAACCTGAGACACTGGGTGAGGTCCACCGCGAGGCATTTGAAATTATTGAAGCTGCCATGCCTGAAGGTGCGGCCACCGGCTCAATTGAGCGCCAGGATTTTTATGTCCGGGCCTCGCAGGCTTTTGGCGTTGTTGCCACAACTGAGGCACGTCCATTTGGTTGCTTCATTCTGCGCAAAGGCGTGATTTTTTGACAAACGATAGTGCCCTTGCTGAACTAAAACGACGGGCCCGCGGGATCAGCCTTGGCCTATACGCCGCCGATCTTGGAAATTTGCGCGCGGCAGCAAGCGACACGACAGAATGGGGCTGCGATATTCTTCATTTTGACGAGATGGATGGTGTATTTGTGCCCGCGATGATTGGTGGTCCGGGCATTGTAAAGGCCACTTCAGGAACCGCATTGCGGGACGTTCACCTGATGGTCGACAGCCCGGAAAAACACGTCGCAAGTTATGTCAATTCCGGCGCCGACATGATCACTGTTCATGCCGAGGCATCGGGCTCTGCAAGCGCCCTTTCCCGAATCCGCCAAGAGGCTTCCAAATCCGATCGAACAGTTCTGGCCGGCATTGGCCTTTTTCCTGGAACCTCTCTGGAGAGCATTGACGAGCTGATCGCAGCAAAACCGGACATGGTGCTCATCCTGTCACTTGACCCGCGTGATGGCAAAGCACCCGATATCACCAAAGCCACCCGGCGGCTGGCCGAAATGCGAAAACGCCTGCCTGAAGCAGTGCTGGCATTTGACGGCGGAGTCACCCCAAATACAATCGAAGAAATCGCTGCCGCGCGTCCGGATATGATCGTATCAGGTAGTGCGGTTATGAAAGCAGATAACCCCGCCCAAGCCTTTGCCAGCATGCGGGCAATATGGCAGAAACACCAAGAAATTCAGTAAGAGACAGGAAATCACATGGCAGATATCGACGACATCAAGGACGGCAAGGATTTTGGCCTGGACACACCTCAGGACAAGCAAGGTTTTTTCCTCAAAGGCGGGGCGAATTTCGATTGGGGCATTAAGAACCGGATGAGCCGGATTTTTAACCCCGAAAGCGGGCGCACCGTTATGCTGGCCTTTGACCATGGATATTTTCAAGGACCCACAAAGGGGTTGGAACGAATTGACCTGAACATCCTGCCGCTGGCCGAGTATGCTGACGTCCTGATGTGCACCCGCGGCATTTTACGCTCGGTCATTCCGCCAACAGTGACAAAACCCATCGTGATGAGGGCCTCGGGTGGCAATTCGATCCTGTCCGAGCTGTCGAATGAAACCATCGCAGTTGATATCGATGATGCTGTCCGTATGGGCGTCTGCGCCATGGCTGCACAGGTCTATATCGGGGCAGAGTACGAACATAAATCAATCACCAACGTCATTAAGTTAATCGATTCTGGCATGAAGGTTGGCATTCCAACGCTGGCAGTCACCGGGGTGGGCAAAGATATGGCACGGGACGCACGTTACTTTGGTCTGGCTACACGCATTGCAGCCGAAATCGGATCGCACTATGTGAAAAGCTATTTCATCGAAGATGGCTTTGAAAAGGTTGTAGCCGGTTGTCCGGTGCCGATCGTCATCGCCGGCGGCAAAAAGCTTCCTGAGATGGAGGCTCTGGATATGGCCTTCCGCGCCGTTGATCAGGGTGCTGCGGGCGTTGACATGGGGCGAAACATTTTTCAGTCAAACGCGCCTGTCGCAATGATTAAGGCCGTGTCGAAAGTTGTGCATGAATTAATGCCCGCCAAACAGGCCTTTGAAATGTACAATGACCTGAAGGCCGAGGCCTGAAGCCGAGCTTTTTGCTCGAGAATGTCAAGATTCCGGCTAATCATCCAAAAAACCTGCGGGTAATCGCCGGTCTTTCAGTTTGTTTTCTATCGCGCCTGCCTCAACGGCGTTACCACGGAAGGAAAGGCTCCAAATCCGCGCTAGAACCCGTTCGATTTCTTTCAACCCCAGTGGCTTCTCAGTGTAAGCCTCCCCAATTTGGATCGAGTTATGACTTCATGCGGCACACCGGATGGCTGCACGTTCGCTTTTCGTGTTCGGATAGAACCCATTCACCCCAGGAGCTAATGTCTGCTTCTCGCTCTCCCTACCAGATCGACCCGTAACGATACGCAGAAAGTTGACCTCTAGGCAAATTGAGTAGAAGTCCGTTTCGTCCCACACTGCCGACATCGGTGCGACGTGCAGCTAAGGACCGCTACGAGCCCAAGGCGGTCAATCTATTGTTGTGCTGCGCGCGCTCGCAACAGCAAAAATTCCGCACAGGCACGAAATTCTATGACGCAGCGCGGCGGCAATTTCGGCCATTCGTGATTCACGCAGCACTATTAACGGGGTATCCGTCTCAACCTATTCTGCTCTGACAGCGCCATTTTGGCTTTTGCGAGAAACATTGAAATACAGCACCAAAAGAGCGACCAACGCGTAGGAGATGTAGGCGTAAACACTCTCAGATAGCCCAACAAACCCAAGCACAAACGCAATGACCATCGACCACCTTTCCCACGCTTTGAGTGGGCGCAATGCATAGCCGAAGGAAGCGGATGAAATC
>ERZ1046740.1281-NODE-1281-length-17966-cov-6.782368_pt1 | contig 17966 bp, 14 predicted proteins | sample MGYA00383093_ERZ1046740 | MGnify/ENA primary metagenome ERZ1046740 (study PRJEB29581, sample SAMEA5548363) | metagenome | biome: marine; feature: coastal; material: water | depth 25 m | study: Short-term variability in the microbial, nano- and picoplankton... | reverse complement strand
ATGGATTGTTGTTTACTTTAGAGCAAAATAACAATCAAGTTAATTTGGTTGAACTGCTTAAAAGCCTTGATAGAAAAACACCAGGCATGCATGAATCGATAGAAAACACACACCCAGGCAAACGATCTTATCGTTTGAAAATCAACAAACTTAGTTTCATCAATACCCAGTTATTTATTGATACTCAATGGCTTCAGGAGACTGTTGAGGTGCCAAGTGTTATTATTTATAACTTTGGTACTGATCAAGGTATCCCCATGGCGCAAGTTGGAGCAGAATTAATGAAATTAGCATTAACACGCATTCAATCTGAGGCAGGTAAAAAAGGCCTAAAGTTAAGTGAGAAAGAGATTAAAGAAGGTATTCAACGCCAGCTGCGTGGAAAATTGGATGACTTGAAGGGCGATTTAGACAATAAAGCCAAAGATTGGTTTAAAAAAATAGGTTTGTAATATGCATATTGTTGATTCACATTGTCATATAGACCGGGTTGATTTTGATCAATTTGGCGGTAGCATTGAATCTATGTTGACACATGCGAATGGGTTATCTGTTAAGGAGTTTTTGTGTGTTTGTATCGATTTAGAGAATTTTGACAAAGTCTTTTCATTGGCCAAAAATCATCAGCAAATTTATGCATCGGTAGGCGTACACCCAACCGAACAAGAGGGAAAAGATCCTAGTATTGAGGAGTTATTGCAATTAGCAGACCATGAAAAAATTATCGCTATTGGAGAAACAGGGCTTGATTATTTTCATGTTAAAAAAGAATCTGCCGATTGGCAGCGTGATCGATTTAGACGTCATATTGCCGTATCGAACCAATCAAAAAAGCCCATGATTATTCACACGCGTGAAGCCAAGAATGACACCATTAAAATTATGGCTGAGGAAAAAGCTGAGGCCGGCGTTATGCACTGCTTTTCAGAAGACTGGGAAACTGCTAAAGCGGCACTAGATTTAGGATTTTATATCTCCTTCTCTGGTATTGTTACCTTTAAAAGTGCCGATGCATTGCGCGAGGTTGCTAGAAAGGTGCCGACAGATCGCCTATTAGTAGAGACTGATTCGCCTTATTTAACGCCAGTACCTAATCGAGGAAAGCCCAATTCTCCAGCTTATACTTATTATGTTGTTGAAAAGTTGGCAGAAATCAGAGGCGTCAGTATTGATGATATTGCACGAACAACAACACAAAATTTCAACAACTTGTTTTTTTCAAAATAATGGCTGTATCCTTTCAAACGATTGATGAATTTTCACAAGGTCAACGCCTTGATAATTATTTAGTTAAAATTCTAAAAAGGGTTCCTAAATCTCATATCTATCGGGTTATTCGCAAGGGTGAAGTGCGTGTCAATAAGGGTAGAAAAAAAGCTGATTACAAACTTCAGAAAGACGATGTTGTTCGTATCCCACCTATCAAAGTGAGTGAAAAAACCCCTTCTCATGTGTCTGACAGTCTTAAAAAAATATTGCTGGATGCTATTATTTATGAAGATAAAGGTTTATTAATTATTAATAAACCTAGTGGTGTTGCTGTGCATAGTGGCAGTGGTGTAGATACAGGTGTTATTGAGGCCTTGAGATCAGTTTATAAGGAGCCAATTGAGTTAGTTCACCGTCTTGATCGAGCAACCTCAGGTGTTCTGCTTATTGCAAAAAAACGCAGTGTACTTAAAAATCTGCATGAGCAGCTTACTCAACACCAGATGGAGAAACGCTATACTGCTCTGGTTAAGGGTGTGTGGTCTAAGAAACGTCATACGATTGACGCACCACTTTACCAAAATTCTAGATATACCGTAGTTGACGCTAAGGGTAAGCATGCTGTTAGCCATTTTCAGCCGTTAAAGAATTATTCCAGCGATGATTTTGAAGCATCCTTAGTGGAAGTAACTATTGAAACTGGACGTACGCATCAAATACGTGCGCATGCAAAATACGCTAATCATGCTATTGCTTGCGATGACAAATACGGTGATCAAGAGTTTGATCGACAAGTAAAATTTAGAGGTTTAAAACGACTTTTTTTACATGCACATCAGTTAACTTTTACCAATCCACTCACGGGCGACATTCAAAAAGCACAAGCGCCTTTGTCAGTAGAGCTTGAACAATTTTTAGCTAAGCTATGAACGCCTATTTTCGTTTAATGCGCCTTGATAAGCCTGTAGGCATTTATTTGCTTTTATGGCCAACCCTTTGGGCGTTGTTTTTGGCAGCAGATGGGTGGCCCGAGCTTAAGTTATTGGTTATTTTTGTATTGGGCGTTGTGCTGATGCGCTCAGCAGGTTGTGTCATTAATGATTATGCAGATCGCCATATTGATAAATTTGTTGAGCGTACTCAGTATCGACCAATTACTTCAGGAGAGGTGTCCGCTTCTAAAGCTTTGAAGTTATTTTTTGGTTTAATTGCAATGGCTTTTATTTTGGTGTTGTTAACAAACGCATTAACTGTTCAATTGGCACTAGTTGCTGCTTTTTTGGCAACACTTTATCCATTTACCAAGCGCTGGACGCACCTGCCTCAGTTTTTCTTGGGTACTGCATTTGCTATGAGCGTGCCAATGGCATTTGCAGCAACCAATAATGTCGTGCCTAATGAGGCCTGGTGGTTGTTTGTCGCCACTGTTATTTGGACTGTAATTTATGACACCATGTATGCTATGGCTGATAGAGAAGAGGATTTAAAAATTGGGGTTAAATCAACAGCTATTTTATTCGCTAAATTTGATCGATTGATTATCGGTATTTTGCAAATAGCACTGTTGTTAGTGCTGATGAACATTGCAATATTGTTTGATTTAAGTGTTTTTTATACTATTTCTTTAGTTTTTGTTGCTTTTTTGATGGTTTATCATCAATATTTAATTAAAAATCGTGAAAAAAGCGCTTGTTTTGCTGCTTTTTTGCATAATAATAACATTGGTATGGTTATTTTTATTGGTATTGTGTTATCTTTAGTTATATCTACCTCATAATGTATTAAATTCACCTGTATTTCTGTATTTTTAGCCAAAAAAAACCCGCCAAAAAGGCGGGTTTTTGGTTTTAGAAAGAGCTTAGATGCCTCTTAATAATTCATTAATGCCTACTTTAGAACGAGTTTTAGCATCTACTTGTTTAACAATAACCGCGCAATATAATGAATAACTACCATCTTTTGACGGTAAATTTCCTGAAACAACTACTGAGCCTGCAGGGATGCGGCCATAGCTGATTTCACCAGTTTCACGATTAAAAATTTTGGTAGATTGACCAATGTAAACACCCATTGAAATAACTGCACCTTCTTCAACAATCACACCTTCAACCACTTCAGAGCGTGCGCCAATAAAACAATTATCTTCGATGATTGTTGGGCTTGCTTGTAATGGCTCTAATACGCCACCAATTCCAACACCGCCGGATAAGTGAACATTTTTACCAATTTGGGCGCACGAGCCAACTGTTGCCCAAGTGTCAACCATAGTGCCAGAGTCAACATAAGCACCGATATTAACGTAAGAAGGCATTAAAACAGTATCTTGTGCAATGTAGGATCCACGTCTAGCGCTTGCTGGCGGAACAACGCGAACACCGGTTGCTTTAAATTCTTCTGCTGACATGTCAGCAAATTTTGAGGGGACTTTGTCATAGTATTGAGTAAATCCACCTTGCATTGGTGCATTGTCTTCTATTCGGAATGATAATAGCACGGCTTTTTTAAGCCACTCATTAACTGTCCAATTACCAACACTTTGCTGTTCAGCAACACGAGCTTCGCCAGAATCAAGCATGCGGATGGCTTCGTTAACTGCTTGTTTTACTTCAGTTGTTACTGTTTGCGGGTTGATGTTTGCTCTATCTTCAAAAGCTTTTTCAATAATATCTTTCATGGTAAGTCTGATCAAAAAATTAGACATTATATCAGACACATGTTTTTATTAACCTGACAGATTCCTTCAAGTTCGATATGCTTGATTAATAGCATCGATTGGCAGTATTTATTTATTCTGTCACAAGCATAGGCTAACAACGATAAAATGTAGGCCGTATCTTCATTTTTCTTAACTTTGATCAATAAAAAAATCAAGAAAGCTGTTATGATACGAATGTTTTTTTAAATTTTAAAGTGAAGATCGATGAGCGATAAAAAAATACAGCTTGATAATTTGTATGAAGAGGGTGATCAATGGGTTCAAAACCTAGGCGATGAAACTATTCATGCCAAGAGAATGGGTGGGAAATTTAGAAATTTTAAGTGGATAGCAATTATTCTTTGGTCGCCATTTTTCATTGGTCCATATATTACTTGGAACGACAAGCAAGCCATTATGTTCGATATGGAAAGTAGACAATATCATCTATTTGATATCACTATTTTCCCGCAAGATATTTGGATGTTAACAATGGTGCTGTTGTTTTTAGCCATTTTGTTAGCTGCCATGACAACCGTTTTAGGTCGAGTATTTTGTGGCTATTTCTGCTTCCACACCATTTGGACTGATATCTTTACTTGGGTTGAAGATAAAATTGAAGGTGCGCCTGCGAAACGTCGTAAATTAGATAAAGCACCTATGAGTTTTAATAAGTTTGGTCTTAAGTTGGTTAAACATATTATCTGGATATTTATAGCCTTATTCTCAGGCGTTACCTGGATGTTGTATTTTGGCGTGACTTGGGCAGATTATTTTAATGCTGACATCACCATGACAACATTGGCGATTACTTCAATTATTGCCTCTGGTGCTTATGTATTTGCAGGCTTTATGCGTGAGCAGTCATGTATGTGGGTGTGTCCTTATGCGCGTATTCAAGGTGCTATGGTAGATAATCAAAGCATTATGCCAACTTATGATTATTATCGTGGTGAAAAGCGCGGCAAGCTAAAGCGCGGTGAATTTGTAGACGGTAATGGTGATTGTATTGATTGTAATCAGTGTGTTGCAGTTTGTCCGACTGGTGTTGATATTCGTAAAGGTCAAGAATATGGTTGTATTACTTGCGGAGTATGTATTGATGCTTGTGATGCTGTTATGGAAAAAGTGGGCAAGCCAAAAGGCCTAATTCGCTACACCTCTTTGGCTGAGCTGGAATTTAAACAAAAACCTAAAGCTCTATATAAGCGTCCAAGGGTCATTGTTTATGGTGCCATTTTAGTGGTTGCTGTTTCTATTTTAGTTTATGGTATGAGTACGCTAGCCTCAATGGATTTTAAAGTATTACATGACAGGCAGCCATTATTTGTAAAACTTTCAGATGGCTCTATTAGGAATAAGTATGAACTAAAAATTATGAACAAAACAGACCAAGATATGCAGGTTGATATTAGTTTCGATAGTCATATTAAAGATTTGAAGGCAAACGATACATTGAGCTCGGTCATGATTTCGTCGGGCAATGTTAAATCAGTTTTTGTTTATCTTTCAGCCTATGAGGCAAATGTGGGTGATGATCATGAAGTAACCTTCGTGGTTAAAGGCAAGCAATCCACATTAAAATATGAGACTACATTCTTTACACCGAGCAGCATGCGATGAGTATACAAAAATCCCCAATTATGATGTTAATGCTGGTCTTATTTCTTATATTGGTTGGCTCTACTTTTTGGCGTATTATGACCGCATTAGAAACTCATCCAGGTACGGTTGTTCCAGATGCTTATGAAACTGGCGAGCGTTATGGCGAGACTCTGAAAAAACGCCAAGAATTACAACAACAAGGCTGGAAACTTGAATTGAAAATTCCGGAAGTTATTACTCATGGAATTAAGCAAACCTATAATGCGATTAGCACTAAGCAGGGAAAGCGTTTAAATAAAGCTAATGCAACAGCTTACTTCTACAGGCCACTTGAGATGAAGCATGACTTTTCAGTGCCAATGACTAAAACTAATGATGGAGCTTATCAGATAGAAGTTGAGTTGCCACTTAAAGGTCGTTGGGATTTACTGGTTGAGGTGTCTAAGGGTGATTTTTTACAGCAAAATTCTGCGCGAATGTTTGCACAGTAGACTTAATTAATCTTCGTGGCAATGATTATGATGGTGTTCATAAGTTGCCATCAAATCATCCATCTGGTCGGCAAATAAATCATTAAATTGAGAGTCTTTTAAAATAGATTCTGGCTGGCCCATGCAGCAAATATGACGATATAAGCACAGTACTTGAGTAGATTCTTTCATGACTCGATGTAAGTCGTGTGACACCATAAGTACTGCACAACCTTGACTTTGGTGGATATCCTGAATCAATTTGTATAAATGCATTTGACCATTCACATCTAAATTTTGAGCAGGTTCGTCTAGAATTAGTATATTGGGTTTGGCCAAAAGCGCTCTAGCGAGCAAAACGCGTTGCATTTCACCACCAGATAGGTTTTTCAACTCGCTGTTTAATATTGGCTCAATGCTAGTCAGCTTAGCCGTTTCATGTAAAAAAGAATCATCCACTTTTTGATTAAGCTGCAAGAAGCCCGACACTGAAATTGGAATAAATTCATTTGGAATAAATTTTTGCGGTGTATAACCCAGGCGTATTTTGCTAGATTTTGTCACGCAACCTGTATTAGGCTTAATAAGACCCAATAAGATTTTAATCAGTGAACTTTTTCCTGCACCATTTGGGCCAATCAGGGTGATAAACTCACCCGCCTTGAGCTCAAAACTTACCTTATCAAGTACATTTTTTTCGTGATGGTTTAAACTGATTTGATCAACATGAATAAGTGTTTCCGACATAGGTCTGGTAATTAGTAAAGTAATGTTATTTTACAACTTAAGCAGTCGCTAAAAATTGGTAAAATCAGGCGCATGTCACACAAGCTAATCTTACTAGATGGTTCGGCGTTTTTATTCCGATCCTACTTCTCTACGTTAAAACAGAATCTAAGCAATCAAGAAGGCTTCCCAACGGGCGCTATATTTGGTGTAATTAATGCAATTAAGCGTTTGCAAGGTCAATACCCTGAGGCGAAGTTAATCGCTATTTTTGATGCCAAAGGCAAAAACTTTCGCCATGAAATCTATCCAGAATATAAAGCGCACAGGAAGCCAGCCGAAGATGATCTAGTTATTCAAATCGAGCCACTACATGAGATTATTCAAGCCATGGGGTTTCACTTTATTTGTGTGCCTGGTGTAGAGGCAGATGATGTTATTGCCACATTAAGTCGTTGTGCAGATCAAAACAACATTAAAACCATGATTGCCAGTGGTGACAAAGACCTGATGCAACTAGTTAGCAGTAACATCTCTCAGCTTGACATGAAGGGCACAGTTTACGATCATCATGGGGTGATTGATAAAATGGGTGTTGCGCCAGATAAAATTCTTGAATTGTTAGCGCTAACAGGCGATAGTGCAGACAACATTCCAGGTGTGCCAAGTGTGGGCCCAAAAACAGCTATTAAGTGGTTGCAGCAGTATCAAGGTATTGATGGCATTAAAGATAATGCACACGAAATTAAAGGTAAAGTGGGTGAGAAATTACGCGACAACTTTGACCTGTTGGATTTATCACTTCGTTTGGTTAGTTTGAAATTTGATGTTGACCTACCTTGTAACATTTTAGAGAATGAGCCAGGTCAAAACAATATGGCACTTGCTGATTTGTATCAGAAATATGGGTTTTCTATGTGGCATAGGCAGCTAGAAGGTGTGAGCAAAGCGCCAGAAACAAGTGCTGATATGGCTATACAAAGTGAAAACCCTGCGCCTGAGGCTACTCTTCCTGTGCAAGATTTAACCAAAGACTATTCTCAAACGACAGTGCTAGATGTTTCGGTTTTTTCAAAAGTGGTTGAGCGCCTACAAAGTTGTAATGGCTTTGTGTTTGATTTAGAGACAAATTCTCTTGATTACATGAATGCACAAATTGTTGGCTGGGTGTTTTTAATTGACCAAGATAGTTTTTACATTCCAGTTGCACATGATTATTTAGACTCACCAAAACAATTAGATTTTGAGCAGGTAATAACTACACTCAAGCCAATTTTGGAAAATGAAAGCATCGGAAAAGTGGGTCAAAATCTTAAATATGATGCGCATATCTTAGCCAATTATCAGATTGAATTAAATGGCATAACTGATGACACGATGGTGAAATCTTATGTATTAAATTCTGTTGCAACACGCCATAATATGGATGCTTTGTCTGAGTATTATTTGAATCATCAGACAATTTCATTTTCCGATGTTGCTGGCAAGGGAAAAAAACAAATTACTTTTAATCAGGTCTCATTAGAGGTAGCTAGTCCATATGCATGTGAAGATGTGATTGTGACAGATCTTCTGAATAAGACACTTGACGAGCAAATTGCACAATATCCCAAATTGGTAAAACTGTATCAGAATGTTGAATTGCCTATGATTAAGGTTTTATTGCAAATGGAACGCAATGGTGTTGAGTTAGATGCTCAAGCATTAGGTGTTCAGCAAGTGAATGTCAAATCACAAATGGATAGCATTCAAGCTCAGGCTTATGAATTGGCTGGGGAGGTGTTTAATTTGGAATCTCCTAAGCAGATCCAACAAATATTATTCTCTGAAGAAGGTCTGGGTTTAGAGCCTAAAAAGAAAACCCCAAAAGGCGCACCCTCAACCAATGAAGAGGCGCTCAAGTTATTAGACCATCCTTTAGTTGATTTAATTTTGAGTTATCGAACACTGACTAAGCTTAATTCTACTTACCTGGAGGCGCTGCCAAAACAAATTGACTTAAATACTAAGCGACTACATACATCGTATCATCAGGCAGTTACTGCAACAGGTCGTTTGTCTTCTTCTAATCCAAATCTTCAAAATATCCCAATTCGTTCTGAGCAAGGTGCACGCATTCGTAGTGCTTTTATTGCCAGTGAAGGCAAAGTTATTATTGCTGCGGACTATTCTCAAATTGAATTAAGAATTATGGCGCATATTTCGCAAGATGCGAATTTATTGCAAGCCTTTAGAAACGATCAAGATGTTCATCGTGCGACAGCTGCCACCATGTTTAGTTTAGCTGTTGACGAGGTAACTAAAGAGCAAAGACGACGCGCCAAAGCTATTAATTTTGGCTTAATTTATGGCATGAGTGCGTTTGGTTTGGCTAAGCAAATTGATGTATCACGTACCGAAGCAAAAGCCTACATTGACGCCTATTTTGAAAATTACACAGGTGTTGCTAACTATATGGAAGACACTAAAGAGTCGGCTAAAATTCAGGGTTATGTAGAAACGGTGATGGGTAGAAGGCTGTATTTGCCACAAATTAATGCCAAGAATAAAATGCTGCAACAGCACGCACTTAGAACGGCAATTAACGCACCAATGCAAGGCTCAAGTGCGGATATTATTAAACTTGCCATGTTGGATGTTGCACGGTGGATAGGTAAAAGTAACAAGGATATTAGCATGATTATGCAGGTGCATGACGAGTTGGTATTCGAGGTGAAAGCTGATAAGGCGAATGAGTTTGCCGATAAAATAAAAGACTTGATGGAAAATGCTTACTCATTAGATATTCCATTAAAGGTGGATGTTGGCATTGGAGACTCTTGGCAACAGGCGCATTAACTTAAGTAGTAGAAAATAGACTCGATATGAAGCAACAATTACAACAATTATTAACCCAAGCATTACAAGCCTTAATCAGCGATGGCGTATTGGATAACGCACCCGACAGTATTCGCATTGACCACTCCAAAGATAAATCTCAGGGAGATTTTGCCTCTAATATCGCCATGGTTTTGTCCAAACAGGCTAAATGTTCTCCTAGAGACTTGGCTCAAAAGATTATTGAAAAATTAGCCGATGCAAGTGAGATTGATAAAATTGAAATCGCCGGACCAGGGTTTATTAACTTCTTTATGTCGCAAGGCTCCAACACACAAGTGCTTGCTGATATTCTTGCCCAGGGTGATAAATTTGGCCTGTCTGAGTTTGGAAGAGGGAAGAGGGTTTTGCTGGAATTTGTTTCTGCTAATCCGACAGGCCCGCTACATGTAGGCCATGGTCGTGGTGCAGCGTATGGTGCAACAGTTTCCAATCTATTGCGCGCTATTGGATTTGAAGTGGACAATGAGTACTACGTCAACGATGCTGGGCGACAAATGGACATTTTAGCAACTTCGGTTTATTTACGCTTTTGCGACGTTAGTGTATTTCCTGATAATGGTTATAAGGGCGATTATATTTCCGATATAGCTAAGCAAATTTCTAACGTAGAAAAACATGATATCGCTCAAGATGTTTGCAAAGATGAGAAAGACGGCGGTGATAAAGAAAAGCATATCGATGCACTCATCGCTAATTGCAAGCAGGTATTAGGTTCAGATTATCAAAAAATCTTCAAGCTGGCTATCGATAGTATTTTGAGTGGAATCAAGGCTGATTTATCAGATTTCGGTATTAATTATCAACAGTGGTTTTCAGAGCAATCTTTAGTGGATTCTGGTCTTTCTGAAAAGACAGTTAAAGCTCTGCAAGTGTCTGGCCATATTTATGAAAAAGATGGTGCTTTATGGTTTAAAACCACGGACTTTGGTGATGACTTGGATCGTGTCGTGGTTAGAGATAATGGCCTGCATACGTATTTTGCGTCTGATATTACTTATCATCTTGAAAAATTTGAACGTGGCTATGACAAAATTATTAATATTTGGGGTTCGGATCACCATGGCTACATCGCCCGTGTTAAGGCATCAATTAGTGCTTTAGGACATAATCCAGACAAATTAGAAATTTTATTGGTGCAGTTTGCTAATTTATACCGAGGCGGTGAAAAGGTTGCCATGTCTACTCGCAGCGGATCATTTGTAACACTTGAAGAGTTGCGCCATGAAGTTGGCAATGATGCAGCACGTTTTTTCTATGTATTGCGTAAGTCAGAGCAGCATATGGACTTTGACTTAGATTTGGCCAAGTCTAAAACTAATGAAAATCCAGTGTTCTATATTCAGTATGCACATGCCCGCATTTGTTCAGTACTTAAACAAGGTGTTAATATGTCTGAGACTGAGAGTGATTTATCGTTATTAACGAGTGACATAGAAGCATCTTTAATTAAGGATCTTAACCGTTACAAGGGTATCTTACAGGCTAGCGCCTTAAATTATGAACCACATGTATTAGCTTACTATTTGCGCGACTTAGCTGGTGAATTTCACAGTTATTACAATAATAGTGAATTTTTAGTTGAAGATGATGTGCTTCGTTGCACGAGGTTATTACTTATAAAATCCGTTAAGCAAGTTCTGTCCAATGGATTAAGTGTTTTGGGCGTTAGTGCACCAGACGCCATGTAGATTGCTTGCCGAGCTTTGAGTATGGATGACCAAACACAAAGACTTCAGGCATTAGATACCTCGCGCTCTTTTTTAATTCAGGCGCCTGCAGGATCGGGAAAAACCGAGTTACTCACCCAGCGTTATTTAAAGTTGCTTTCCATTAGCGACTCTCCAGAAAGTGTACTGGCAATGACGTTTACCAAAAAAGCGGTGAGCGAGCTTAAAGCTAGAGTGATTGACGCATTAAAAGCAGCCAGTGGTGATCGGCCAAATCAAGCACATAAACAAATTACCTACGATTTAGCCACCCAAGTATTGGCTCGCTCTCAAGCACATGATTGGCAGTTGATTGACATGCCCCAACGCCTTAAAATTTCAACGATTGACGGCCTATCTAATTTAATCACTAGTCGCTATCCACAAGCTGGAACTTGGGTTAATAAGCAAATTATCACTCAAACTTGGCAGCAGGAAAATATCTATTTACAAGCGGCCAAGCAAACCTTGTTAAGTATAGATACAGATGAATTTGGTCAATGTGTGGGCGATACTTTATTGTATTTGGATAATAATGTAAATCGTTTCTATCAATTGATCACCTTTATGCTGTCTAAGCGTGATCAGTGGCTGAATAAGCTCTATTTAAAAGACGTGCTGAACATTGAAAATCTTAGAGACAGTGCATCTCATATTATTAGCCAACATTTAGAACAATTATCAATCCAGGCTCACCCCTGTTTTAATGAGGATTTTTTCGCTGCATTGAGTGATAACACACTAGCAGATATATCAAACATTTCCCAACTTCCTGCCACCACACCTGCTAATTTAACTTACTGGAAAAGCTTAGCTGATTTGTGCTTAACCGGCAAGAAGGAATGGCGCAAAACTTTGACTAAGAAAAATGGATTTCCCGCTGAATTAAAAGCGCAAAAGAAAATTGTATTAGACGCACTATCGGAGTTGTCAGCTCAAACAGAGCTTAAAACATTGCTTAATGAAGTTAGCATGATGCCTGATGTGGATTTTGATACTGAACAAATTCAGGCGCTTAAAGATATTGCTCAGGTGTTAAAGATTGCGGTTGCACAGCTAAATATATTGTTCGATGAACAGCAATTAACTGATTTTATTCAAGTGGCACTAGAGGCAGACCAAGCATTAATAAGCCAAGAGACAAGTGATGTCGCTTTATTTTTGGATTATAAAATACAGCACTTGTTAATTGATGAATTTCAAGATACCTCTAGCACCCAGTTTGCTTTGATTGAAAAGCTCATTGCCAATTGGCAGGAAGGGGATGTCAAAACCTTGTTCCTGGTAGGCGACCCTATGCAATCGATCTATCTGTTTAGGCAGTCTCAAGTTGGATTATTTTTACAAGTTAAGCAATCTGGCATCGCCAATCTTAAGCCTAATTTTTTACAATTGAGTACTAATTTTAGATCTGATCAAGCAGTGGTAGAAACCAACAATGCTTATTTCTCAAAAATTTTTCCTGTTGAGGAGAGTGCCCAGGTTGGCGCTATTCGTTATTCTGCTTCAATAGCTAATTCGCAGGCTGATCAACAAGGTTGTGTTGAATTTTATCCATTTGCGTATAAGAAATATATTCAAGAAGCGCAACAAGTGTTGGAAATTGTACAAAAAAACCTTGATAAAGAAGTGGCAATTCTGGTTAGAAATCGTTCGCATCTGAATAAAATTGTGCCTGCATTAAAAACAGCCGGCATTGTGTTTGAAGCATTAAAAACAGCACCGTTAAAAAATGAAATGTTTACTCGAGACCTGATTGGCCTTACTCGAGGATTGCTAAATCTGGGAGATAAACTGGCTTGGCTTTCCATTCTTCGAGCGCCTTGGTGTGGCCTATTGCTCTCAGATATTTTGAGCCTGTCAAAGCACCAAAATAACATTGTGTTTGATTTGTTAAAGGCGCCAGAGATATTGGCAGAATTAACACCAGATGGTGCTCAAAGGGCGAAGTCTTTACATGAAAATTTGTCGTCAGTGATTGCTAATAAATCAAGGTTTAGTTTTGTGCAGTTGCTTGATTTTGCTTTGGATCAGCTTTGCCCGCAGAGGTTTTTAGATGCAAAAGAAAGCATGATTAAACGACAGTTTTTGATGGTTATTCATGAGTGTGAAGTGCTCGGACAACTTGATATTAAGACAATTAATCAGCAGCTTGAAGAGTTGTATGCGCCGAGTGTTAGTAGCAACATTAAGCTGATGACTATACATCAGGCCAAAGGCCTGGAGTTTGATGTGGTTATTATTCCTGGGCTGGGCAGAGCGCCTAGAGCTAATCAATCGGCCATTGTTCATCTGCATGAATTTCCTGACCAGTCTTTGTTATTGGCACCTATTAAGCCTTATCAGCATCAAAATCCTAGTAATACTTATCGTTATCTACAGTATGTTGAGTCACGTCAAGGCTATTTCGAAAGTATAAGACTGCTATATGTAGCTATGACACGCGCCAAATCAAATATTTATTTATTGGCTACGCTGAATAAAAGCAACAAAGCCAGTAGCAATACCTTTTTGAAATTACTCGAACCTTTATTGCAACATCAGTTCGAAGCGGCTCCTGCAGTTGAAGATGAGTTTGAGAATTTAGTTGAGGCCCCAAAACTAGAACGGTATCAACCTATGTTAAGTGCGCAAATAATAGTGGACGAAGCTAATGAAAGTGTTGAATTGAGCAGCAGCATTGATAGAGGCTACAAGAGTTTATTGGGCACGTTTATACATCAGTGTTTAGAGCTTAGTGCATTTAAGCTAAGCCCCAAGATTATTGAAGTGCGCCTAACTGAGCTTGGGTTTGCTCTAGAAAATATAGCCGAATCAACTGAACACATTTTAAAATTATTAAAAAATACTCAACGAGATGCTCATTTTGAATGGTTATTTAAAGCTCGTCAGTCTACCCAAGTAGAAGCTGAATTTATCCATCAAGGTAAAAGCGTTATTATTGATCGATTGTTTATTGAAGGTGATACTTTATGGATTATTGACTTTAAAACTTCAGAATTATTACCAGGTGAGACTACTAATCAATACGCCAGTAGGCAGCGATTAAAGCACAGTAAGCAACTGCTATTTTATAAAGAGGTGTTGGCCAATATCTATAAAAACAAAATAAGCTGTGCTTTGTATTGTCCAGCCGCTAGCCAGTTGATTGAAATAGAGCATTAATCATGGCTACCGAATCACAGCCAGCATCAAATGCTTGTTGTTGATTATCAAGGTTAATGCCACCAATGCCGATAATTGGGATATTGAGCACTTGTCTTGCTTGGGTGATAGTATCAAGTGTGCAGTAGAGTGCTTCAGGCTTGGTCCTAGAAGGAAATAGGGTGCCAAAAGCCACATAGTCCGCGCCTTGTTGCTGAGCAACTTGCGCCAAACTGATTTTATTGTAACAGCTAACGCCGATGATAGCATTATCGCCAAGCTTCTTTCTTGCTATTTGTATAGAGCTGTCATTTTTACCAAGATGCACGCCATCTGCCCGTACTTTTTGCGCTAGGTTGATATCATCATTGATAATAAATAAAGTATGATGTTGTAAGCACAATTGGCGCAACTTGGTAGCTTCGATCAATTTTAGGGCGTCATTAGCGGTTTTGCGTCGATATTGTAAAATACGAATTTTATGCTGAGTAATTATTTTTTCAATTTGATTGAGGTTAGTAGGGGTATCAGCCGTAATGGCATAAATGCCTTGTATTTTTTCAACTGCATGTGACATCATGAATTTTCGATTAAGACATAATTTATTAATTACAACTTTCATTATAGTGATTATTGTCACTATGTGGCTTTTGATGAAAGGCTTGTCTTATTCGTTTGAACAGTTAAATACGGACAATACGAAAGTACTAACTGACAACGAAGAGCTTTCTAAAGAGGCAGCATATACAGAGAAAATTGATCATTTTGCCTTGCAAGAATTTGATAACAATCAGGTTTTATCTCATTTTGTTGAAGCAGATAATTATTACAATTTTAAAGATTCCCCTGCCTTATTAATTAACCCCAGAGTAACAACTTATGATCAGCAGGGTGAAAAAAATTATATTCTCAATTCTAAGCGTGCTCATTACCTAGATAGTGGTGAAGTTAGTTTTAAAGGTCAGGTAGACGTTTCTTCAAGCAACGGTATTCGACACAAGATGAACACTCAAGAGCTATTGATTGACACTAATACAGATGACCTTGTTAGTCATAAAGAGGTGGTTTATTTTGGTGAAAATAGCAAGATGGTGTCCGAGGGGATGCATATGCAAACCAAAAATGACAAAATGAAGCTCACCGGACATACCAAAATTCATCAAAACAGCGGTCAAAAAATACTAACCAAAGATCTGCATGTTGATCAATCAGATCAGCAAAAGCATTACCATTCAAATAATGATACAACTTACCTGTCCAAAGAGAATAAAATTTATGCCAAGGGTATTGATATGGACATGAATAAAGAGGTGATGCAGTTGTTGGGCAAGGTGGAAATCTTGCAAGATTCAGGCTCTAAAATTAACACTAAAGATCTAACTGTTGATCAGCAAGACGGCATAGAGGTTTATCGAACTAATGAGAGAATTCATTATCAATCAGGTGCTGCTAATATCCACGCAAAAGGCCTGCATTATGACGCGATCCAGCAAAAGATTAAATTGAGTGGCGGTGTAGAGGGGCGCTATGAATAAACTCTTGTTTTTTCTAATTTGTTTAGTGCCAAGTTTTGCCATAGCTCTATCTGATGACAATGCGCAACCTATTGATGTTAAAGCGCGAACTGTAATTATTGACGAAAAGAAAGGATTAAGTCTTTATACGGGCCAAGCTCAGGTTATTCAAGGTTCGTTGACCTTGAGTGCTGAAAAAATACAGATATTTAATAACCAAACAGACGTCACTAAAGTAATTGCTAGAGGTGATGAAAAGCGGCTAGCGCACTATAAGCAAAACCAGTCAAACCAGCCTCGTTTTATTGAGGCAACTGCTGAGAATATCACTTATTTGATTAGTAAGGAGATGGTGCATTTAAAAGGTAATGCACATTTAGTACAAGGGTTTGATTCGTTTAGTGGCGGCACGCTAGATTACGATATTAAGAATGATAAAGTTATTGCCGAAAAGTCAAAAGATGGCACACAAAGAGTTAACTTTAAAATCAAACTCTAATTTATATATCCTTGGGGATATATAAAACTATCTCTATATCAGGCGCTTGCAAAAAAGCACAATAGGTATAATTTTCTATCTTTAAACATATAAATAGGATTGTACTATGTCAAAATTAGTCCCACCACATGGCAGCGATACACTAAATGCCCTAGCACTAACAGGTGATGCGTTAACAGCAGAGTTAGCAAGAGCTGAGTCTTTACCAAAAATTACTTGTTCTTCAAGAGAAGAGGGTGATATTGTTATGCTAGGTATCGGTGGTTTTAATCCATTAGAAGGCTTTATGGGCAAAGCTGACTGGCAAGGTGTTTGTGACAATATGACAATGGCTAATGGCTTATTCTGGCCAATTCCTGTTACTTTATCAACTGATGATGAGGCAGTTAAAGCGGGTGATGAGGTTGCAATCGTAAGCGGAAAGTCTGGCGATATTCTTGCAACAATGACAGTGACTGAAAAATACTCTATTGATAAAGACCATGAGTGTGAAACAGTTTATAAAACAACTGAAGATGCACATCCGGGTGTTGTTATGGTTAAAGCTCAAGGCAATTACAACCTTGCTGGCCCTATTAAAGTATTATCAGACGGCGGATTTCCTGAGAAGTTTGGCGATTTATACATGACACCAGCCGAAACTCGTGCATACTTTGATGACAAAGGTTGGAAGACAGTTGCAGCATTTCAGACACGTAACCCAATGCACCGTTCACATGAATACCTAGCTAAAATCGCAGTTGAAATTTGTGATGGCGTTATGATTCACTCAGTATTAGGTGGACTTAAGGCGGGCGATATTCCTGCTGATGTTCGTTCAGAGGCAATTTCAGCATTGATCGACAACTACTTCGTAGATAACACAGTATTACAATCTGGCTACCCATTAGACATGCGTTATGCAGGTCCTCGTGAAGCATTATTACACGCACTATTTAGACAAAACTACGGTTGTTCACACCTAATTGTTGGTCGTGACCATGCGGGTGTTGACGATTATTATGGCCCATTCGATGCACACAACATCTTTGATGAGATTGCAGATAATGCATTAGTAACTCAGCCACTTAAGATTGATTGGACATTCTGGTGTCATGAGTGTGGTGGCATGTCTTCAATGAAGACTTGTCCACATGAGGCTAAAGACCGTGTACTTTTATCAGGTACTAAGGTACGTAAAATGCTTTCAGAAGGTGAAGATCTTCCAGAAGAGTTCTCACGTCCGGAAGTAGCCAAGATATTACAAGCTTATTACGCTACAATCAAGGAAGAAGATAAGGTTGAAGTTAAGTTAAGCGGACACTCAGCTAAATAAATATCACTTAAAAGCCTCTTGTAAAATAAGAGGCTTTTGTTTGAAACCAAACTTTTAAATAAGTATAATAGTTGGATTTTCATTCAGCGTAATATGCGCCGGATGAGATAAAGACTAGAGAGAAAAGCGCCAATCGAGAGGTTGGCATCAATAGAAGTAATTGATTTAACCTAAGGAGGATGAAACTATGATCAATTTCGATA
>ERZ1046740.1277-NODE-1277-length-17982-cov-29.080660_pt1 | contig 17982 bp, 26 predicted proteins | sample MGYA00383093_ERZ1046740 | MGnify/ENA primary metagenome ERZ1046740 (study PRJEB29581, sample SAMEA5548363) | metagenome | biome: marine; feature: coastal; material: water | depth 25 m | study: Short-term variability in the microbial, nano- and picoplankton... | reverse complement strand
AAGAATTAAGATTTCTTTATTATCTTCTTTTACAATTCTTGTATTACTAGGTCTTGTATTCATATTAGTTCTACGTCTAGAAGATTCTATCGTAGTTGCACGTGATCTACCGTTTCTTTCATTTACTGATATATTACTACCTCTTCTACCATAGATATATGCTGTATTATTACCTCTTCTCCAGCCTTGGCCATAATAACCGTTCCATCCGTAGTTGTTCCATCCATAATAATTATTCCATCCATAGTTGTTCCATCCATAGTAATTATTCCATCCATAATGTGCATTACCCATCCAGTTATATCCCCATCTATCATAACCGAAAGGTGACCATCTATGAGGTGTAAAACCCCATGCCCAATCATTCCACATTTGAGTTCTATTCCAATAATAATTATATCCAGAATAAGGGCTATAATAATTATATCTATAACCTAGTAAACGATTATTCCAATCAAATGATCTAGGTTGACTTATAGCGTATTGTGCATAATCATATCTGAATCTAAAGTCAGTTCTTAATTTATTTCTAAGTTGAAATGCATTTAATGTATCAATTTTTACGTCGTCATTTACTAGTATATAATTTTCATCATCATAAATAGGATCATGATTTAATGTAGATACGTTCCATGTTGTACCACATGAAGTTAATAGGATTAAGGATAATATTGTAAGTAGCTTTTTCATAATATAGGTTGTTTAATTATTTTTCATTGTACTCTTTATATGCTGCACTATTTGGTAGATCTTTTTCGATCTGTAAAGACCAAAGTGAGCTATTCGGTACTACGAATTTCCTTCCATGTCCATATACATAAAACGTAGTTCTCCAGATGCCTTGTCTGACAATTCTGGCTTTCTTTGTGCCTTTAATATAGACTATATCATCTATATCAAAATCAGTTCCCATTAGGAATTGCACTCCTTTAAAGAAGTTTGTAATAGTATCTTTAAACGCAAATGTGACGATAGCTACAAGAGTTAGCCATCCCCATTCTCCGATATATTGTGATAATACTTCTTCCATTATACTAATCCGTTATTTTGCAGTACGTTAAGAATAGGATATTGACTGAACATAATCGATTTCTTCGCCTGATCTGCATTCATAAATTCTGCTGCATCTATTTCTTCTAATTGTAATTTACCTTTAGAAATTTTAGGCTTCTTTAAACCTACTTGACTAAGTTCATCTATATTAACTAAATAATACGTCACGATCTTAGTGTATTTTTTTTGACGAGAAGTTACTACAAATGTATGTTCGTTCTTGTCTATTAAATCCATAGGTACTTTAACTCCTAATTCTTCGTATGTCTCTCTAATAGCTGCATTGATTTTAGATTCACCTTTATCAATACCTCCCTTTGGAATTCCCCAACCAGTATTAAGTTTTCTACCGGTTGTATGGCCAAGTAATACTTTACCATCCCATATAATAGCTAAACCTGCAGATAACTTCTGTTTTAGTTTATTTTCGCTAAGAAATTCTATAAAATCCATATTTATTTACTGCTTTCGTCTTCTATTTGTCTGATTTCTTCTTGTAATTCAAATATCCTCCATTCAAAATCAAATAATTCTTGTCTACTTATTTTTTTATGTTTAAAAGATTTCTGCGCTTTTTTATATTCTTGCATTAAACGCTTTAATTCCTTTTTAAGATCCGCTTTTGCCACGCCGGCTTGTGTCGCCGTGACGTTAAACTCCTTCTTATTTTGTTTATCAGTTCTCTTTTTTGGTCTTACTACCAAATCAAATCCAGAGAACAACTTTAAAAACTTGTCTACATTGTCCATGATCGCGATCATTTTATTTTAAGGTTACTTCTATCCCCCTATAAAGTATATATCATCATTTGATTTGAAACTCCCAAAATGAGCGACCTGTAGTGTCTTCATTTGGAAAATCAAAAGAAATTGACTTCTCTTTATCATCTTCTTTCCAGGTAATAGTCTTTACAAAACTAGCTGGAATTCTAGCTGGATCTGAGTTAGTAGTCCATTGCTCTGAAAAAAAGATTTCAATACGAACATCAACATCATCATAAATACCTGCAAGATTTCTTTCAAATCTTTCTAGTGCAGCCCAAGTACCTCTATTAAGCCCCTGGTGTTGTAATGCACAATTAGCATAACTAAATGTTTGTACTAACCAATCCTTCTTACATGCAAAAGTATTTGCTGGAGCCATGTGCCCTTTATCATATACATTTTCAGTATAATCGGAAGATGATGATGTATTTAAACCAGGATATGTTTTAAAACTGATTCCATTTCTTTCATAGGTTGGCGATACTGGATTACAGAAGACTGTATACTTAACCATTACTGGCTGTTGATATGATTCATCAAAAATAACTGTAAATATATCAGTCTCAATAGTTACTCTAGGGTATTCTTGTGCTAATGTAGTTACACTAAATAGCAGAAGACATACAAATAGTTTAAATATTCTTCTCATTTAATTTCTCTTCTAGGTGCTCATTAATTCTTGCTAAGACATAAGAACTATCATCGAATGATGATTTTTGAGCATATTCCCATAATGATTCTCTATCATTTTCAGGGTGGGGTTGGGTCTTTGCATACTTTTTAGCTGCTTCCCAATCTTCAGGGCACCATCTAAATAGACTAGTTGGTGTTTTTACAAACATTGATTTAACCTTTCTTATTATTTTTTTCATCTTTTTTACTTTTAGTTTTTGGTTTCTTTTTAGGTTTAGGTTTTTCAACAATATCTATATAGTGTTCTTTATCGTTTTTAATACATTTTGCACAGTATGGTGTTCTATAATAACCCTTCTCTGGGTGTCCTCTGTGCATTTCGCGGTGTACTGTATACATTTCATTATGTGGAAAATCTTGTATACAACCGGAACATACTACTGTTCTTACTGCTCTAGCCATATTTTATTGGTTTAAAATTATGATTTATTATTAGATCTCTCCAATGTTTTGCATAGTTTCTTTTAAATTCATGTGAGCCACTTGCCCATAATCCGTTTCCGTCTTTTTGTCCAATGGCATCAAATACTCCAGTTTGACCCTTGCTTTGAGCATCAGGATCATTTGGATCTTCACCTATTATATATGCCTTTATTCCTATTTTTCTACATTGAGCAGAAAGCCATTGATCTTCACCATAGAATCTTTCTTTAACTTCATGAAAGCGTCTTTCTCCCCAGAATATAGTTAACCAATCCCTTTTAAAGAGATATGATTGAATTACAAAATCAACCTCCGTAGGCTCTTTAATTTCTAGATCAGAATGTATTGCGCAACCGCCTATATTAATCCAATTAGCAATACCTTCTATATTTACTTTTGGTGACCCTACACCTTTTGGTAAATATGTACCAGATACTCCTCTCACTGCAGGTTCAATTGCCTGTTGTTTCATTGCCCATTCTAAATGTTGTGGTAATGGACATTGATCGTCATCTAGAATCCAAACCCATTCGGTATTTGCCATAAGAGCCAGTGCGAAACGACGCCATGGCCCATAGTTTTCTGCCTCTTTTGTATTATCACAAATTAGAATTTCTTCTATTGGATATGTTTGGTTTTGAATAGCGTTTAATTGCTGATTAAACCAATCCTCCCTCTTATATTTAGTTAATATAACAGTGACTTTCATTTATTTTTGTTCTTTGATCCACGCTAATACATTAGTACTAGGTTTCCAATTCAATGTTTCTGAAATTAATGAAATATCTGCTAAAGATCTTTTTACTTCTTCTCTAGCATCAACGAGAATGATTTCCCCACCGAATGCTTCGGCAATATCTAAGATTTGTGTTTCTTCTCCAGAACCGACATTAAATATTTGCATATTTTGACTTGCTAGTCTAGGCTGTGTGAGCGCTTTAAAACTAGCGTCTATTACATCACCAACATATACAAAATCTCTAGTTTGTAATCCATCACCAGTAACTGTAATAGGTTGATATGCTTCAAATTGTTTTTTAAAGATAGGAATTGCGCTTACATAACCGACATCATTTGGTTGTCCTTCTCCAAATACATTAAAGAATCTTAGAGCTGTACAATTAACCGTAGATGAATGGTAACTATCTAATATAGATTCCATTTCTAATTTATATTCAGCGTACGGAGATAATGGATCTAATCCTGCCATTTCATTAGATGGCACTGGAGCTAAATCACCATATACTGCTGCAGTACTTGCTGCTACAATAGAATGACATCCTCGTTCTGTTGCCCATTTAAATATTCTTTCGCTAGCTACAACAATACCACGATAGTATTTGTCCCAATCTTCTAAAGATTCTTGTACTGAGACTGGAGATGCTAAGTGTAATAATAGATCTATATTTTGTAGCTCTGGTAAAGGACCTGCCATAATATCACATTCATATATGGTTAATCCACCTGGTATATTCCCTGAAGGAAACATTAAGTTTTCTAGTTTACCTGTATAAAAATTATCTAATACAGTCACTTGCCAACCACGTTCTAGTGCTTGCCAAACTGCATGATGTCCGATAAATCCGGCCCCACCGGTTATTACTATATGCATAGTGCTTTTTTAATTCGTTCAGTTTTAGTTGGTGTATTACCTCCAGCATGGTATACAAATGGTATTTCATTATCTAGTGTAGTTAAATGCCATTTATATGGTAATACTAATAGTTCAGCTTCAGTCTCATTGGGTAGTGTGATTGATGTACTTAAATCTTCAGTTTCTAGATTTCGTAAATTATCGACTCTAGACATAATATTTTTAAAATGATTATCAAACCATGATTGTTCATGGAAACCTCCATATCTAAAATCACCAGGCTCTTTCCACATAGTGTTTAATAGATTAATATTTTTATCAGAACATCTCATTGCCATTAAACCAGTACTCAATACAGTCCAACATATCCCATGATTTGGATCTGGTTGCATTTTAGGTAATACCCAATCATGATTTCCAGTTAACCATGGTTCAAGATTTACCGCATCATTTACAATACATGCATCAGCATCAATCCAAACAATCCAATCCCATTTACCAAGAGATGCGGCTCTTTTTAATTCTTTAATTTTTAACCAAGTTGCGTGTCTATCACTGATAGCATTATTGTCAATCATTAAAGAAATATAATCCATATCCCATTTATTAGCGTATGCTAAATGGTTTTTACTAGTAACTTCGAACCAATCTGGGGCACCGTAGTTTTCCCATTCAATGTGCTTCGTACTAGCTGAAAGTAAACATATTTTCATATTTGTTATATGTTAAACCATCCAGAAGTTTCAATTTCTTGAAAAACATATTCTGGACTGATTGTTTTTGTACACTCAAATTGCTTAGGTGTTCCCTTTTGGATAGGGCACCAATTCCAGTCTCCACGATCAAATACAGTATAAGACCAACATCCACTACAAACGTTATGGTTGATAATTCTAATATCACAATTAAACTCAACAAAGTCCCAAGTGAATCCACTAATAAGACATACATCAACGTCTAATGCCCATGCTAACCAAGATAGACCAGATGATATACCTATAAACTTATTAGAAGTTCTAATCTGTCTACCTGCTTCAAATAGGTCTTCAATATGAGTTACTCCTTCTAAATCTGTTGGTTCTTTTGAAACGTAGAAAACATCCCAATCTTTAGCTTTAAATTTATCTATTAATGATTGCCAACCACCATCTCTATTCCAATATTTTGCCTGTGCTGTAGATTGTGTAGCAATACAGACAGAATGTTTTGGTTTATTATCATCAACTGGTGTTTGATAAAACTCTTTAGCAAGTTTAGGTTTTCTTTCTTTATATGGAATACCTAATTGATCTGCTGCAATTGCTCCTAATGGAATTGTTCTCCAATCTCTAGGGTGTTTATCTCTAGGTGAAGGATCTCCCTCTTTTTGATATACTCCTAAACATTGATAGTTATTTGGAAATGGATCATTCCACTCAACAATATCTATACCAATGCTTCTATAGTATTCTCTATTAAATAGCCAATTCTTAGCACATTTAACTACGATTTTATTAAAATCACGATGTTGTACTAATTCTTCAACTTGACCCATCCAACTTAAAGTATCTCCTAATGAACTTGAATCCAGTTTTACTCCAAAATCAGATACATCTGGTTTAATTGACATAACCTCTTCACCATCTTTTAAGATACGGCATTCCCAGTCTTGAAACCAATCTTCTGAATATCTAGCCCAAAAAGATGTTTGAATTGTACGAGTCCATCTAACATTACCACCTTGTAAAAACTGTGCTTTATATTCACCTTCAGGAATATATCCACATCTTAATTCTGGTCCATTTCTATAAAAGAATTCTACTTCTAATTCTTTTTTAGATTCTTTAATAATTGTATATCTTTGTTGTCTAAAGAAATAATACCAACTCCCACCAGGAATTAATTCTTCAATGATAGCCTTTTGTTGATCGCCATATTGATTTAGCATTTCATGTGTGGTAGTATCTCCGGTAGCATCATTTAGTACTAATACGCTTAATCTTTTAAAAGTACCTAATTCTAAAGCAGGTGTAAATCCTGCAGACCATGCTAAAATAATATTATTGTGTTGTTGGTTGAATACAATTGTTTTATCAGGATAGAGCATTTTGATTTTATCCTCTTGTTCCTTTGTAATATTTGATGACCAAACAGAAAAACTATTAACCACTTCTAGCCATTCACATGTGGATATAGCGGATGTTATATGCCAAACATCGTTGTATATTCCAACTTTACCAGGGTCTATAAACGAGTCCATAAATGGCTGTGCGTTAATATTAAAGTTAGTTGACTCCTCTTGGCTTAATGCACCAGAGTCTGAACCTGATCTTCTATTATATGTGTATAAGTTTCTTGGTAAGTGTAAATGTTTACCTCTAGTTAAATTATAGAATAAGAAAAATGTATCAGTTGCTGTTTTACATTCTTTTTGAATTGGTAAGCTTTTAACATCAGGTCTACGCATTGCTCTACCAGCTCCAAATGCTTTTTGTGTATTTCTATTTGAATACTTCGTCCAAAATTCTTCATTATGTCTAAATTGCCATTCAGTTAGCCAGTTATCAGGCTCTTGTACTAATGACCATTGTTCTAAAGAACCATCGTCTGTTACTTGATGATAGTCACTAAAAATTGAAAAAACCTCTGGGTATTTACAGAAGTGTCTATCATACATTTCAAAAAGCATTGGATTTATTTCATCATCTGAATCTAAATCTAAGTAGTAATCATATTGATGTTCTAGAAACATATTTTGGTATAAATACAGTTCTCTTCTATTTTCTACTTGATGATAAAGTATTCTAGGATCGTTTAATTCTTCTACTTTACGTTTAAGTCTACGTTTAAACTCAGGATCAGTAGAATGATCGTCACCTACAATCAATAACCAATTTTTATGGGTTTGATTTAAAACATTCTTGAACGTTAAGTCAATATGTTCATCTGGATTGTTATGAAAACTTGCAACTGCTAAAAATTTACCCATTTCTAATTTGCATTATTTTGTTAAACATTGCATCTGGTCCTGGTTGGCATTTAAATTCTGAATAGCCTTCTAAACACGATGGGTAGTATGGCAGAGTATTAATTGATTTCCAATATTTTACAGAATATTTTGGATCAGTTGCACAGAACTTTTTACAATCACCTCCTACAAAATGAAATTTATATAGTTGTGATCCGTTTCTATATGGTTGAGTCTTTTCCCATCTAATAGAGGCTCCTACCTGAAATATATGAGTATCTGTACAACCTGCTAAATGAATCGGACCTGCGTCAAAAGAAACTAAACCCCACGCATTATTTAATACATGATATAATTCTGAAATAGGTCTAAATGTAGATGCTTCTGATTGATGTCCTGGTGTATCATCACCATAATTATAGTCTATGCCTTCTAGATCTACTAGGCCTTTTACTAATTCTCCTTCTGATGTAGATTCTCTGTGTGCCTTTCCGATCATGACTATTTTCATATCGGTGTGTTCTTTAATTAGATTTACTAGTCGCTGCCAATGCGCTAATGGCCAAGTTCTATTAGGCCAATTTTCAGTAGGATGAATAACAATACAATTCTGATCTATTTTAAGTGAGTCTTCAGTTTGTGGTCCTGGGATATAATCATATTCCATTTCATCTGGATATAATGTTATCCCAACTCCCATTGCATGAAGTTGTCTTGCCTCAAAATTGCTTAGTTTAATTTCTACCTTGTTTTCTCTGACATCGTTTCGATTCATATTCCTATTAGTCATTAACCAATGGTTATATGTTTCGTATATTTCAGCGTAGCCTTCTGGATCTTCATTCGTATGTTTTAATATTTTATCTACATACGGATTTCTTTCGAATAGATCTACCCTCGGGCACATCACATCTACTTTATGCCCATAAGACAATGCTACCTTTCTAACAGTAGGAGTGGCACATAATGTGTCTCCTAATGCAGGGCAACTTATTTTAATTAAAACTTTGGAACTATTACCAGGTAAATCTATCACTTATATTCTTCATAAGACTTCTCTTCTACTAAAAGAGAACCTGTTAATGTATTGATCAATTTCTTTACTTCTGCTCTTTCGTCATTAGTAATATAAACAGATCTTGTAACTTCAATAAACGCTGCATTAAAATTTTCATTTGCTTCATGCAGTCTACAGATATCTTCGATATTCCAGAGAGTTTTATTAATATTCCCTAGATCTTCGTGTAGTCTTTGTAATTCTATTTGCTTATCAGTGTCCAGTTCTTTATAGATACCATGGACTATTGGTGATAAAGTATCGAATTCTTTTTGAACATTTTTTAGTTTAGCTTCATCTTTAATTTCTTCAAGTTTAATAGCTAAAATTGTGAGTTTGTCCATTATCTCACCGTTAGAAACTTCTATTTTCATATTTATTTAATTTAAAGTGTTAATAACATTTGTATTAGTGTGGATTGTGGTTGCACATCATCTTTATCCGGTCTAACTTGTCCGTGAGTTAACAATCCCTGTATTTTACCTAGACATGCAGTTTCTGAATAATCAAATGCTTGTACATAAGTAATACGTGGAGATGCTACGCCATCTCGTTTTAAGTTAGGGTTTAATTTCTTTATTTCGTCTATTACACCGACTTGTAAATCAATACCGTGTTTGTCTGATAGTAATATGAGTAAAGCCTTTAAAGATTCAATTTGTTTTGCAGAATATTTATGATAGTATAAATTACCTTTGTAAGGAACTGGTAATGTACATACTTGATCTGGATGAACTTCTGATTTATACCAAGTATAATATTTGCCATCTTTCTTTGTTAATCTACCTGCTGAACATATTTCTATTGAGATACTACCTCTATGCATTTTACCTGATTTAGTTTTACCTAAATGGTAAGCCCAATATTCATCTTTGAATGCCTGTAAAATTACACCATCATATTTGTTTTCATCTTTTCCAGAAGCTGGTTGGCCACCAATTACATAATGAGTTCCAATTCTACCTCTTTGATCTTTACCCCAATGATCGATACATTTATATGGATTATGTCTACCGGCTGTATGGTGAATAAAGATCCATTTCTTTGCTGTTTCTTGTTTTACATATTCACCCTCTGGTAAAGGATATTGTTCTATCCAACTAGCACTAGTTGTAATATCTGTATCTGCTTCTAATTCGTGTGGATTAAGACCTAATTTCTTCCAGGTCATTGGACCTACAATACCATCTCCAACTAATCCACTATCTATTTGGAATGCTTTAACTCCTGCTTTAGTTCCAGGGCCAAAAACACCATCAGCTCTAAGTCCAAGCCTTTCTTGTACGGCTTCTACCAGTTCACCTTGATGTCCTTGTTTTAGTACGTATTTACTCTGCTTTGACATAATTCTTTTGTTTTTGTTTCTAATTTATTTATCATATTTAATAAATCATTGACATTTGTAGTTTCATGCTTAAATTCAAAAATATTTTGCATGCCTACCTTTTCATATATTTTAAATAAAATAGTATATTTAGGTTGTTCCTTTAGTTTATTTTTCATAAAACCAATCGTAGCTGCTTGTGTTCTTGCAGATCCTGAATAACCATATTTAGTTTTAATTTTAGCAGAACATTGAAGTTCTGGGTGTTCTAATTCCATGAAGTGTTGTTCCTCTTTTAACTCATTAGTTATTAAATAGAGTCGATGTAAGATACTTGGATGTTCACCTGAAATAACCTTTATTAAAGTTTCTTTATCTAAAGCCTTTGTAATAAACGTCTTCTCTAGGTGTATTTTAATTCTATTTATTATCATTTTCGTTATCTTTTAAGAAATCCTTCATGTCTTTTCTTGCTTGCTCTCTCATAGCCTGATCAAATAAAGTATCTTCATCATACTCCGGAAGTTCTGTTGATTCTTCTTCTGGTAATACTGGATCTTCATTTATTGATCTTTGAATAACTTTAGACTCATCTTTTGGTAAATGTGGCGTCTCTATTTTCTGTACAGTTGGAGGATATGTCCCAAAGTCATTTGGTAAATCTTTTACTACCGTTGCTGCAACTGATGTAGGATTATTTTCATTAGGGAATTCATCGCCATCATCATATACATTTACATTGCCTTGAGTATCTTCTACTTCCCATGTGTTAGATACTTCTTCAGGATCAATAACTTCAATCTCTCTTTCTAACTCTTCTAATTCATCATCTTCTAAATCATCAATCATATTATTAAGTACCTGATCTAATGCATGTTCTTCATCCCACTCATCGTCTAGGGGTTCATGTCGATCAACTGCTACATCATAAGGGTCTTGTATTCCAATAGCATCTTGTTTCTTTTGGAATTCCATAAAGCTACCTTCTGGGTCATTAGTTAAACCACCAACTGTATGTACTTTATCATCTTCTTCTGACCATGGACCTGGTTTATCTTCATTTTCTAAAAACGCTTGAACATCTGGGTCATCTAACCATGCATTTTCTTCTTCCTCTGATTCTATGGTATGTCTAGCTAATTCATCAGCTAATTGTCCCCATGCATCTGCATTCTCTTTATCCATACTAACATCCATTGCATTAGCATTAGGATTTTCAGGTCTTAATGTACCTTCATCTAAAATATCTTCTGCATATCTTTCGGCTGCTCTTTTTAAATTATCATTAGGTTCTGGCGCATCAGTATCATCTTTATCTATATCTAAAAATGCTGAGTCTCTAGGTGTGTATTCTGTATCGTCTTCGTCTTCTCTTCTAGCCTGATCAAATGCAAAGTTAGCTGCAACCACTAATGAGATTGCTAGTGGATCGAATACAAATATAATAACTAATAGAAGCCAGTTAATAATCTTATCCATTGGCGTTCCTGTTAAGCCAGATAAGTATTGTAGTGGTCCTAATTCACCTGCAGTTTCAGAAGTATTCTGTAGATCTAAAATTTGTAATCTAAAAGTTTGTAGACTATCTGCTGCAACTTGTCTTTTTATCTGAACCTCTTTACGATTGACCTCTTCCGTTTCAATACGTTTTTGTGCCATTCTTAATTCTGTAGTAGAAATGGTCTGTCTGAATCCAGTAGAAGATGTTGTATCTCTAACTTGTATACCAGATGCCTTTGCATTTGATAGGATATTAATATTCTCACTGATTCTTGCAAGTTCTGTGTCATATCTTAAAAGATCTGCTTCATAGAACTGAGCTTTATTCTCAATAAACTCTATTTGATTTTCTTGAACTAATAGTTTTGAATAGGTCTCTTGGTATGCAGCCGATAAGAAGCCATAAATACCCATTGATGTAATAAGTACTAGGATTACGGTTGCCATAGACAAGTATGCTCGTAACCCTTTATTGATTGATTCCCAATATTGATATAATAGGGATGCTATTACTAATTTTGCAACTTCTAATGAACCCGCCATAATGATAACCTCGGTAGAGGCACCTGCAAACAGCTTACTTAAACCACTAACTGAATAGAAAGCAGCTGATGCTGATACTGATAATGCCGAAAGAGCAATTATGAATGGGAAGAAGTTTCTTTTTAATGTTTTAAACATAACTTATTTTGTATTTACCATTTACCTAAAGGACATACTGATCCAGGTGAAAGAGCTTTTGCGGCTAATCTACAACCACAGCCTTTTACTTCTACGCCAGTTACAACATGTATACCTTTCTTATTAGGACTACATGTTCCGCCATGTCTCATGTGACAGCCGTTACAAGCAACTAATCTTTTACTACTAAGATCTTTTAAATCTTCATCTAGATCTACAAAATGAGATTTAACAAGATTACCCCAGCCTGTAAGTATTTGTTCTACTGTACTAGGATTTGCCAGTTGTTCTTTTGATGGATTAACAGGAGCTGGTGTTGGCACGTCTTTAGCTGTTCCAACTTTGCCCGTTACTCCAAAAAAGGTTCTTTTAATTTCCTTAGGCATATAATAGTTATTTTTATTATATATTGTGCTTTTCTTTGAACATCTCACGTCTCTTGATAAATTGCTTTACGTAGAACTCTAAATCAGATTGAGTTAAAGTAAACTTTTGAGGTAAATTATCATCTTCGTTTGCTATCCAAATTTCAGCTCCGTCTGCTTTAACTCCTTCCATATCCCAATATGCTAAGAAATATGCAGCTGCTTGTAGATAATAGTCGATAACCCATTCTTCTCTCTTAGGTCGTCTACTATTCTTATAGTCAATAATCTTAATTTTGCCATCAACTACCTTAGAAATATTATCTACAGTACCTGCCCAACCACCAGCTTTGGTAGTCCATAAGAAAGTTTCTGCTTCAATAACTTCTTTGATTTGATCGAAATAATCTGAAGAGTTAGACCAGAATTTATAGAAGAATTTCCATGCCTCTTCTAAATAGAGTGCACCACTATCATCATCTTTAAATTCGTTAACTTCATCATCGTCTTTAGCAATAATTTTAAGCTCTTCTAGTCTTTTAATTGAATCAGCTTTAATATCTGTTTCAGTCTTATATAGTTCAATTAGTCTGTGCATAATAGTACCACGCGACATACTAAGATTTGAAATCCTATCTGCCTCTGCCTCTCCTACACGTTTACGCCATTTTGCTAAACCAGACATATCTTTAGTCTGTCCTAAAACAGTAGTAACTGAAGGTAGCTTTGCAATCACTTTGCCGTCTTCAGTTACTTGATAAAAACGTAATCCGTCTTCTTGTAATCTTTCTAGTTCTGCCATTATATTCCTGCTAAGCCAAGTAGTTTATTAAATAATTCTGTTACGTGATGAAAATTAATCCAAATTACTCTTGCTAATAAGAATATACCAAATCCTACAATTGCTGTTCTAATTAGGTTACCTAGAATACTCCAAAGACCTAGTGCATCATATTGAGGCCACATAATAATTAAGTATGCTGCTGTACCGTCAATTCTTTGCATTTCAGGAAATACAATATCTGAAATACCTAGTTCATTTGTAATTGGACCCCATTTACCTAATTCTTTCATTACGTAAGCCTGTTGTATTTGTGGAGCAGCAGTTTGAACTTCTTCTGGCATATTAACTACACCATAGATTCTACCTAACCAATCAACTCTTAAATCTAAATCATTTAATTTCTGTAAATTAGTTTTGTTTCTACAGGTAGTTCTAAATATCCACCATATTCTAATTTCAGAACGTAAATCGTTCCAAAAGCTAAATGTGTTTATTAACCATTTCATATCTTAGTTTTTTGTTAATTCCTTTAATTGTTCTATGGTTTGAATACCACTTTGTTTATTAATAGCCTTGCCATCTTCGAAATAGATAAAGGTTGGAATACCTCTGATACCATGTTCTTGTGAAATCTCAGGATGTTCGTCCACATTGATTTTTACTACTTCTACTTCTTCTACCTCTTCGTTGAACTGATCAACTTTAGGTAACATTACTTTACAAGGGCCACACCATGGTGCCCAAAAATCTACTAGTACTCTACCTTTTTCTGGAATCATATTATTCTTCATTATTATTAGCGCCGGACCATTGAACTAATAGTCCACAATCCGTCATTTTTATATAATCATCAAATTTGATGCTTACTTGAGTCTGTCCCTGCATTACTGCAATCTCTGTGAATTCAACTGCACTATCAAACACCTCATCCGGAGGTATTGTGCAATTAATATTCTTGTTAAGTTGTTCTAGGTACGAATGACCTATCCAAATATGAATATGCATTTTTAATTTAATTTATACATTATACGTTAAATATGTGAATTGTTTCATGTTGGAGGCTCGTATGGCCATCCACTCCAAAATTCATCTTGGAATGAATATGTGTTATTAGACATGCCTCTATCGTTCTGATCTATGATATTACCTTTTACAACATAACTATTAAGATCTTTAAATTGATGATTTATCCATACATCTACTGGACCTACGATAGGTAAAGCCTTTAATAGTTTTTCAACTCCACTTTTACTTAACATATAGCCACTCATCCACCAAACTCCCATTTCAATAGCAACTAGGTTTTTAGAATACTCAGTCCATGCAAATCCATATTGGCTAGGTAATGATGATAGGTATAAAATATCCCAGTCTTCTGGTAATTCATCCTCCATAATAGTATTAAACCTTTCTTCAAAATCATGAGAAAATACTATATCGTCTTCTAAAAATAATGCTGAGTTTGTTTTACTTTTTCTAAACTTTTTCCACATTAAAATATGTCCTATTGCAATTGCTATCTCTGAATCAGAACATTCTAATTCCATTTCTAAATACTTATCCATTTCCGGTAAAAATGCAGGATCTGGATCTGTTAGCCAATGCCATGCAAACGGATATTCAGAAATATGAATAGTTCCAAATACTTGAGAAATTGAGTTCTTATCAATTTTAAACTGATTACCATTTATTGCTGGAAACCACTCAACATGATCTAATAGGGTGTTCTCGTTTGAAGTGTGTATCTTTTGAAGTTCTTTACTTAAGAGGTCTTTTCTATCTTTTCTACTGGTTAAGTTTAAGATATATGTATTTTCTACATATTGAGACCACTTTGCTATTACGATTGGCTTAAAGAGTCTAAGAAGTTTATTCTTTAATTGCCACGTATGGTGTTTGAGTTGATCCCATCCTGAAGTACCATAATTCATTTACTTATATATCTTTTAAATTAATTATTGGCTATTGTAGCCCGTAGGGGAATCGAACCCCTCTTACCAGGATGAAAACCTGGCGTCCTAGCCGATAGACGAACGGGCCTAGATGTTGTCCCTCAGGGGCTCGAACCCCGACTCTTCTGTACCAAAAACAGACGTGTTGCCAGTTACACCAAAGGACACTTTGTTATATACTTGGTTCCTTATATAACTTATTAGATTTTTGTTTAATCTGATAGTTTCTAAAGTTAACCACAGCTCTAGCTAAGATTTCCATTCGCTCTGCTGGATCCATTACCATTAATCTTGCCTTTACATAATATGTGTCACCATCGTATGGGTTAACGCGCGGTGTGTTCTTAGTAGGATTCAACTGATAGATTGATCTATTCTTATATACATATCCAGTAGAAGTTGTATGGCTTCTAGTGTAGTCTCTACGTACATAACCATTCTCATAAGAGAGATAATCAGTGTTTGTAATAGGGTCATGGAAACATTGAGTTCCATTGTCTGCTTGTGTTTGAGAAGTTACCTCAACACATTTAAGAGTTTGTAGCTTTGTCATATTATTTAATTTTATTGTCAGTGTGCATTCTAAAACCTAGAACTGGCGTGTGACCTACGATCTCGTCTTTACGTCTAGTTATCATATCTCTAGTGAGTAACAATGTTTCAACATCTTTCTCAGTCTTTACCCAATCAGTAAATAGATACGTGAGTAGTTTTGATTTTAATTTTTTCATTTTTATTATTTTAGAGTTTGCGAACAGAGGGGGAGTCGAACCCCCAATTAACCAATTCCCACGTTCTTAAGTTGCGTAGGTACCAGGCTCTATTTCTGTTTCCTCAGTAAACTGAGTTCCCACATTGCCATAAATTTACTTTTTCACCTGGCGTCTGTCCGATGTAAGTGTCATTAAGGGTGGTCGCGTTGCCATCAGGCCCTTAATGTTCGAGAGGGTGATCAAACCCTCAGCTACAATTACAGTACTAATATACGAAATTAAATTGACATAAAAAAATGTTTGGGCAATTATTTTGCAAAAACTTACACTTTTTTCTTTAGCTTTAATAGATATAGGACTCTAGCCACGTGATATGAGGCTAAAATAGGTATTTGCATTACTTCAAATAGAAATAGACTCTCTTCTACTTTTGTAAATAATAGAGGATATGCTACAAGAGATAATATTCCGAATATTCTAAATCTTTTATCTGTAACCATAATCCATGTAGATACCATAAAGAATAGAACTGCTGCGATGTTGTGGATTATAGGCCAATCTGCTACATTAAAACTAGCAATGATTATTAATAAGGCAGCTGGTATTTTCCATTCAATACTACGATGTAACCATAGACCTAAAGATACTCCAATAGTTGCTAATGGAAATATGATAGGATTTAACTCATGGTAGTCACTATAACTATCTTCAATTCCTAGCATTAATGGTAAACAAATTGCATACAATAATGCGTATATGCATAACGCAAATCGTAACCATAATCTATTCATACTTTATTGGGATCTTTTTACTTTCTATTTATACAACTTATATTGTAACTATAAGACTTGTTTTCAAGAATTTTAAAAAAGTTTGTCTAGGGGATATTCATTATTATCTGACTCCATTCTTTCTGGATGCCATTGTACTGCCCATATCTTTTTACTCTCATCTGAGAAGCCTTCAATAATGGAATTAGATGGATATGAAATATGTGTAGCCTTAAAATTATCTGCTACTTTATCACAGTATTGATGATGTCTTGAGTTGACATTCATTAAATGACCTTCTAGGTCTTCTACAATATGATATTGAGATGGTTTTCCACCGTGATCTGTATTCTCTGCAAAGTTAGCAGCTTTATGATCTTCTACTATTGACTCATTTATATTATTAACTGTGCCGCCAAAGAATTCATTTAGGATTTGCATGCCTCGACATACACCAATTATCTTTTGTCCTCGATCTAATGCATCACGGATCCAAATGTATTCTTTTGTATCTCGATCTGGATCTTTACCAATATCTGCACCGCCACATAAGATTAGCGGTCCTTTAACTTTACGTCTTAGATCTAACCATACTATTTCGTGGCCATAATGTTCTAGCCATTTGGTGTATGTTATTTTTTCTATTTTACCTCGAGGAGGTGCTACGTATACTTTCATAGTTTATGATAAAAAGAATCCCACCGAAGTGGGATTCTAAAGGGAGGTAATACTATTGCGTTTTATATAGTGGAACGAATGTGTGAAATTATCCCTTTTATTTTTGAGCGAAAAACGAGATTTGAACTCGCGACCCCAACCTTGGCAAGGTTGTGCTCTACCAGCTGAGCTATTTTCGCTTAATAGTGGAGAATATCGGAGTCGAACCGATGACCTCTACGGTGCAAGCGTAGCGCTCTAGCCAGCTGAGCTAATCCCCCTACCTACTTATTCTCCTACAGCGGGAACAAATACTGCTGGTAGATCTCCTACTCTAGCCATTTCAGTATTAATACTTGCTTGTGACTGTCCGCCAATCCATTGGTCGTCTGCAACTTCAGATACTCCATCGTAGATTTTGTATTCCATTGTTGCGTAGTCATTTGGTCCAGATAGTAATGTTTTATCCGAGTTCTCTGTGAAAACTGCAGGTCCACATACTACGTGAATTTGATAAAAATTTTCGAATACGTGAATTGCTTCCCACCCATTACCTGGAATGTTAGCATGTGATTCAAAATTTAAGTCTGAAAAATTTGCCATGTTAATTGTTTATTTTTAAAGATGATCTTCAATCATAGATGATCGCCATATTCTATATATTAAAAAAAAAGGAGGGACGTGCACTAGAGTATACTAGCTCTA
>ERZ1046740.1268-NODE-1268-length-18071-cov-28.133492_pt1 | contig 18071 bp, 18 predicted proteins | sample MGYA00383093_ERZ1046740 | MGnify/ENA primary metagenome ERZ1046740 (study PRJEB29581, sample SAMEA5548363) | metagenome | biome: marine; feature: coastal; material: water | depth 25 m | study: Short-term variability in the microbial, nano- and picoplankton... | reverse complement strand
GTGGGCGCTTGGGTAGGTCGATTGAACCGTTGTGAATGGTCACAGTAGCCAGTTCCGGTGCTGGCCACAGGAAGGGCCAATAGTTGGTTTGAACAGAGACTCTAAGCTTGTGACCTGCGGGAACGCGATAACCGCAATCGTCGAGGTCAAACTGCACATCGAACACCTCATCAGGCACAATCGCCTCAGGGAACTCGTGAGAGTTTCTGTGTTGAAGATTAAGCATACCGTGGGCGATCATGGCCGAGGTACCATCTGGGAAGACATCACAAAGCCTGACGGCAACTTGGGCGGCAGGTTTATCTGCGCTGAGTTTCAGCGAGATGTTCGCAGCCCCTACAAGGTCAATCGCGTGCTCTAACACGGGCCCGTCAAAGCAAGAGGACAGGGCATCGTCTCCCCGTTGATCGATTGGAAATTCGGGTCCATAGGCAAAGGGGAAATACTCTCCGCCAGTTGCCCCGCAGTCAGCAGGAGAGCATACAGAAGCATTGCAATCGCCAGCGGTATGGGAAAGGCCAGCGCTCGTCAGATGCAGAACCTCATTGGCGATATTGGGCGATGGCCATTGCGTTTCAGCGATCCAACGGCCCGGACGCTCGGGTAGCCATGCTTTGGGTTTGACGGAATCCATAACATAGATACGCATGTCTGGATCGTTCTCGACGCCGGTATCCGCGTCTTTTAGCCAGTGATCCCACCATCGTTTTGCTTCCTGCAAAAAGCCGATTGCAGGCTTTGGTTCTGCAATATGTGGATATTTGTGAATCCACGGGCCGATGATCCCTTTTACAGGCGCAGAGATATTACTGACGAGATGGTTGATCGTGTTGCGGTACCCGTCATGCCAACCGCCGATGGACAGAACCGCGACTTCGATAGCCGAATAATCTTCGCAGATAGAACCGTGTTTCCAAAAGTCGTCGCGCGTCTGGTGGTCTAGCCATGTTTCAAGGCTGAACGGTTGCGCCTCAAGCCGCTCTTGCCACATTTCCCGCCACGAATTAGGGGCAAGCGCTGGGTCAGGTGCACGAGACGAATAGGCCAACATTTGCGCCGACCATCCTAGATTTTCGTTAAGCAGAGATCCGCCCTTGTAGTGGATGTCATCCGCGTAGCGATCCACCGTCGAGCATATGGATATGATTGCCTTAAGCCCTTTTGGTTTTAGGGCGGCAACCTGCAGGCAATTGAACCCGCCCCAGCTGATCCCTTGCATCCCAAAGGCACCATCACACCAAGGCTGTTCGCGCGCCCAATCCATGACGCTTATCGCGTCTTCCCATTCTTGTTGCGTATATTCGTCCTCATGCAGCCCGTGGCTGTCACCAGTTCCCCGCATGTCCACCCGTACGCAGGCATACCCATGCCCGGCCATCCAAGGGAGCGAAACCTCATCCCGCGCGATCGTTCCGTCGCGTTTTCGATAAGGCAGATGCTCCAATATCATGGGGACAGGATTGCTATCCGCATCCTTTGGCAACCATATTCGGGCGGATAGTTCACATCCGTCTGGCATAAGGATACGTTGATCTTCGATCACGTTTATGGGGCGGGGTAACTCGGTTTTAATGCGCATATTGTTAGCTTAGACACTGATGCGCTTTTGATCCTAGTAATTTTGCGACATTTGCAGTGTCGCGGTCTTTCTGGTCTTCCATGAAGGCGTGGCAATAGATAGGAAAACAGTATGACGCTGAATTTGCCAAATATCCTTACTATTTTCCGCTTGTTGGCGGCCCCAGTGGTCGGTCTAGTGTTTCTATTCGTTATGCGCCCTTACGCCGATTGGATCGCGTTGGTATTATTCGCGAGCGCTTCAATTACGGATTGGTTTGACGGGTACTTGGCGCGTTCATGGAAGCAGACCACCAAGCTCGGCACCATGCTGGACCCGATTGCTGACAAGGCTATGGTCGTTTCGGCGCTATTGGCGCTGGTTGCTTTGACCGGATTGTCGTTCTGGATTTTGGTTCCCACCGTTGTCATTTTGTTCCGAGAGACTTTCGTTTCTGGGCTTCGGGAATATCTTGGTGATACGGCAGGCACGCTCAAAGTTACTAAGCTGGCGAAATGGAAGACGACGGTTCAAATGCTGGCGATCTCGGTCCTTTTCGCGCATGGCATATTTGAGCATATGGTTGGCATGTCGTCCTTTGGGATGGATGGCCAAACATTTGATGCGATTATTGCTGGCGAACTCGAAGATGTGCTTGGTCTGCAGTGGAAATTCACAGCGTTCAAGCTGACCGCGAACATCGGACTTGTACTATTGTGGCTGGCTATGATCCTGACTGCCATCACCGGCTGGGACTATTTCCAAAAAGCACGTCCCCATCTGAAAGAATGAAAATGGTAGATGTACTTTACTTTGCTTGGGTCCGTGAACGTATCGGTGTCCCGAAAGAAGCTGTTGAGACATCAGCCGCGACCGTGGCTGAATTGGTTTCCGAGCTCAGCGCACGCGAAGAGCGTTACGCGGCTGCTTTTGCTGACACATCAGCCCTTCGAGTGGCTGTTGATCAAGAACTTACGGAGTTTGATGCCAGCATCACAGGTGCGCGTGAAGTGGCGTTCTTTCCGCCCATGACGGGTGGCTAATCATGAAGATTTCGGTTCAATCTGAAGCCTTTGATTTGGGCGAGGAGTCCACGGCCTTTGCCAAGGGACATCAAGACCAAGGTGCGGTCGTTACATTTACGGGTATTGTGCGTGACAATTCGGATGGCACGTTAGAGAAAATGACGATTGAGCATTATCCGGGGATGACCGAAAAGGCCCTGACCGAAATTGCAGATCAAGCAGTTAAGCGGTGGTCGCTTGGGGATGCTTTGGTGATCCACCGCTATGGTGATCTTGTACCTGGTGAGATGATTATGATGGTCGCCACAGCATCTCGTCACCGCAAAAACGCTTTTGAGGCGGCTGAGTATTTGATGGATTACCTGAAATCCCGCGCGCCGTTTTGGAAAAAAGAGTTCCTAAAAGACGGCGCTGAGTGGGTAGACGCTAAACAAGAAGACGAAGACAGCCTGACACGGTGGAAGTAGTCTAATCAGTCGACCGCGTTCATGCGCTCAATATACTCGCGCAGTTCTTCCGCTTCACCGCGTGCAGCGCGAAGACCTTCCATTGCAGCCCCCAATTCAGCCTGAGACTGATTGAGCTGCGTGATCAGCTCGGCCTCTTTTTCACCGTAGGCGGCTACGGTCTGGTCGCGCTCTTCCTCTGCCTCGTGAAGCTCTTTTGCCATCTTGTCCAATTCGCCAAAGTCACCTTGGTTCACGCGGGTGAAACGATGCACCAACCAATGCGCGAACCAACCCACTAGGAACGCCGCGAATAGGACGACGGCTGTGGCAATGATAAATTCCGATCTACTCATTGCTTTCTCCCTCTGGTTCTTCTGCTGCTAAAGCTTCTGATGGATCAAACAAATGGAATTCGATCCGCCGGTTGGCCTCGCGGCCTTCTTCAGTGTCATTGTCGGCAATAGGAGTGGCCTCACCATAGCCTTTTGCAACCACATTCGACACCAGAATGCGGCGATTCATAAGTTCTTCTATCACAGCCTCAGCACGTGACTGCGACAGTGTCAGGTTCATCGATTCCCGCCCCTGACTGTCCGTATGACCTTGAACCTCAAGCCGGATGGGGCCGCATTTCAGTAAGATTTCCGCCAGCCGGTCCATTGTCGGCTGGGCCTGCTGTGTGATCGTGGCCGAGCTAGGTTCAAACTTGATCTGAATCTCTGCTGCAGCGGCGCGAATGTCTGCCAAGCACTCTTCGGGCGTGGGAATGAACGTGCTTGGGTCGAGAGTTTCGATGTAACTAACGTCCAAATCAATGCGCTGACCTTGACCCAACTGTTCTGACAGCAGTTTGGAAATGTTGAACTTTGCTTCTTTGTCTCCGGTTCTGCCACGCAGAGAAATCGCATCAGGCTCAACGACAACCGAACCGCTGTTGAGCATTGCCAATGCTTCAAGTGCGATCATTGTGCGTATCGGCCAGCCGGACGGCAAATTGGGATCAAGTCGAGCGGCCATGTAGGTTTGCCCGCCTGCGAAATGCGCTTTGGCATAGCTGGCAACGGCTTCGCGCGCCAAAGTATCGGGAAGTCTTCCCCGCAACTGAACCTGCCCCTCGGGGCTGAGCGTCGCGATGAATTCTGGCGGGCCCAAGTCCTGAGCTTCTTCTTGCTGCAGTAGTTTGGCATGAAGCGAGAATAGATCAGGTAGGCTGTTTTCAAGCTCACCAATAACATTGTCAAAGACCTCTTGAGATGTGCGCTCCGAGGCGATCAAATCAATATCTACGTCGGACAATGTCACAACGCCGGTGCCAATCTCGTCTAAGGCCGAGATCGCTTGAGCTGCTGCTTCACCCCAACTCGGCGAGGGTACCCCCAGACCGATTTTGCAGTTGACCTCATCCGCGTGACCAGCCGCCTTTGCAGCATCTGTGATCAACTCAACAGCGGCCAAATCGTCCGCCGAGCATGCATCAAATCGAACGCCGTCTTCGTCAATCAAGAACCGAAGCGTAAAGGGAGTTATAACAGGGCGAGGAGCCGAAATCTGCAGTTCAACGCCAAGGCCCGTGGGCAAAACCAGAAACAATTCTGCCTCGGCGGTAGCTTTTTCTTCAGCACTGTCCGCAACAGCCGTAACGCTAACAAGATCCGCGGACATGGAAATCTTTGAACGTTTCAACAAGCCAGCAGATACGATTGCAAACTCAAGTGCCTTCCCCCAACCTTGGGGCGTAGCAAAGTCTGAGCTTTCCAATAGATCAGTGACGTTCGCACCATCTGCTGCGTTTGAAAACTCTGCGATCAGAGCGTTCTTTTCAACGGAGCGCGGGATCAGCCCGATCAGTGAGATTCCGCTGTCGTTGCGTAGGATTTCAATTGAAAACTTCGGAGCTTTAAGCGCTTCCGCTTTCGTGACGTCGAGACCATCAACCACCCGAGCCGCATCAACCACTCCCCCTGCAGTCGAGAGGGCTTTGAAGCGCAAAGCCTCACTTGGGGCAGTTCCGGTAAGTAGGACCTGAAGCCCGTTCGCCTGAACCTCAGCCCAGCCAAGATCGTTGCCGTCCAAAGCTGCGCGAACTCCGACCTCAGAGCTGTCCTCGACCACGTTAACCGCAGCAATCGCGCCAATGTAGCTTAGGCCAGCGCCGGCCAGCATAACGAGCAGAACGAGTATGGCGGCAGGTAGCCTCATAAAGGGGAAAGTCTCCGAGTGTTTTTTCTTACTAATCCGTCTGTGCAAACGGATCAATCAAATGAACAGCGCGATCAGGAAAAACAACACAGGGATCAAGCCAGCGTCGCGATTTGCGCGAAATAGCGCCAAGAGACCGTCAGGATTGTCGATATCCAGTTTCCTCAACTGCCAGACCATGTGCCAACCAAAAGCCCACGGTCCACCGACTGCAACAATCACGGACAACAGGTTTCTGTCAGGTATGGCCAACAAGATTGCTGCCAACATCAAAAGCAACGTGGTGACCAAGAAACGTTTCATCCATTTGGGTGTCTCGGTGCCAAACAAAAGCGCGGTCGACTTCACGCCAATCATGACGTCGTCGTCTTTGTCCTGATGTGCGTAAATTGTGTCGTAAAACAGCGTCCAAGACAGACCAGAAAGATAGAGAAGAACCGCTGGCCACCCCAACGATCCGCTATGCGCCGTCCATGCCAACAATGCGCCCCAGTTAAAGGCGATGCCCAAAAACGCCTGCGGCCAATGGGTGAAGCGCTTTGCAAAGGGGTAAATCGCGACGGGCACCAACGATAGAAATCCAAGCAATATGGCGTTCGAATTTAGTGTCAGCAGGAACGTCAATGCAACAAGCGCCTGCAATATCATCCAAGCCATGGCCTGCTTTGTCGAGACTTGACCAGACGGGATGGGGCGCGATCGCGTCCGTTCTACCTGTGCATCAAAATTGCGGTCGGTGATGTCGTTCCATGTGCAGCCAGCACCGCGCATCAGCCAACTACCCGCAGCACAGCCGACAAAAATCCAAACGCCGTCCCAACCGAAACGATTTTCCGACAAAGCAGACAGAAGCAGTCCCCACCAGCAAGGCAGCAGTAGCAACCAAGTACCGATCGGTCGATCAGCACGGCTAAGCCGCAGATAAGGCCGCGTCCATTCAGGGGCAGTGTGGTCGACCCAGTTTCCACGCACCGCGTCGGAAACTTGGCCCTCAGGCTCTGGCGTGTTGCCCGTGTCGGTCATATGTTGCCCTCATGGAAGCAGCGAAAATCAGGCTCTATGTAGATCACCCACTGGGTCAGGGGCAAACGGTTCCTCTGGACCGCGACCAAGCGCACTATCTGTTCGGCGTTATGCGCCAGAAAGCAGGGGGGCTGGTGGCGTTGTTTAATGGGGTCGACGGCGAATGGACCTCCGAGATCACCCAAGCGGGCAAGAAATCCGGTGAGCTGACCTGTCGCGAACAAACCAAGCCACTTCAGATGCCACCTGACCTCTGGCTGATCTTCGCCCCTATTAAAAAGGCCCGCACTGATTTCATCGTTGAAAAAGCGGCCGAGATGGGGGCCGCACGGATCATGCCCGTGTCATCGGACTTCACTAACTCTGGGCGCATCCGACAAGACCGTCTTCAGGCGCACGCCGTTGAGGCCGCCGAGCAATGTGGCGGCACCTACGTCCCTGAAGTCACGGACATTCAGAAGCTTGCGAAGCTGCTAGACGGCTGGCCCGAGGGCCGGCAGTTGATGTTTTGCGACGAAGCCCTCGTCGGCGCCAAAGAAGTTCTAAAAAATGCCGGCAATGGTCCGTGGGCTATCCTCATAGGCCCCGAAGGTGGTTTTTCGGAAGCCGAACGCCAACGTCTCCATGCGCTGCCTTTCACCCACCCTATTAGCCTTGGGCCACGCATCTTACGTGCTGACACCGCCGCAGTCGCAGCTTTGACGGTTTGGCAACAAGTGTTGGGGGACTGGTGATATGTGGGAGACTGAGGCTGACATTCCTGAGATTATCGAATTCTTATCGCCGCTTGCGGCCCAATCAATGTTTCCGCTCGCAAACCTTCGAAATCATGGATTGAACAAACAGCACCGTCACTCGCCAAATTTTTGGCTTACCCGCCGAGATGGAAAAGTAACTGATATTCTGACTATCACACAGGGCGGATTGGTATTGCCGCAATGTCCGAGTATGGAATGGAACGATCTACACGAGACCCTTGCTAAACGAGATTTGACTGGAATGATCGGTCCAGCCGATCAGTCACGATCATTTCTATCTACATTTGGTTTGGACTTGGCTCCAAAGTCCCTCGACCAAGATGAACCCCAATACGAACTAATACTTGAAGACCTCCTCATTCCAGACGGTTCCAGTGACATCTTCCCGCTCGCAACTGCTGACAAAGAAGAAATGATCAGATGGCGATATGAATACGAACTGGAAACCCTGAATATGCGGCCAGAAGATGCACGTCCGACTGCTGAACGGGACTATGACTCATATTGTAGCGCGAAAAGCCACGTCGTCTTGAGGGAAGGCGGCGCCGCAGTTTGTACAACAGGCTTTAACGCTCGCTTGCCAGACATCGTACAAATCGGCGGTGTCTACACCCCACCAAACTTTCGCCGCCACGGCCACGCCCGTCGTGCAGTCGCGCTCCATCTTCAACAAGCAAAATTCGAGGGCGTAAAACGCGCAACACTGTTTTCCGCAAATGAATATGCCGCAAGGGCTTATCAAGCGATCGGGTTTACCTATGTAGGAGAGTGGACCCTGTGTTTGTTTGACGGAAAGCAGCGCGTACATGACTAGTTTTCTTCGCCCTGAAGCCCAACGCCAGTTGAACCGCTATCGCGACTTAATCATCGCCGCATTGGTAGGTGCCATTGGGCTATATTGGGCACTCACGACCTTCGGGTTGATGGTTTGGGTCGGGTGGTTGCTGGTTGTTGTGGGCTCGGCGTTTGCGGCCTCGGGCGTGCAGAGGCTTCGGTTCAAGACTGAAGCAGGGGGTATTGGTATTGTCACTGTCAAAGAGGGCCAGATTACCTATTTGGCGCCCTTTGATGGAGGAGTGGTTGCGTTATCGGATTTGGATGTCTTGATTCTCGACTACGCACAGGACCCGCCGCGTTGGGTTCTCAAGCAGCTAGGTCAGGCCGATGTGCATATTCCATTGAATGCAGAGGGCACGACCAAACTATTTGATGTCTTCGCAGCATTGCCTGGTTTGCAGACCGGCGAAATGCTTTCCGCGCTTGAGAAAAACAACGGACACTCAATAGTGATCTGGCAGCGCGATAAAGCGCCCGAAAACGTGGTCAGGTTGCATTGACACCGGAATCAAATCCCCCCACCACTTAATTTAGAATTCACGACGCAGGAGCAGCCAATGTCGATTCCTCAAAGCGGTGGCGGACCGATCGAAAGCTATGACCAGCTTGCCGAATATCTTTCTTCGGGATGTAAGCCGAAAGAGGATTGGCGCATCGGAACCGAGCACGAAAAGTTCGGCTATTGCAAAGATACCCATAAACCGCTGGCCTACGAAGGCGAACGTTCAATTCTTGCGATGCTTGAAGGTCTGCGGGATCGTCACGGTTGGGACCCTTTGACCGAAGGTGGCAAACTGATTGGTCTTACCAAAGATGGCGCCAACGTGTCGCTTGAGCCGGGCGGACAGTTAGAGCTGTCCGGCGCACCGTTGGAAACCATTCACCAGACTTGCGACGAGGTGAATGTTCACCTGCGTGATGTTAAGCACATAGCTGATGAGCTTGGTGTTGGCTTTATTGGTCTTGGGGCTGCTCCGATTTGGAAGCACGAAGAAATGCACGTAATGCCTAAGGGCCGTTACAAGCTGATGACCGATTACATGGATCGGGTCGGCACCATGGGTAAAACCATGATGTATAGGACGTGCACCGTGCAGGTGAACCTCGACTTTGCATCCGAAGCGGATATGGCGCAGAAAATGCGCACGGCCTTGGCTTTGCAGCCGGTCGCAACGGCCCTGTTTGCAAACTCGCCATTTCTTGAGGGTAAACCAAATGGCCATAAAAGCTGGCGCGCACGGGTCTGGCGTGATCTGGATGCTGACCGAACTGGCATGCTGCCGTTTGTTTTCGAAGACGGTTTTGGCTTTGAATCATGGGTTGAATACGCGCTCGATGTGCCGATGTATTTCGTTTACCGCGACGGCGTTTACATCGATGCGCTGGGCCAATCGTTTCGCGATTTTCTAAAGGGTAGCCTGCCTGCGCTTCCTGGCGAGTTGCCGACGCTTTCGGATTGGGCCGACCACCTGACAACAATCTTCCCAGAAGCCCGTGTTAAAAAGTTCATTGAAATGCGTGGCGCCGACGGTGGCCCTTGGCGTCGTCTTTGTGCGTTGCCGGCGTTTTGGGTTGGTCTGATGTATGATCAAGGTGCACTGGATGCGGCGACGGATCTGTTCAAAAACTGGGACGCCGAGACACGTGAAGCACTTCGCGTTGCGGCCTCAGAGCAGGGACTCCAAGCCGAGGTTGGTAGCATCAAAATGCACGATCTGGCCCGAGAGGTTGTCGCAATTGCCGAGCAAGGGCTTGCCACACGCGCAAAGCCTGGTGCTGGGGGTCTAGTGCCCGACGAAACACATTTCCTAAACGCGCTGAAAGAAAGCCTCGACAGCGGCAAAGTGCCAGCGGACGAATTGCTTGATTGCTACCATGGTGAATGGGGTGGTGATTTGGACCGGATATACGGGGCGTATTCGTACTAGACGGTGGTAGGGCGCATAACCCAGTAAATCAGTCCAGCGCCCATTGCGAGGGCGACACCAGCGTGCTGCAATTCAGCGGAAACCACGGCTAGCAACACGCCGGTCACGAGGGGGCCTAATGCGGCCCCAAGATCACGCCAAGCTTGCATACGGGCAAGCGGCCCAATGGCGTCCGAGGTTTCGTCAAGGGATTGGGTTATCACGGCGGGCCCCAGCGAAGCCAAAGCTCCACGGAAGATTAACATCACAATCGCCCCTGCAACGGTTAATCCTGACGCCACGGCAAAGAAGCCGCACATTGTCAGGACTTCTGCGACGATAAAAATCCTACGAGCGCCCCATTTGTCAGCTATCCAGCCAAATAGAGGCGCGGCTATTGCTTCGCCCAAATGGCGCATTGCAAGCAGGGCACCCCCGCTGAGCACTGCGGTCGAGAGGTCTGCTTCACGGGCGAATATCAGGGTAATTGTGACCGCAAAAACGCCGTCGACACCAAAGCCTTGCAAAAAAAAGATAACATCGATTGGTGCAGGCTTCGAAAGAGATTTAGCCTTTGTTTTATGCGTATTCTTGGCTTTTGCCTTAGGCAAACGCATGGCGATTAAGATCGACACTGCGGTTGGAATTGCCAGGTAGACAAAAGTGGCTTGCGGTCCAACTACGCCAACCAACCAAGAGCCTCCAATCAATGCGAAAATCGGGCCGAGCCTTTGAATTGCTTGACTTATACCAACCCTCGTTCCTGCATGGGCACGAAATTCGACCGCATAGGTAAGGGTTGCAAGAACAAGAATGGCATAGGTCAGTCCCCAGAGAACGCGGGCTGCCAGTAGCGTTACTGGACCATATCCAATACCATAAATCGCAGTCGTTCCAGTGGCCATAAAAGCGGCGATGATGCACATGGTGCGAACGCCAAATTGGTGCGTCATACGAGCAATCAGGCCATATGCAAAAACCCGTACCAATCTGTTTGCTGAAAGCAAAATACCAACCCAAGGCAAAGTCAGACCAAAGTCAGAAGCATAGGCCGGCAACACAGCATAGAGCAAAGCATCCCCAAGCAACGCCAAGGACATAATGCCTGACGATCCTATGATGGTACTCCATCCTCTGTTTTGTTGAGTCATGCAGTGTTCCAAGAAGGCTTTGACGACGGCTACGAGCGCAATCTTCCTACGGGTAACATCTTAGAACAAGATTGAATCGCTTGGGCTCTTACGAGGTTCTATTTTTTTCCAATCTTAGGCTCTTCGCCCTTCAGCAACCTGCCGATATTGGCGTGGTGCTTTGCGATAACGATCACGGACAGCACGGCGACCAAGATCGCGCCGTGCATGTGATAGAAATAGAACGTGAAGACAGGTGCGAGCGCAACGGCGATGATCGCCGCCAAGGATGACATTCGGAACAAAGCTGCCGCAACCAACCAAGCCGCACAGGCTGCAAGGCCAGCCGGAAAACTGAGTGCCAGTAACGTGCCAAGGAAAGTCGCAACGCCTTTGCCACCTTTGAACTTTAGGAATAGAGGGAAAAGATGCCCGATCACTGCGAATAGTCCGGCAAACCCAGCCGCCCCTTCGCCAAACACCGCGCGCGCAACAAGCACGGCAACGGCACCTTTGCCTGCGTCTAGTAACAGCGTCAGGAAGGCAGCGAATTTGTTGCCCGTGCGCAATACATTCGTCGCACCGATATTGCCTGATCCAATCTGACGGATGTCACCTAGACCGAAAGCGGCTGAAATCGCGACGCCGAAAGGGATTGATCCTAGGATGTAAGCGGCGATTGCCGTGATTAGCCATTCCATTGGTTATTCTCCAAATACGCGTTTGCCGTTTACCCAAGTCCCGAGCACTTTGCCCTGCAACCTAGCCCCATCGAACGGGGTATTCTTGGATTTTGAGTTCAGCTTCGTGCGGTCCAAAACAAACGGTGTATCGGGATCGAACAAAACGAAATCGGCAGGTGATCCGACACTTAAACGTCCACCTTCCAGCCCAAACCGCTTGGCGGGGTTCAGCGCCATTGCGCGAAATAGTTGGGGCAGGGTCAATTGATCATTGTGATAGAGACGCAACGCGGCTGGCAGTAGGGTTTCAAGCCCGACGGCGCCACTGGCTGCCTCTTCAAATGGCAGGCGTTTGCTTTCCTCGTCCTGTGGCGTGTGCATTGAACAGACAATGTCGATCAATCCATCAGCGACGGCTTGAATGCAGGCTTGTCGATCTTCCTCGGACCGTAACGGCGGTTTGACTTTAAAAAACGTTCTATAGTCGGCGACGTCTAGTTCATTCAGGGTCAGGTGATGGATCGAAATGCCTGCAGTAACGTCAAAACCGTTTGCTTTTGCCCGTTCTAGCGCAGGCAGTGCACGGGATGTCGTGATCTGGTCGGCGTGATATTTAACGCCGGTCATCTCGATCAACGCGATATCGCGATCAAGGCCCATTCGCTCGGCCATTGGGCTGACCGAGGGCAGTCCCTTGAGCGTCGCAAACTTACCTGAAGTCGTGGCAGCCCCGTCAGACAGACCCGGTTCTTGCGGGTGTGAGACGATCAGCGCGTCTAGGCTTTTGACATAGCTCATCGCGCGGCTGAGAACCTTGGTGCGCTCAATGACGCTGTCTCCGTCGGTGAAAGCTACGGCGCCAGCATCTAAAAGGAATCCGATCTCGGTCATTTCACGACCTTGGCGACCTTTGGTCAACGCGGCCATGGTTCGCACGTTGACAGGCGCGGCTTCCTGCGCGCGACGGGTCACAAACTCAAGCGTCTCTGGGGTGTCGATGGCTGGCAGCGTATCTGGGCGTGTGACAATGGTCGTCACGCCTCCGGCTGCAGCGGCGAGACCGGCTGAGCGGAAGCTTTCTTTATGACGCTCCCCCGGTTCGCAAATCTTTACGCCGATATCGACGATGCCGGGTGCCAGCGCTTGGCCAGCGCAGTCAACAACGTCTGTTGCGGTTTTCTTAATTGCCGAAAGGTCTGTGTCTTGGCTCAAAATCTGTGAGATTTTGCCGTTTTCGACAAGGATCGCGCCAGTGAAATCTGCCTGTGCTTCAGGGTCGATCAATCGGGCGTTCTCAAATAGCGTCGACATACGTACCCCTTTCACTAAGCATTTGCTGCAGCGGCCAAAATGGCGGCTTTCGTAGAGTTTCGATCGGCTTGGTATTTCAATAGATGCTTATCACCAGTTTTTGAGATTACCTGCACCGCACTTGCCAGAATGCGCACGTTCTCGATGTCGCTCAACGATACAACGCGGGTCTGGGGACCAAGCAGACGGAGATTGGTTAGATCCCACCGCACGTTCAATTCGTCTGAAGCGACGTAGAAGCCACGGATGGCGATTGCCGCCAGCCCACCGACGCCACCGGTCCAGATATGCGGGTTTCCGATTGCCCAAAGGATCAACATACCCGCCGCCATTGCACCTGCCGCCATCCAAGCGTGATCGCGGATGTAGGCTGAGCGATCAGCCTGAAAGCTTTGCGCAATGCGCTCATTGGAAAGCAACTCGGTCGATGGGGTAAGTTGATAGGAATCTTCCACGCTACGCCCCTTGTTCGCGGCTGGCCCGCAGGTTCTGTGCCAAAAGATCCATTGCGGCCATTCGAACAGCGACACCCATCTCAACCTGCTCTTGAATGACCGAGCGCGTGACGTCATCCGCGATGTCGCCGTCTATTTCGACCCCGCGGTTCATGGGGCCGGGGTGCATAACAATGGCGTCGGTTTTAGCGTTCGCCAACTTTGCGGCATCCAACCCGAAGCGATGGTAGTACTCGCGCTCAGAGGGGATGAACCCACCATCCATACGTTCACGTTGAAGGCGTAGCATCATGACGACGTCGACGTCCTTTAGGCCTTCGTTCATGTCATCATAGACTTCGCAGCCAAATTCTCTGAACTGGCTTGGCAAAAGGGTCGGCGGGCCTATCAACCTGATGCGATTTTCCATCTTCCCGAGCAAGATGATGTTTGAGCGCGCGACGCGGCTGTGGGCAATGTCTCCGCAGATCGCGATGTTTAGTCGGTGCAAGCGCCCCTTGCGACGGCGGATGGTCAGCGCATCAAGCAAAGCTTGCGTCGGGTGTTCATGGCGACCGTCGCCTGCGTTCAGAACAGCGCAATTCACCTTTTGCGACAGCAGATCTACTGCGCCAGAATGCGGGTGCCGAACTACCAGAAGGTCAGGATGCATCGCGTTCAGGGTTAGCGCCGTGTCAATTAAGGTCTCGCCCTTTTTGATCGAACTCGCCTGCATCGCCATGTTCATCACGTCTGCACCAAGGCGTTTTCCAGCCAGCTCAAAGCTTGCCTGCGTTCGCGTTGAATTCTCAAAGAACATGTTGATTTGGGTTAGACCGGCAAGTGCATCCGAATGCTTCACGCTCTGACGATTGAGATCGGCGTACTTGTCGGCCAAATCCAAAATGGCAGTGATTTCTGTCGGATGAAGGGGTTCAATGCCCAAGAGGTGTTTTTGCCGGAATGTCATGGCGTCTCCTCGGATTTCGGACGCTTATAGGAACCAAGGCGCGTCGGGGCAAGTAATCCCGTCTCATTTACCGCGAATAGTGGGCTTTGGGTTTCGATGGGCCAAAGGAAATTGTCGAAGAAACGATCAGAAGGGCGCTTTTGCTTTTCCCTGCTTAGGATGCGCGATAGCTTCGGGCTATGGATTCGCAGATTGATTATTGGAGCGCTCGGGCCCTGCTGGAATGGCAGGTTGAGCTGGGCGTGACCGATGCGACGTCTGAAACGCCGATCAACCGGTTTGAGTTGGCGGCAAAACCTGTTGTTAAGAAACCAACCAAGCCAGCGCCTGCGAAAGTTGTGACAACATCTGACATTGATGTCGCAGAAATCGCTAAAGTTGCGGCTGCTAGGGCTACAAGCCTTGAAGAGCTAAAAGCCGAACTTACGAATTTCCAACACTGTGAACTTCAACGTGGCGCGCACAATCTGGTTTTCGCCGACGGCTCGCCCTCGGCGCGGGTGATGATTATCGGCGAAGCCCCGGGTCGCGAAGAGGACTTACAGGGGCTTCCCTTTGTTGGGCGGATCGGGGATTTGTTCGATAAGATGTTTGCGGCCATCGCGATGGCGCGCTCGGCTGAGGGCGCGGCGGGCATATACATCACGGATGTTCTGCCGTGGCGACCCCCGCAAAATCGCGAACCAAAGCCTGAAGAGATCGCGATGATGCGTCCGTTTATTGAACGTCATATCGAATTGGCAAAGCCTGATCTGATTGTGTTGATGGGCAATGTCCCGTGTCAGGCGCTTCTGGGGCAGCGTGGTATCACCCGATTGCGTGGCAATTGGAAAGAGGTTCTGGGGATACCAGCCCTACCGATGTTCCACCCAGATTATTTGCTTCGCAACCCCCTCGCAAAACGAGAGGCTTGGGCTGATCTGTTGGCGCTTCAAGCCCGCCTGAAAACGCTATTCTGAGGTAACAATGCCCAAATTTGATGACTCCAAACCATTTGTGCCCGTCCGTATCGCCGTTTTGACGGTCTCAGACAGTCGGTCACTGGCCGAGGATCGCTCGGGGCAAGTATTGGTAGATCGGATCGAAGCCGCCGGACATGTAGTTGCGCATCGCGATATCATGCCAGACGAAAGGACCGATATTGCCGATAAGCTGCGCGTTTGGTGCGCGGATAAAGATGTTGATGTAATCATAACAACAGGTGGCACGGGTTTGACTGGTCGTGATGTCAGCGTCGAAGCCCATCGCGACGTCTACGAAAAAGAGATTGAGGCGTTCTCAACGGTATTCACAATCGTTTCCATGAAGAAAATCGGAACGAGTGCGGTTCAAAGCCGTGCCACGGGTGGTGTCGCCCAAGGTACGTATCTTTTCGCCCTGCCCGGAAGTCCGGGGGCCTGCAAGGATGCGTGGGACGAAATTCTAGTACATCAACTAGATTATCGGCATTTGCCTTGTAACTTTGTCGAGATTTTTCCCCGACTCGAGGAAAAACTACGACGAAAATAATCTTAGCGCCCGGATAATACGTAGGTTACTTTGACTGGCTCGTCTTTTTGGCGCTCATGTCCTGTTACAGGGAAGGTTAATTGATGAAATTTTTGCGCCAGAGCCTAACAGGCCTCTTTTTGTTGGCAGTGACCCTCGGCTTGTTGGCTATCGCCGGCAAAACCATGGTTGGAGCCGTTCAAAAAGCGCAATCGCAAGAGCGCTTCCGACCGCCTGCGCGGGAACGGGTGTTTGCGGTCAATGTTGTGACAGCTGAGTCCGAAACGATTGCCCCAATCCTGACAGCGTTTGGTGAGGTAAGCAGCACTAGAACGCTTGAGATCAGGGCATCAAGTGGTGGACGATTGGTTTATTTGGCCCCCGAGTTTCAGGATGGCGGGTCCGTGACTACTAGCCAATTGTTGGCGCGTGTTGATCAGTTGGACGCACAAGCGCAACTGGCGCGGGTCAAAGCTGATATTCTCGATGCCGAGGCAGAAGTTCGCGATGCAAACCGTGCGCTGGGCCTTGCCACTGATGAACTGGATGCAGCCAAGGAGCAGGCAGACCTTCGTGACAGGGCACTTACACGGCAGACAGATTTACGTGAGCGTGGAGTTGTCACAGAAGCAGCAGTTGAATCCGCCGAACTTACTGCGTCGACGGCACGGGCTGCCGTTCTCGGGAAAAGGCAATCGTTGGCGAATGCAGCCGCCCGGGTGGATCAGGCGCAGACGCGCATGGCGCGCCAAAATATTACACTTGCGGATGCAGAGCGCGCCTTAGCAGAAACCGAAATCACGGCCGGCTTTTCTGGCAGTCTGAGCGGTGTGAATGTTGTTGAGGGCAGGTTGGTCTCAACAAACGAAAAGTTGGGTGAGTTGATCGATCCCGACAGTCTTGAAGTGTCGTTTCGGATTTCCACGGCGCAGTATGCTCGGTTACTTGGTGCAGACGGAAAACTTCGGAATGCTCCTGTTGATGTAAAGCTTGATGTTGGCGGCGTTGAACTTGTCAGCAAAGGCCGAATTGATCGAGATAGCGCTGCTGTGGGCGAGGGACAAACAGGCCGATTGGTCTATGCGTTCGTTGAAACTGCGATTGGCCTGAAGCCCGGTGATTTTGTAACTGTGAACGTGCAAGAACCTCCTGTTGAAAATGTAACGCGATTGCCAGCGTCGGCCTATGGTAGCGATGGCGCTGTATTGTCCGTCAGCGATGAGGGTCGATTGGCGTCTGTCAAAGTTGAACTTGTTCGACGTCAGGGCGACGACGTTTTGGTCAAATCCGATGATTTGGTGGGCCAGCGGATCGTAACCGAAAGAACCCCTTTGCTTGGCGCAGGAATCGGCGTGCGAGTCCTTGAACAAAGTGAGGTCGAAGAGATCGCGGCGAGTGCTGAACGCCAGCAACCGGTCGTTGAATCTTCTCAGGGTCAAGGGGATCGACCACGCAACGGGCAGGGCCGGGGACAAGACGATGGCGAGATGATCGAGATCAGTGAAGAGCGACGCCAGAAGTTGATTGATGCGGTAAATGCAAACGGTTCAATGCCCGCAAATGCTAAGGAACGCATTTTGGGCATGCTACAAGAACCGCTGGTCCCCAAGGCGATGATTGAGCGGCTCGAAAGTCGGATGGGAAACTAAGCGATGGCTAGAATCCACAACGATTCAAAAGGGCTGCTGGCTTACTTTACCCGCCACGGAACCGTCGCGAACTTGTTGCTGGTGGTTTTGATCGCGGCGGGTTTGACGACCCTTCCCAAAATGAGATCGCAATTTTTTCCAGACGTTGTTTTGGACACAGTTTCTGTATCGTACTCATGGGACGGAGCGGGCGCCGAGGACGTGGATTCAGCCATAGTCCAAATCGTCGAACCTGCGTTGCTCGCCGTCGAAGGAGTAGAGTCTAGCTCTGCGACATCGAGCGAAGGAAGCGCGTCCATTCGACTTGAATTTGAACCGAACTGGGACATGGCGCGCGCTGCCGATGATGTCCAAGGCGCTGTTGACGCAATCAATAATCTTCCGTCAGAGGCCGACGACGCTAGGGTTCGACGCGGCAATTGGCGTGATCCCGTTACGGATGTAGTGATCACGGGCCCTGTTGCCGTTGAACAACTTGCGCGGTTCGCCGACGAGATGGTGATCAAACTGTTTGCCCAAGGCGTTACACGGACCACTGTGCGTGGTGTCGTTGCACCCAAAACCGTCGTTGAAGTCACCTCCGCAAACCTTATCCGGCACGATATCACGCTTAGCCAAATCGCCAACGCAATTGCCGAAGAGGTCGATGC
>ERZ1046740.1267-NODE-1267-length-18074-cov-11.277374_pt1 | contig 18074 bp, 10 predicted proteins | sample MGYA00383093_ERZ1046740 | MGnify/ENA primary metagenome ERZ1046740 (study PRJEB29581, sample SAMEA5548363) | metagenome | biome: marine; feature: coastal; material: water | depth 25 m | study: Short-term variability in the microbial, nano- and picoplankton... | reverse complement strand
TCAAGACAGCAACAATCGATATGCGGGGTTATCGGTCTCTTCCCAGAACCGGTAACCAATATCTCGTAATTCTCGGCGTAGTGACATCATTTCATCATCGGCAGCCTGAACCCCGACCAGCACCCGCGCCCATGCTGATCCATGATTTCGATAGTGAAACATGGAGATGTTATGTCGGCTACCAATCCCTGTTAAAAATCGCAGGAGCGCACCAGGACGCTCAGGAAACTCAAAACGAAAAAGTCGTTCATTGTTTAGACCCATACTACGTCCCCCAACCATGTGCCTGATATGTAGGACGGCAACTTCATTTTCGGACAGGTCTATAAATGAGTACTTTCGGCCAAGCTTCTCTAACAACGCTTTCTTATCAGCGTAGTCTGCGTTCGTTTGAACACCGACTAACACCTGTGCACTGTTTTTGTCCGCATAACGATAGTTAAACTCGGTGATGGCGCGTTTTCCAATGGCATGACAAAACTTTCTAAAACTTCCCGGTTGCTCAGGGATGGTCACACACAATAGTATTTCTCTTCGCTCACCTATCTCGGTTCTTTCTGAAATGTGCCGCAGGCGATCAAAATTGACGTTTGCGCCGCTCACGACCGCAACACAACGTTGTCCTTTGGGCTCATCAGCACGCTCAAGATACTTTTTCATACCCGCAATACTCAGCGCACCAGAGGGCTCTGAGATGGTACGAGTATCTTCAAAAATATCTTTGATAGCAGCACAGATCTCATCGGTATTCACCCTGATGACTTCATCCACACAATCTTTTGCCAGCTTAAAGTTCTCCTTCCCAACCTGGAGCGTCGCGGTGCCATCAGCAAATTGATCAAGTTCGTCGGGGTCAAGCTTCACCCGTTTGCCCGCATCTAACGCGGCCCACATACTGGCAGCGCCCTCTGATTCGACACCGATAATTTTGACCTCCGGGCGTAAATATTTGATGTATGTACCTACCCCACAAATCAATCCGCCACCACCCACCGGCAGAAAAATCGCGTCGATGCCTCCAGTATGCTGCCGCAGGATCTCCATACCGATCGTGCCCTGGCCAGCGATGACTTCAGGGTCATCAAAAGGATGAACATACGTGTACCCTCGATCCTCGCACAGAGCTGCCGCGTGCGCCGCTGCCTGATCATAACTTTCACCGAACAAAATGACCCTGGCTCCCCAGCGCCGGACCGCTTCAACTTTTATTGAAGGCGTATTTTTACCCATCACAATGACAGCGCGTGTATTCAGTTTTTGTGCCGCCATCGCAACACCCTGCGCATGATTCCCGGCTGAGGCGGTGATGACACCTCTCTTTCGTGAGGCTGCATCCAACTGGCGGATTTTGTTGTAAGCGCCTCTCAGCTTGAAACTAAATACGGGTTGCAGATCTTCCCGCTTTAAGAAAACCTCACTCTCAAGCCTTTCGGAGAGTACCTGCGCCTGTTCCATCGGGCTTTGAATCGCAACATCATACACATCTGCTTCCAGAATCTTCTTGATGTACTTGTTCTGCATAAAACTCTCTCAAAATGCACGCAATATTTTTGGCTTTAAATGCCTGTCATGCTCGACAGTATAATCCTGCTGGCTCAAAATGGCTGCACTCTTGTCGTTCACCCTTTAGAATTCTTCTTTCGCCCAAGATTATAGGTCAGATACCGAGGTACCACAGATGACATCAGCACAAGATAACCTCAAGCGACAGGTCGGAGAGGCCGCCGTCGAATACATTGACAATCATCTTGCTAACGACTCAATAGTGGGTGTGGGAACAGGCTCTACCGCCAATTTTTTTATTGATGCTTTGGCAAAAATAAAGCACAAATTTGATGGCGCGGTGGCCAGTTCAAACGCATCCGCCAACAGGTTAAAAGGGCATGGCATTCGCGTGTTTGATTTAAATGCGGTCAAGGATATGACTTTTTATGTTGATGGCGCCGACGAAGCAGATGCTTCAAAGCAATTGCTTAAAGGCGGTGGTGGTGCGCTCACCAGAGAAAAAATTGTGGCGTCTGTCGCAACAAGGTTTGTTTGTATCATCGATGATTCAAAACTGGTAAATCTACTGGGTCAATTCCCCGTACCAATAGAAGTGATACCCATGGCGAGGTCAGCTGTGGCACGAGAGATAGTCAAGCAGGGAGGTCAACCGGTATTGCGAGAAGGCTTCTTCACCGATAACGGCAATATTATTCTTGATGTTCACGGACTCACGATAAAACCAGAGAACGCGAGATCATTGGAAGCTCGACTCAATAACATTACCGGCGTCGTTACCAATGGTATTTTCGCCCTAAGGCCCGCAGACGTATTGCTCATTAGCTCAACCACGGGCGTTACTTGCAGAGAGTAGATAAACGATAGACGTTGGGTCTATCTCAGATCGCCGTTTACGTACTGGGCCGCAATCTTTTCTAGTGACACGGGTTTAATACTTGAAGCATGCCCGGCCGTGCCGAAAGCTTCATAACGCGCTATCACAATGCTTTTCATTGCCTTCATTGACTCGGCAAGATATTTTCTTGGGTCAAACTCTGACCGATTGCCGTCCAAAAACCTACGAATAGAACCGGTAGATGCCAGACGCAAATCTGTGTCGATATTAATTTTTCGCACGCCGTGTTTAATACCTTCCTGAATTTCTTCGACCGGCACACCATAGGTCTCGGGTATTTCACCGCCAAATTCATTGATCACAGCCAACCAGTCTTGTGGCACGCTGGATGAACCATGCATCACCAGATGCGTGTTGGGTATGCGGGCATGTATTGCCTTTACCTGGTCTATAGCCAGCACATCACCGGTCGGCGGGCGAGTAAACTTGTATGCACCATGACTGGTACCAATCGCAATCGCCAGGGCGTCGACTCTTGTCTGTTCAACAAAATCTGCCGCTTGTTCCGGGTCCGTTAACATCTGGTCCATGGACAACTTACCTTCAGCACCCACTCCGTCTTCTTCGCCTGCTTCCCCGGTTTCGAGGGAACCAAGACAACCAAGCTCACCTTCCACGGTAACGCCGCAGGCGTGGGCCATTTCAGTTGTCCTTCTCGTCACTTCGACGTTGTATTCGTAACTCGCCGGTGTTTTCTGGTCTTCCATCAAAGAGCCGTCCATCATCACAGAGGAGAATCCCAACTGAATTGACTGCTGGCAGGATGCAGGGGAAGCACCGTGATCCTGATGCATAACAACGGGAATGTCGGGAAATTCCTCGATCGCTGCAAGAATCATATGGCGAAGGAAGTTGGATCCCGCATATTTTCGAGCACCTGCGGAAGCCTGCACAATCACAGGACTATTCGTCTCTTCAGCGCCTTCCATAATTGCCCGCATCTGCTCCAAGTTATTTACATTAAACGCGGGTACGCCGTACTGGTTTTCAGCCGCGTGATCTAGCAACTGTCTCATACTTACTAACGCCATGATTTTTCTCCTTACCGTGACCAACCTAGTGATCACGATTTAATTTGTCACTGATATCACGCTGATGGGCACCCATTACGAAGGAGCGCCAAACGGTGATTACTCACTTTTTGGGACTAATTAGCTTCCCTGAATCTTTTTTGCAGTACAGCAACCGCTGGTAACGTTTTTCCTTCGACAAATTCCAGGAAGGCACCGCCACCGGTCGAAATATAACTGACTTGATCACCAATGCCATATTTATCAATTGCTGCAAGGGTGTCTCCACCACCTGCAATCGAGAAACCCTGATTGTTTGCGATGTCTTGCGCAAGTTGTTCAGTGCCGCCGCCAAACGCGTCCATTTCGAACACACCAACAGGACCATTCCAAATAATCGTACCGGCATTTTTTATGATTTCACTTATCGCGTCTCTGCTACGTGCGCCAATATCTAATACCATCTCATCTTGTTGAACTTGATCAGCCGGTTTTTCGACAGCACCACTTTCATCGTCAAAGCCCTTTGCAACAACAACGTCAACCGGTATCGGGATGTTCACCTTTTCTAGCAATGCACGGGAAGTTTCAAGCAAATCCATTTCACAAAGTGACTTTCCAACCTCAGCCCCGGTTGCCGCGAGGAAAGTATTTGCGATGCCACCGCCAACGACAAGACTATCGACTTTTTCGGCAAGCGCGTCTAACACTTCAAGTTTAGTTGAGACCTTACTACCACCAACTACCGCAACGACAGGTCTCGCCGGACTCGTAAGCGCAAGTTCCAGCGCATTAAGCTCGGCGAGTAACAAGGGTCCTGCACAGGCTATCGGGGCGAATTGTGCAACGCCTTCGGTGGTCGCCTGAGCTCTGTGAGCAGTACCAAATGCATCCATCACAAAAACGTCGCACAATCCGGCTAGTCGCTTAGCCAGATCAAGATCGTTCTTTTTCTCACCCGTGTTGATGCGCACGTTTTCAAATAAATAAAGCGTTCCATTAGCTGAATCAGGTTCGAAAGCGTCTTTTAGATAATCTTCAACAAGCTTCACTCGATTGTCGGCGCCTAATGCCTTGCTCAGATAATCAGCGACCGGTGCCATACTCATTTCCGGCTGCTCTGCGATCGACATACCCTCTTCGGGACGACCAAGGTGAGACATCACCATCACGATAGCACCCGCAGATAAAGCATATTTGATCGTTGGTAATGCTGCCCTTATCCTCGCATCGCTGACTACTTTGCCATTCTTGATTGGCACATTGAGGTCTTCTCTGATGAGCACCCGTTTACCTTTAATATCAAGGGTCTTAAAATCGAGCACTGACATTAAAGATTCAGCTCCTTAACTCGCTTGACAATATTTTTCGCTGAAAAACCGAAGTGTTCCAGCACGTCAGGTCCTGGACCACTTTCGCCAAAACCCGCCATCCCAAGCACATCCCCGTCCAGACCAACCCATTTTCGCCAATAATCGCCATGACCTGTTTCAACCGCTAATCTCTTACGACAGTTATTCGGTAGCACGCTTTCCTGATACGCTTTTGATTGCAGGGCGAAGGTATCAGCGCTTGGCATCGATACAACACGGACCGACATATTCTCTTTTTGCAGGATTTCAAAAGCTTGAACGGCTATCGCAACCTCAGATCCAGTCGCAATAATAATGACCTCCGGCGTGCCGGAACAATCTCTGAGAACATAGGCACCTTTTTCTACTTCTTCGAGAAGCGCTTTGTCTCTATCAATGTAGGGCAGGCTCTGCCTTGAAAATACCAATGAGGTAGGCGCCGCTTTTCTTTCAATCGCCGCTTTCCATGCAACAACCGTTTCAACGGTATCACAGGGCCTCCAAACAGACATATTGGGCGTGGTCCGGAGATTGGTTAATTGCTCGATCGCCTGATGCGTCGGGCCATCTTCTCCCTGGCCAATCGAATCGTGGGTATAAACGTGAATGTTTCGAATCCCCATCAGTGCTGACATCCGGACGGCATTTCTCGCGTATTCCATAAAAATAAGAAACGTCCCGGTAAAGGGCAGAATGCCACCATGAAGTGCCATGCCATTCGCCATGGCTGTCATGCCAAACTCCCTGACACCGTAATAAATGTAATTCCCATCTGCATCATTCGGTGTTACCGCTTTCATTTCTGGCCAGCTAGTAAGATTAGAACCGGACAAGTCCGCAGAACCCCCTGTCAACTCTGGCATCAGCTTTGCCAGTTCAGCGATCACTTTTGCTGATGCCTGCCGAGAAGCCATGGATTCTGCTTTTTCATAGACAGCTTCCAGCAACGCTTTCATCGAAGCTTCAAAGCCATCAGGCAATTCGGCCGACATTCGGCGATCAAATTCCGCAGCAAGTTCGGGGAACTGTGCTTTGTACTCCGCAAAAGTCTGCTGCCAATGCGCTTCTGCATCAGCTCCGTTGCCCTTACAATCAAACCCCTCATAAACTTCGGCGGGGATATCAAAGGGCGCGTGGCCCCAACTCAGTTTCTCCCTCGCACCTATAATTTCGTCCTTGCCCAGTGGGGAGCCATGACTCCCAGAAGTACCCGCCTTGTTCGGTGCCCCATAGCCAATTTCGGTTTGACAACAAATGAGCGTTGGCTTGTCACTGTTCGCACGGGCTGCTTCAAGCGCAGCTGCAACTGCCGCATGATTGTGGCCGTCAACTGCAGGAATGACTTGCCAGCCGTATGCTTCAAATCGTTTTGGGGTGTCATCGGCAAACCAGCCTTCAATGGCACCATCGATGGAGATGCCATTGTCGTCGTATACACAAATCAGTTTGCCCAGCCCGAGGGTTCCCGCTAAGGAAGCCACCTCGTGGGAAACACCTTCCATCAAACAACCGTCCCCAGCAAATACATACGTGAAATGGTCGACGATATTGAGCGCACGTCCATCGATTGATCGGTTAAAGTGCGCAGCCAACATTTTCTCGGCCAGCGCCATGCCGACTGCATTTGCCAAACCCTGACCAAGGGGACCAGTCGTCGTCTCAACGCCGGGGGTATAACCGTACTCCGGGTGTCCCGGGGTTTTGGAGCCCAACTGACGAAAGTTCTTCAATTCTTCAATCGAAAGGTCGTATCCCGTCAAATGAAGCAGGGCATAGATCAACATAGAGCCATGACCGTTCGAGAGGACAAACCTGTCCCTGTTCTGCCAGTCCGGATTCTGCGGGTTATGCCTTAGAAACTGTGTCCACAACACTTCAGCGATATCGGCCATACCCATCGGAGCACCTGGGTGTCCACTTTTCGCTTTTTCGACGGCATCCATCGTAAGGGCGCGAATAGCATTTGAACGGTTTTTTTGAGCACTCATGAGGGTCAACCTGACAGAAAAGTGAGGCGGCTATTTTCTACTAGCCGTGTCACGACATCAACAGATGAACGCTGTCCAGAGGCTATTTATTTCGCAATTCAAGCGCACCACAGATTTTATTACTCTCGCAGCCCTGTGGACTCTGTATGAAGGGCAATAACGATGATCATGAGCTATTATCACTCCTCTGCTATGTCAAATTTCACTGAGTCACTTTACAATTCGCGGTCGGGCGTTAGACACCGGTCAAACACAACAATTATTCGAATCATAGGTACAAATATCCCATGTCAATAAACAGAACTTTTACCTCAGAATCCGTTTCCGAAGGCCATCCGGATAAAATGGCTGACCAGATTTCAGACGCAATCCTGGATGCAATTATTGCTGAGGACAAGGAGGCCCGTGTCGCCTGCGAAACCATGGTAAAAACCGGGATGGTTATTATTGCGGGTGAAATCACTACAAGCGCCTGGATTGACCTAGAAGAGCTTTGCCGCGAGGTTATCCTCGATATCGGCTACGACAGTTCAGATGTTGGCTTTGATGGCGCCTCATGCGCAATCATCAATGCTATCGGTAAGCAGTCTCCTGATATTGCAATGGGTGTCGATGATAGTGCAAATCACGAGCAAGGGGCTGGTGATCAGGGCTTGATGTTTGGTTACGCCAGCAACGAAACCGACGTGCTGATGCCAGCACCGATAACTTATTCCCACCTGCTTGTGAAAAAGCAGGCAGAGGTGCGGAGAGCCGGCAAGCTGGACTTTCTGAGACCAGATGCAAAAAGTCAAATTTCTTTTAAGTATGACGAAAATGGTCAACCCACTTCAATTGACGCTGTTGTGCTTTCCACTCAGCATGACCCTTCAATCTCGCTTGACGATCTTCGCGCAGGCGTAATGGAAGAAATTATCAAACCTGTGCTACCGGACAATTGGCTCCACGCCGATACCAAGTATCACATTAACCCAACGGGCAATTTTGTGATTGGTGGCCCCGTTGGTGACTGCGGTCTCACTGGCAGAAAGATAATCGTAGACACTTACGGCGGCATGGCCCGGCATGGCGGGGGCGCATTCTCTGGAAAAGATCCGTCAAAGGTTGATCGAAGCGCGGCTTACGCGGGACGTTACGTTGCTAAAAACATCGTAGCTGCAGGACTTGCTGATCGATGCGAAATTCAGATTTCCTATGCTATCGGCGTTGCCGAACCGACTTCAATTAGTATCAATACGTTTGGTACTGGCAAATTGCCGGACGAGAAGATCGAGGACCTTGTCGCGGAGCACTTCGATCTCCGGCCTAAAGGACTCATCGCCATGTTAGATCTGAAGCGACCAATTTACAGAGACACCGCCGCTTACGGCCACTTTGGCCGGGAAGAACCTAACTTCACTTGGGAGAAGACCGACAAAGCGGACGCATTGGCCAAAGCGCTTTAGCATTTTACCTGAGACTATCACGTGACGTTACAATCAACATTCAAAAAGCAGTTCAGCTGCGAGTTTTCAGCGCCGAAGTCTGAAGAGGCAGGTGCCAAGCTTCTCTCAGCGCATGATCGCCTGGCAGCACTTGGCCCTGCATATTTCTCCGTGACCTACGGAGCTGGAGGCTCAACGAAAGATGGCACCAAACAAGCAGTTGTTGATATCAGAGCGAAAGGCTCAGACGTGGCACCACATCTGTCTTTTGGCGGAGACAGCGCGGACAAGATTGAAGCGTTACTCAGCGAGTACAAAAATGCCAATGTGACGCGTGTCGTCGCCCTCAGGGGCGATATGCCTTCTGGCATGGGTGGCTCCGTACGCTTGACCTATGCAAATGAACTGGTTGATTTTATCCGGGAAAAAACCGGCGATCACTTTCATATCGAAGTAGCGGCTTATCCTGAAGTTCATCCCGATTCTCGCAGCGTAGAGTCTGACCTTGATTTCTTCAAAGCGAAGGTTGACGCGGGGGCGAATAGCGCCATCACACAGTATTTTTACAACCCTGCCGCTTACTTCAACTTTATCGACGCTTGCGAAAAAAAAGGAGTCTCAATACCTATCATCCCCGGCATTATGCCAATCTCGAATTTTCAAACTTTGGTTCGATTTTCAGACATGTGCGGGGCTGACATCCCGCGATGGATCAGAAAAAACCTTGAATATTATCAAGACGATAAAGAAAGTCTGAAGTCGTTTGGGCATGAGGTTGTCCTGCAACTTTGTCAGGACCTACTCACCGGAGGCGCACCGGGCCTACATTTTTATACCTTAAATCAGTCCAAACCAACGATCAGGTTATGGCGCGACCTCGGGTTATAGGTTAATAGGATGCGTCTTTCTCGTTTCTACGTTGAGGAAGACTTATTAGCGGGCCAGATTTACGCCCTAGGCACAGACCTAACCCATTACCTCCGCAATGTTCTCAGAGTAAAACCCGGCGACAAGATCATGCTTTTTAATGGTCAGGGCGGAGAATATCTCGCACAAATAGAGGCGGTCAGCAAAAAGGAAGTTTCTGCGATTGTCATCCAATTCGAGCCTGCCAACCGCGAATCTGAATTACACCTTTGCCTCGGCGTCAGCGTGGTTAAGCGGGACGCAATGGATTCCATCATTCAAAAATCGACCGAATTGGGTGTTAGTGAGATTCAACCGCTGATTGCCGACCTCACAACAGTTTCGGCAAAAGCCATCAAACAACGGGTCGATCACTGGCGAGGAATTGCGATCAGCGCCTGCGAGCAATGCGGACGCAACACGCTGCCAGCACTTCATAGCCCGGTCGCAATTCAAGAGTGGATTCCCCTTCAAACATCTGAGCTGAAACTGGCAATGGACCCATCGGGTGACTATTCTTTGATGGATCAGTATCCTGGTACGGAGGTGATCGCCCACCCGAAGCGCATATCTGTGCTTATCGGTCCCGAGGGTGGCTTAAGCGAGAATGAGCTCCAACTGGCGGCGCGCCATGGATATCTGGCAACGCGACTCGGCCCTCGCATATTACGCGCCGATACCGCGCCGGTCGCAGTACTCTCTATTCTTCAGGCGAGATTTGGTGACTTCTCTTCATCGGCAAAGGCCACCGAACATATCTTCGACTCAATATAATCCAGATTCGGAATCGACAGAACCTCTTCACCGTAACGAACCTTCATCAATTCAGTGCGCTCGACTTTTTCTCCCGATTCCGTCAGTTCCGTCGGATGAATACGAACGAGGCTTGGTAGCGACTGCGATACTAGCGCAATATACTCAATATCTCCTGTCATTCTCGGCGCACGAATAACGACAAGGCTTGCAGATGAAACTGACATCAATGAAAAGCTGGCACGTTCCACTGTCAGCATTTCGAATGACACCACGGGTACTTGCACGCCGCGCCACGCCAGAAAACCGAGGAACCAATCAGCAGTATTCTGCACTCTCTGCAGCGGTTCGTAAGAAATTATTTCCGCCACTGTTGCTTCAGGCACAAGCATACTGCGCTTCTGCAGCGGTACCAAAAAAGTCGGCAACTCGTTCAGGTTTTCACTCATTCAGAACCTGTGCCTTCGTCTCAGCGAGAACTTCTTCAATCGTGCTCATTAAGCCGGCTTCCTGGAATGGTTTACCCAAGTAGGCGTTAACACCAAGCGCAAATGCCTGCTGCTTATGTTTTTCACCGGTTCGAGAGGTAATCATAATGATAGGCAGATTTTTGAGTCGCGCATCCCTGCGGGCCGTTCTAAGCACCTCAAAACCATCCATCTTCGGCATTTCGATGTCAAGCAGGACAATATCAGGATAAATATCTTGTAATTGTTCAACTGCATCAAGGCCATCTTTGGCGGTCACCACTTTCCAACCCTGTCTTTCCATGAGCCGGGAGGTCACCTTACGAACAGTCACCGAGTCGTCGACAATCATGACCGTTTTTACACCGGTATCGTCTGCCAGAGGTTCATCGCTGATAAACACCTCTGCTTGCGCATCAACGCTTTGTACGAGTGCCAGCACATCGAGAATGACAACAACGCTACCATCACCCAGAACCGTCGCACCTGAGATTCCACCGACCCTGTCGAACTGGCGACCCAGGGCCTTCACCACAACTTCTCGAGAACCAATAACCTTGTCAACCTGAAGCGCTACGGAGAGGTCGCCGCTGCGCGCAAGCATAACGGGCAAGGGTGATGTTTGACCTTCGAAGGAAGGCTTTTCGGATTTCGAGAGTAAATTACCGGTATAAATAAGTTTATAAGGCTGGCCGGCATACTCAAACATTGGTGCATCAGGTTGGTAGTACGTTTCCAGCTCATACGGGCTAACACGAACAATACCCTCTATCGTATTGAGTGGCACAGCATAGGTTTCTTCCTGAATAACAACCATCAGTGCACGATTGATAGAGACGGTAAACGGGATTCGGATAGAAAATTCGGTACCAACACCAATTGTTGAATCAATATAAAGAGAGCCGCCCAGTTGCTTAATCTCACTATTCACAACATCCATGCCAACACCGCGACCTGAAATCTGAGTGAGTTTCTGTGCGGTACTAAAACCGGCACCCACAATAAATTGCATAGCTTCCTGATCGGTCACCTGCTCAACGGAATTAATCAAGCCACGTTCAAGCGCTTTCTTCTTCACCGCGTCAACATCGATACCGCGACCGTCGTCACTCACGGTCAACACAACGTGCCCGCCTTCCCGTGACAATCGTAAACTGATCCTACCGGTTTCAGACTTGTTGGCTGCAATTCTATCGCTTTGAGGTTCAATACCGTGATCTACCGCATTACGCAGCATATGTTCAAGTGGCGCGATTATTCGCTCTAATACGCTTCTGTCGAGTTCACCCTCTACATTGAACGCTTCAAACTTAACAGACTTACCCACTTCAACACTAATTTGTCTAACAATTCGTCTCAGTCTTGGAATAAGGCGTGCGAAAGACACCATGCGTGTTCTTGTCAGACCCTCCTGCAATTCACTGCCCAGTCTTGCCTGCTGATGCAATAGCGTTTCTGCATCACGACTTTTATCCAGCAGAGTGTCTTTCAGGTCCATCATATCCGATGACCCTTCGCTCAAAGAGCGAGAAATTTCCTGTAACATCGTATAGCGATCAAGCTCTAACTCATCAAACCCGGCATCGGCATCATCCGACTGACTTCGGAAGACGGTCTCGCGAGACTCTGCTTCTATTTCCAGCCTCCGCACTTGTTCCCTGATACGAACAATAGTTTCTTCCATCTCTTCAAGCGACTCACCGAAGTCGGTAATCTGTTGTTCGATTCGCCCTCTGGTAATACTGGTTTCACCGGCAAGACTGACCAACTCATCCAGTAACTCGGCAGAAACACGCACTATCTCCTGACTTGGCGCCGGCACTCTGTCCGCTGATTCTTCATCGGGAGCGGGTGACCTACTGGTGGCAGACCTATCTTGGATTTGAGCAAAATCGGTGGTATCGCCTTGGACCAAACTATCAGAAAAGTCCGCTGAATTACTCAACGAAGAGACTTCATCAGCTCCAGCGCTGCCGTCCGATATCTTCTTGTAGATCGCAACACGACGAGTAATTTCATCCTGATGGCGATTGAGCGATGCAAAAAAATCACTACTTGGTTCAACCGGATTTTGCTGTAAACCATTCAGGAAGGTTTCTAAATTATGTGCGTATTCGCCAAGGCGATTGAGCCCTGCTAATCTTGCACCGCCCTTGAGTGTGTGAAGGTGGCGAAGTAGATTACTCAGATAGGTGTGATCGGTTCTCTTGCCACTCCAGTCCAGAATGCTTTGATCAATGGACTCAAGTAGCTCTTCAGCTTCCTCGATAAATATGGGAAGAATGTCCAAATCAACATCATCTTCCGGCAGTTTACCCGCCGTTGCCTTTGCACCAATTGCAATATCCGAATCAACACTTGCAGGTTCAATAAAATTACCCGATACGCTTGAATCAGTCTGCGCTGGATCCACCGCCAACGATTTCGCTTGCTGCATCGCTGACATCTCTTTCTCTGGTGCAGCCCCTTCTGCGTAACGTGAATAGACGCCGATTCTGTGAGTTATCTCATCTTGCCTCTCATTTACTGAAGTAAAAAAGTGATCATCAAGGGGAGTTGGGCTGCCCTGCAAGCGCATCAAATCGGTTTCGAAATTGTGTGTGAATTCACCGAGACTGTTCAGACCGGTTAGTCTAGCGCCACCTTTCATGGTGTGCAGCAACCGCAGAATATTTTCCAAGTGAGCGATATCCGCTGTGTTCTCGCTCCATTCGAGAATGCTCTGATCAATACCCTCAATCAAATCTTCTGCTTCCTCAAGGAACAAAGCGAGCACGTCCATGTCGATATCATCTTCTGGCAGGATGCCGGTTCCCGCACTTTCAATCGTCTCGATTTTTTCCGTGCCAGTTTCAACTTCTACGTCCAACAGCATGTGTGACGAGTTTGCCAAGGCTTCCGATCGATTCCTGAATTCACCCAGCAGCACACGCGCTTCCTCCGGCTGTTCGCCCGCCTGGTAGGCTTGTAGTTGGTCTTCAATTAGTCTTCGGCCAGACGCAAGCAGACGAAGATCATCTCGATTTGCGCGTACTATATTTGCGCTAACTAAATCGCAGAGCTCGATCATGTACTCAACGACTGTGGCCATTGCGCCAAAGTTAGGCGTGTCGTGTTCAGGTTGTTTCAATTTTCCTAGCAGCGCCGCGAGGATTTTCCTCGCTGGCATGGCCGAGGTCTCATCGTTGATGTTCTGACTCCAGCTATGAAGCGAGCCATCCAACTTCAGTAAAAACTCACGACACGCATCAACAAACTCTTCTCTTTCCTGCTCGCTTTCCTGCTCTCTCTTCAGGGCTGCAAAATCGATAGAGCCCAGCGATCGGACGAGTTCTGGTGCAGGATTAACTGCCTGACTCGCGGCGACGCAATCAAACATTAAAATTAGCTGCTCATGAGCAGCAATTAGTAGCGATCGTATCTCACTATTTGGGCGAACAGAGAGGTTTCCGTAGGCAGTCAACAAGGCCGCCGCCATCTCCTCCAAATACACTTGTTTAAGTTCCGATGCTTGCACTTGAACATCTTCCAACTCCCTCACAACAGTGCCTAGCTGACTCTCATTCCAATCTTCAATGATGTCCCGTGGTTTACTTAGTACCCGTATATTCTCAAAATCGAAAAACGAAAATGCTTCTGTTGCATCAGTTTCACCAATCTCTGACAGGTTAGACAAAAATGCGTCCACACCAGGCATCTCATACCTAAATTCCTTCAGGTTGTTGAGGCAATCTTCCATGAGATCAACCGTACTGTTTACAGATCGGATGTAATCCACCGAAGCGATAGCGGAAATCAGGAATAAATCACTCGACCATTTTTCCATCGGTGCCGCGAGACGAGCGATCGAAGTAACGCCCGCCATCCCTGCAATGCCTTTGAGCGTATGGAACGCGGCTATGACATCTGGCGTAATGTCACCTTGGCTAGCAGCGTATTTCTTAATTATTGCGATTTTTTCTTTGGCTTCCACAACAAATATTTCATCGAGTGTCGGATCCCAAACGGGATCAGTTTCTCCCTGCTTTTGTCGCGGCTCTAAAGTTTCATTTAGAGTTTCTGATGGCTGCAAAGGTTGAACTATTTGCTCTAAAGAGCCTTCAGATGCAAACCGATCAACGGAATATCCCAATTTTTCAATCGCAGATTCAGCAACCTCTATCATCTGCACATAAGGGTCCTTCGCGCTCTCAAACAAACGTTCAAGATAGTAATCTACACTCGTGATCGCATCAGCAAGATCGTCCATCTGCGACAATTCAGGCCGACATTGTTCTTCGAGCAGATCTTTTTCTACATAGTCCGCAGCAGCATTCAGAATGTTACACGCTCGTTGTTGGTTAATAACTCTCAATCCACCGGCGAGGCTTCGCAGGTTTCCAGGCACTGCCTGAATATTGGACAAGTCAAAACCCGAAGCAATAAATTCGACGACCTGTTCCTTTACGATTCCCAGCGTATGACGTGTTTCCTGGATAACCGCCGCCATCGCCTGATTAACATCATCGAAATTGTCTCCTTCCCCTCTCTCATCAGCTTTACCTATTGTGAGCGTAAGAGAGGATTCAATCTCAAGGAAGGCGCTTGCCATTTCTAGGAGCTGATCTTCGCTAGGCCCCCTCGCATCGGTTTCAAGCTGTTTGATAATCTCTACCTGACCTAGTATCGATGCTCGATTGTCTGCCATACCCACAACTGTCAGGGTGCTTGCTATTTGTTCCAGCGAAGGCGTCAACTGATATATGTCAACGGCGTTCTGATCAGTTGATCTGACAAACAAATCCAGCTTGTCTGTAACGCCACGTAGTTCCTCGACAATAATTTTCGACACTGTTGACAGCGTCTCGTTGTCAGGACCGAAGTTAATATCTTCAATACTCAAATCCGCTACGTCGTTGTCGAGAAAACGCGACTTAGCGTCTGCAATTCGTGGTGTTTCTGTTTTTGCACCATTAACAAGCGCCAGAAGCTCAGTACCAAGATCGGCTGAAACTTCGCCTAGGGCATCCGCACCACGAACAGCAAGGTCCTTTAACTCTGCATCTACTCGCTTGAATTTGTCAGCTGTGCCGGCATTCAGTTTTATTGCTCCCGCGTTGATACCTTCAACTACTGCTAGTCCAAGCCCAAAGAGATTACCCTTGGCTGATACACCGCACATCTTAACTAGCATTGAAAAAGCCTTGCCCATGACCTTCAGATTTTGACGCGGCTGCTGCTTTTTAAGCAATGCAATGAGGGCTTGTTGGTATCTCTGTCGTATCTTGCGCGCAGTTTGATGGCCTTTCTGTTTTTCAAAAGTGGCGCTTACTTCCGCTGCTGGTCTCATTTCGAACTGGTGGGTCTGCTTAGCCGCATCCGTAACACCGGTTCCGGCTAGCTTAGCTGCGCCTCTGGCAACGCGCAGATTGTTGACTGCTGCAATGACGAAGTCAGGCGAGTCTTTTTGTTCCCTCTGGATCCTATCTAGATAGTTTGGCATCTGCAGAATAACCTGCATGAGGATCTCTTGAGCTCTTGCCTTGTCAGGACTTGCACCGTTCATCAAAGCCTGCGCCAGTGCCTCCATCTCTGCTGCGACCTGAGTTGGACCTTCAAGCTCGACCATTTTGAGGGTGCCGTGTGCCTCATGAATCGCTGTCAAACATGAACGTAAGTGACTCTTATCTTCTGGTGCCTCGGCAACGGCCTCAAGCGCATATTGCGCTCGTTCGAGTGTTTGAGTTATTTCACCTTTAATCCAATCAAGGGCTACGTAATCTTGCGTGGCGCTCATAACACTTCCAGCTCAATTCGTGATTTCACTATCGTTTTCCTCACCTAAAACGGATTGATGCAAACATCTATCTACTCAGGCAATTTAAATCCAGTTACCGATTGTCGAAGATCGTCCGTCATATTCGCCAGATTTCCAACAGCGGTAGCTGTGGAACCCGTACCTTCGGTGGTTTGAAAGGTGATTTCCTGAATACTTCTCATCGTACTCGAAATCTTCCCAGCCGAAGCTGCCTGCTGGCGTGCTGCATCAGAAATGTCTTCAATAATGTCAGCTAGCGATTTGGAGACTTCTTCGATTTCACCAAGAGATACGCCAGCATCCTGCGCAAGACGTGTACCCTGAACCACCTCAGCTGTAGTCGTCTCCATCGAGGTTACCGCTTCGTTAGTATCCCTCTGAATAGTTTTGACCAGCGCAGAAATTTGTTTCGCAGCTGCACCAGAACGTTCAGCAAGCCTTTGTACTTCATCCGCAACCACGGCAAAACCCTTACCAGCATCACCCGCCATTGATGCCTGAATGGCTGCATTCAGCGAGAGGATGTTGGTCTGGTCCGCAATGTCGTTAATCAGAGATACAATGTCGCCAATTTCCTGAGAGCTTTCACCCAGTCGTTTAATTCTTTTTGCCGTTTCTTGAATCTGACCACGAATCTTATCCATACCACCGATCGTATTTTGCACAGCTATCGCACCATTACCGGCAATTTCAACAGAGCGTTCGGCAACCGATGAAGACTCCGCTGCATTGCAGGATACCCGGTCAATTGACACCGCCATTTCATTCACCGCTTCAGACACAGAAGCAATTTCGTTTGCTTGTCTTGCCGACGCTGTAGACAGCTCCCCAACAGAATTTTTAGTCTGATCTGCCGCCGTTGATACTTCCGCAGAAGTCTCGTTTATCTTCGAAACAAGCTCACGCATTTGATCAATGGAAAAATTTATCGAATCCGCAATTGCCCCGGTGAAGCTTTCCGTCACAGTAGCCTGCACTCTGAGATCTCCGTCAGCGAGGTCAGCCAGCTCATCTAATAACTGGAGAATAGCTGCCTGATTTTGCTCATTCTGGTAAGCGGTCTCCCCGACGTGCTTTTTAGCTTCCCGATATATCAAAAAACATATCGTTGCGAGCATCATCAATGCTGCAATCAAGCACCCAAGCCCAATGAGCGGAGATTTGATGCCCCTACCGCGCGTCGATTCATAACGTGCTGCTAACGAACCAAACAGGTCTCGCACATCACCAGAGCTTTGATAAATGGATTCAGCAGATTTTTTCATCTCTGCAACATGCGCTGACCTAGCATTGATCTCAACCATACGCGTTGTCACTGATCGGAACAGTTCATCAATACGAGTTAGACTGGCCTGTACGTCTGCATTATTGGAGGCGGTTAGTAGCAGCTCTCTATTTCCGTTAGCAATACCTTCTAATACCCTGGTGAAATTTCCACTGTCCCGCGAAAAACTATCGGAAAGCGCCTTGGTGGTGCCAAGTTCAATTATCTTGTCCACGGATCGGGACATTCTTTCAATCAATTGAGTTTGTCGCTGTGCTAATGCAACCTGGTTGGCTGGCGCATTCGCAAGCAGCATCGTTGCGACAATCTTATTATTGTCCAGCTGAATAGCGGACATTGTAATCGCCAGATCGCCTGCAATGTCTCTTAGCGAAACCATCGCATCACGATTATTCAAGATATCGTCAATCTGCGTTCTGGTTTCATCCCACAGGGCACTTGCCCGATCGAGTTCAGTCTTTGTATCTTCCGGAGATGCAGGAAGACTCATTATCTGATTGCCGTTAATCAGGTATCCGAGGATAGCGTCAAAGTTGCTCCTGTTTTCCGCCAGCGCGTCGAATATGGCGATCTGACCCTGAGTTGCTGCTTTGCTGTTCTTCGCGATTTCCTGCGAGAGCGTTTGTAGCTCGTTCGCATAACCAGTATAAGCGCTGGTCATTCTGGTTTCTTTCGCAGCAAGATAGTAATT
>ERZ1046740.1266-NODE-1266-length-18081-cov-5.962221_pt1 | contig 18081 bp, 13 predicted proteins | sample MGYA00383093_ERZ1046740 | MGnify/ENA primary metagenome ERZ1046740 (study PRJEB29581, sample SAMEA5548363) | metagenome | biome: marine; feature: coastal; material: water | depth 25 m | study: Short-term variability in the microbial, nano- and picoplankton... | reverse complement strand
AATCCTCCCTTATTCAAATCCTCAAATCTGTCCCACAGGTGCTCAAGTCAGACAGTATAAGCAGCAGAATTGAAATATTCTTAAAGAATTTAGCTTGGTACATAGATGTTAATCCAAGAAGAGTTTTACGGAACATTAGCGAGAAGTTTTTAGCGTCATTCAAGTATGGAAGCCTAGGCTCTGGACCTATAAACGGAGCGCGGTCTCAACGGCAGTTTTGACCCAGAGCAGACACTGGCCAAAATTGCAACTATGACCGAGTTGCGGGACACAACCGACATTCGCTTTCCCGCCTTCGCTGACGCAGCATCCCTTCGCAGGTGCGGCACGCTTATCACTGCGTTGCAGCCGATGTCGCCAGATCGGCCATTGAAAGCCAGTCTGAGGCGCTAAGTTAAAACCGCCCTTTCGCGGCAACCGGGATCGACTATCGAGGAGCGGGACAAAGCGGTGTTATGCAACTGCGGCTTTTGTTGACGCAGCGAAGCTTATTTGGATCTGATCCTTGATGCTGACGGCGAGGTCTGTAATCTTTTCTGCGATTCATTAATGATGCGTCAATGGGCAATTTACGGTGAGGATTCAAAGTATTCTGGATACTCAACGTGAACCTTTTCGAGGAAAATATAGACGCGGCGCAGGTGGTTCAACAGGCAGGCTTCAGCTTTGTCGTCGTCTCCGTCCTTGATGGCCGCAACGATTTGAGCATGTTGCACGCGAACCTCTTCGAGATCGTCGCCCCAATCAACGTTCAGCCTCCGGAAACGGTCCATATGGGCGCGGCTGCGGGCGATTTCATGCATGACTCCGGCAAGTCCGGCGTATTCCGCAATCAAACTATGGAACGCTTCATCGGAAGCTAGAAAGCTCTCTTTGTCATCGATCTCCAAATAGGCGCGCTGCAAAATGACTTCTTTTTCAAGTCGGCTGGCCATTTCGACGCGATTTCCAGTCTCCATCGCGCGTCGCAGCAATGCGACCTCAAGCGACTCTCGGATGAACTGGGATTGCGCAAGGTCGCTTATCCTCAGCGGCGCAACCATCGTACCGCGCTGCGGCCGGATTTCTACAAATCCTAAGGTTTCGAGCCTTACCAAGGCCTCGCGGACCGGGGTGCGCCCAAGATCGAGCATCTTGGCAACCGAGGTCTCGGATAGGCGTTGAAACGGTTTCAACTCAAGATCGACAATGAGGCGCAAAAGCTTTTCAAAAGCGACCTGCGCGCGCGACACGCCTGTGTTCGGCTCGGAGGTTCGTGATAGTTTATTCATTTGTCCTCTCCTGCGTGCTCGGGGCGCCAGGAATCCGAGCCAATAGGCCTCCATCAACGCGTACAACTTCGCCAGTGATGAATGCTGCGTCGTCAGACAACAGGAAAGACACCACAGATGCAATCTCGGCGCTTTCGGCAGCGCGGCCCAAGGGGTGCATAGCGCGGATTTCCTGACGAAGGGCTTCGGGGTCATCCGACAAATCGACGGCCCAGTCCAACATAGGTGTATTGACCGACCCTGGCGCTACGGCGTTGGCCCGCACACCTTGTGGGGCAAAATCGACGGCGATGGATTTTGTTAGCCCGTTCAGCGCGTGTTTGGAACTGGTATAGGCGGCGACATTTGCTTGTGACGCAAGCCCCTGCACGGAAGACATGAGCACAATCGCGCCGCGGTGCTTGATCAACTGCGGCAATAGCGCGTTGGTGAAAATGAAGGCGCCGCGCAGGTTGACCGACATGACCTCATCCCATGCTTGCAAACTGGTGTCTTGGGCAGTGCCATATCGCTGAATTCCGGCGTTATGTGACAGCCCGCGCGCGCCACCACGGGTAAGAGCGGCATCGGCAGTGCGGCGGGCGGTTTCTGGATCGGCGACCGATCCTTCCACCAGCAAAACCCGATCAGCGTTTTGGTTGGCAATATCGTGCAACGGGGTGCAATCAATATCCACAAGGATCAGCGAAGCGCCATCGTTCAATAACCGATCCGCAACCGCGCGACCGATGCCTTTGGCGGCACCGGTGATCACGGTGCAGCCGCGTCCAATTTGTGTGTTCGGGATGCTGTTCATGATGATGTCTTACCGGACTCTAACACAATCCGACACCATTCGCGCGGGGTCACGTTCACTTCGACGGTCGTACCTTCGCCGATCAGTTGCGCGTCGCCCGCGCCAAGATTGGTGCGGATCAGCCGTAGGGGGTGATCTGCGCGAAAGGTCCCTGTTGTCGCGGTGTCGTCGGGGTTCATCACAGTGAAGGCGATGTGGCCTTCGTTTGTGCGTTCAATTGACGTGGCCAAAAGCCCCCCCAAATCGGTTTCAAATGCGAGCTGTGAAACCCCTGCCGTGCCGCCGAAACCGGCATCGCACAACTGCATCGCAAACGGATGCGCCCGCGACACCGCCCACTGCAAGGCCTGCCCGCGTGGCTGGCGCGGGCCGGTAGACAGGGCGAACTCAAACTGCATTTCACCGCATTGATCCGCTTGGAAATTGGTGCTCCAGTAATTGTTGGTCAGCCACGCCAGTAGCACAGGATGGTCTCGCGCTACGGTGCCGTCCTTCTTATCAAAGCGCCCATAGGTATAGCCGCCGATCTGCCAAAGCGGAGTGTCTGGGCAGGACACCGTAAGTTCGTGGGTTTGGTCGGCCATGCGGATGTAATTCTGCGCAGTTATGTAGTGGCGGCTGCTAAACGGGATCTGTTCCTTGTCCAGCATCACAATCGCACCGGCGGTTTCGAATTCGCATGACCAGCCGTCGTTCAGGGCCGCAGTCATTGGAAGATAAACCGCATGTGGTGCGTTGTTGAACGCCTTGGACAGCTTGACGGTGACGGCGACCGACGGGTCGTTGTGCATCAAGCGATAGATCACTGTGGCGCGATCCCCGGTTGGTAATTCGAAGGTCTGACTCATGCTGATCTGGCCACGCTCGGCATTTGGTGCGCTTGTCTCGACAATGCGGGCGGCGCGGGTCGTCGCAGGCCAATCCGTCTTCCAGGACTGGCCCCAATCTGGAGTCTCGTTATTGATCGCCCCAAACATGTCGTCACGGTCCGTCGTCGAGATTTCCTCGGCCACGGGAACGCCAAATCGCAAGGTGTCACCAAACTGGGCCACATGGTTGCGGCCATCGCGTTCCAATCGGTCAAGACCACCAGAGGCGAGGTCAAGCGCAAGAGTGACAAGCCCGTTGGAAATCTGCCCCTCCGAACCCTCAAAAGACGCGGCATTGGCGGGTGTGACCGCAGGGAGTGGCATGAAAACATGCGACAAGGCCGGAAGGGTGATTGCGTCAGTCCAAAAGGCACGACTATCGGGCAAATCCGACATCACGACATCCTGTCGGTGGGCCAAATGGCGGTCTCGATTTCCTGGGAGGGCGCCATCCTGTCCGATCCCGAATGACCGCCCCGCGGGTTCGAAAAACGGTGGAAGCGCCGGCATGCGAACCGATTGAGTGACCGCAAATGGATGGGGGTTGGCCAGCAACACCATCTGCTCGTCACCGGCTCCTTTTTCACATTTCTCTTGCAGCGCGTCGCGACGCAACATGCGTGCTAAGGCGCTGCCCTCGGCGGCGGCCGACAGTTTTATCAACTGCTGTGCAAGGGTTTCGTCCGATCCAGGCAAACTGATCGAACGATCTGCCCCCCATGTGTGTTCTGCAAGCAATGCCAGTTTTTCTTGCGCCTGTGTCACCAAACGATCGCGTCGGTATGGCGCGGCCTTGGCGGAGACGGCATCCAACGATTGAGCCACATAGAGATTACGCTGGCCGCGCATTCCTATCGCCGTTTCGCGCGCGGTGCTGCCCGCCCCGAAATTCCACCAGTCGGTCCAGTCGCCGCGCAACGTCGGGATGCTGGCCGGATCAAGCCCGCGGAAGCGATCAAACACCTCGGACGGGGTGCTCATCCGCAGGCGCACACCGCCCGCATCATCGGCCTGTTCGTTATAAGAGCGGATAAAATCGGGCAGGGCGGCCTGAGGCGAGGCATTGTCGTGATAGGTTAGATTGGTGATCTGCATCATCAAGAAGGGATGGGCATATCCCAGCCCTTCAAAGTGCGCCATCCAATGGGCCACCCGTTCTTGGGCCGCTTTGATCGAATGCGGAATCCGCAGCATTCGGTCTGATGTCGCGCCATAGATAAGGCCGTTATAGGCCAGAATGCTGCGCCCGCTGGGGGATTCCCAGTTAAAGGCAGCGGGCCAAGGCCGCGCCGCATGGCCGTAGTGTTCATTGATCGACATTGAGACACCTTCGATGCCGTGATCCAGCAGGGCGTCGACGGTTCCCCATGGCAATCCGTTCACGTCGGTGTTCATCGCCGCCCGAACTGGAATCCCGAGATCGCGGAAAAAGGCGACGGGTTTTAAGCTGTCGAGAAGCATCGCGTGGTTCATCAACGGGGTCATGTTCCACCGCATGGCGGCCACCTCGAACTGGCCACGTTCAACGGCGGCCAAAAACCGGTCATGGCTGGCGGCACCGGCGTTTTTCCACCAATCTTCGGTGACGCCCGTCACTTCGCAGGTCCAGCGAAACTTGGCATCATCGGGGTAGTCTGCGGTTTCCTCGGCAAGGTCGAGCGCCTGATCAATGAACCCGCGATGAAGGTCCAGAACCACCGGCTGCGGATGGGTATAGCCGATGTCGGTGTGGCTGTGATGAACGAACAGGATTTCGCGGATCATTTTACAAGGTTTCCTTAAAAGGGTCGGCCGTGGCCGAGGGATCATAGGGAAGAACGGCAATGGCCATGGGTTGATCAATCACAAGACTGGCCGACTTTGTCAGGGTGCCGATGTCATCAGGCGAGATGGAGAAAACACTTACGTTTGCGCCGTCTTGGTTGGCCACGATCAAGTGGCTACCAGAGGGGAGGAGTTTCATATCCCTCGGGGTTTTCCCGCCACTATCGGACCGGCCCGCTTGGGTTAGTTTTCCATCGGGGGAAACATGCAGGGACAATATTTCGTCGCATCCCCGTAGCGCCACAAGTAGCGCATCCCCCGCGCCCGAAAGTGCGATGCCAGACGGCTGTGCGTCGACCCCGCGTGCATCGGAGATGGCAAAGACGTCGATTGGGTTTGTTGGCACTGCGGCGTTGGCCAAATCATAGCTTAAGACTTTGGCGTTCAATTCGCAGACTACAAACATGCGGGCTCCGTCGTTTGAAAACACGATGTGGCGAGGGCCGTCCCCCGCCGGAAAGCTGAAGTCGCAGTCCGGCTTGTGGGTCAGTTGGCCATCCTTTGACAGCCCGTAAACAAAGATGCGATCCATCCCAAGGTCGGCAACATAGATATCTGATGTGTTGGGGCGTTGAAGGACGCAATGGGGATGCGCGCGGGCCTGTCTATCTTTGCGCGGTCCGCTTCCGTTATGGCGGACAGTGTCCGTCGGTGCCCCAAGCCCGTCGGACGCCGATACCGGAAAGACACGCACGGCCTGATCGGGACGCCCCACAAGACCTTCGGGATTGTAATTGGCAACCAGCAAATGCCGCCCGTCCGCTGAAAGGGTCGCATGGCTGGCTTCGGTTCCGCCGGTCGGTTGACTTGTCAGGAACTCAAGATCTGCAGTCTCGGGGTGGATGCGAAAGGCCGCCACGTGGCTTTGATCGCTATTGGCTATATCAAAGGTCGCATACAGGACCGCCCCGGCTTGGTCGGTCAACATCCAGATGACATCGTTAAGGCTTTGGTCGACTAGTCGACCGGGCGAGAGGGCGCCACTTGCGTTAAGTGATGTCGCAAATATCCCTGTGATCGGCGCGGGATCGCCCAGTGGAGTATGGTGGTTAAGTGTGCCTAAATAAACGTGAAACACTGGTTTTGCCCCATCTATCATACGTCCATACCTTGATCGGTTACAGCGTCCATCGGTCTTCGATGGTGTTTGGTTTAACCGGAACCTCAGATGCATGCTACCATATTTTTATTGCTTTTGCATACTACCATGGTAGTTAACTTATGAACGCACTCGAATCAAACCTACCTGTTGTATGGGGCGCGGCAAGGCTGAGTGGATGAACTGAGGGGTCGAACTTGAAGATCGTGGACATCAAAGCAACAACGGTCGCGGTTCCGCTTGAGGCGACCTTGCGCCATTCTGCCGGCGCCCATTGGGGGCGGTTTGTTCGTACAATCGTTGAAGTCATTACAGATGAGGGCATTTCCGGCTGGGGCGAATTGGGCGGCGGTGGCGAATCTTCCGTTCGAGAGATCGAAGGCTTGTTGCCCTATCTGAAAGGCCATGATCCGCTGCAACTTGAACAGTTGCGCTGGAAGATCATGAACCCTGTTGCCTGTCTGTATAACAACCGCATGCAACTCCATGCGGCGATCGAAATGGCATGCATGGATGTGGCCGGAAAGAAACTGGGTATCCGCGCCTGCGATTTTCTCGGCGGCTCATTGCGAGAGAGCGTTCCCTTTGCAGCATACCTGTTTTACCGGAACGAATGCCCGGAGCGGGGTGTTGCCGACGAACATACGGCTGACGCCATTGTCGCGCAGGCCCGTCATCTCAAGGAAACTTATGGTTTCAAGACGCACAAGCTTAAAGGCGGTGTGTTCTCTCCCGAACACGACGTTGAGGTGTATAGCTCCCTCGCGGATGCGTTTCCGGGGGACAAGTTCCGACTGGATCCCAACAGTGTCTGGACCGTTGAAACCGCGATCTGGGTTGCGGGGCAAATTGGGCATATTCGAAATGACTATTTCGAAGACCCTTGCTTTGGCCTTGAGGGGATGCGCCGCTTGCGCGACAGGATTTCCATCCCCACGGCGACCAATGTTGTTGTGGTCAATTTCGAGCAACTTGCGTCTTGCATCAAGAACGACAGTGTCGATGTGATCTTGCTGGACACAACATTCTGGGGCGGGCTGCGCCAAGCCCACCGCGCCGGTCAGGTCCTTGAATGTTTCCAATATGGTCATGGGGTGCATTCGTCGGGCGAGCTTGGAATTCAACTGGCCTCGATGCTGCATCTTGGCGCGTCATTGCCCAATATGACCTGCGCGGCGGATGCACATTATCACCACCTCCAAGATGACATTATCATTGGTGGTAAGATGGAATATGTGGACGGCGAGATCGCGGTGCCCAAGGCCCCCGGTTTGGGTGTCGAGGTCGATCGTGAGAAACTCGAACACTATGCGCGCTATTTCAAAGAAATGGGCGGGTATTCCTATGATCGGGATCCTTTGCGGCCTGATTGGTATTCAATTCAACCTGAATCCAATTTCGCCAAGCCATAAAATCAAAGAGGAGCGCCCACTGTGGCTTCTGTAACTCTGCGCAACATAATTAAGGTTTTTGGCGATCATGTCGCCATCAAGGGGATCGATTTGGATGTCGAGGACAGCTCGTTTGTCGTCTTCGTCGGGCCGTCGGGCTGCGGCAAATCGACGATGCTGCGGATGATTGCGGGCCTGGAAACAATTTCCTACGGCGAGATGAAAATCGGCGATAAAGTCGTCAATGACCTTCCGTCGCGCGATCGCGGCATTTCGATGGTGTTTCAGTCGTACGCCCTGTTTCCCCACATGAGTGTGAAGGACAACCTTGGTTTTGGCATGAAGATCAACGGTGTTGCCAAGGCCGAAATCGACAACCGTGCTCAGGCCGTGGCCGACATGTTGGGTCTTGATCCCTATCTGGATCGACGCCCGTCGCAATTATCGGGTGGGCAACGTCAGCGGGTGGCTATCGGACGCGCCATGGTGCGCGATCCGGATGTGTTCTTGTTTGATGAACCACTATCAAACCTAGATGCCAAGCTTCGAAACCAGACGCGGATTGAGATCAAGAAGCTTCAGCAGCAGCTGGGGGCGACGATCATTTTCGTGACCCATGATCAGGTCGAGGCGATGACTTTGGCTGACAAGATCGTGGTTTTGAATGAGGGCCGCATCGAACAGGTCGGCACCCCGATGGAGCTTTATGAAAGCCCCGCGTCACGCTTTGTGGGTGGCTTTATCGGTGAACCCTCTATGACTCAGCTTGAAGGTGTCATGACAGACGACGGGATCGTTGATTGCGGTGAAATCCGCATTCCGGTGCCGCCGCAAAGATTTGATCTGCCTGCCGTCGGTGCGCCCGTCACGGTTGGCATCCGATCAGAAGATATTCTGCCTGTGGATCAGGGCGAAAAGCCTGAGTTTGCTGCTGAATTTGAAGCGCCGCTCGACTTTGTCGAGATGCTCGGAAACGAGAGCCTTTTGTTTCTGAACTATCAAGATCGTGTCCTTGTTTCACGCGTTCAGCGGCCAAAGCCAATGGAAATTGGCCAAACCCTGCGTTTCTGGATTGATGGGGCACGTATCCATCTTTTCGACGGAGAAACCGAACTGTCGTTGCTTCGTAAAAACGACACCTAGACCCAACTGGAGGAAAATATGAAAATTCTTAATAACATTACTGCGGCAAGCCTTGTGGCGGCTGTCAGTGTGGGGGCCGCGCAGGCGGATGACCTCAGAATGGTGGTAGACAAGCAAAACTGGATGGAAGGTATTCAGGCAATGGTTGACGGGGCCGGCGAAGCGACCGGTCAAACGATCCAAGCCGATCTAGTGACCCCGACAGACCAGTATCAGGCCTTCATCCAGACGTCGATTGCGGGCGGCAATACGCCTGATTTCTTCAGCTGGTGGAACGGTGGTCAATTGACCGATCTTGCCGAAACTGGTGCCGCAGCAGACCTGTCCGCACAGTGGGACGCCGCGATTGAAGCTGGCGATTTTTCATCAGCGCAGCGCGATCTGGTAAGTGTAGATGGTCTGCCCTACGCCTTCTTGATGAACCAGGCGAGCTGGGTCACTTTTTATAACATGGAAGCCTTCGCCGAAGCGGGTATCACTGAAACGCCGACCACTTGGGCGGAATTCATGGACGCTTGCGAAAAGCTGAAAGCGGCTGGTTACACACCGATCAACGCACCCGGCACCGAGTGGATGCCGTTCATCTGGTTCTCTCAGCTTGTCGCTGGTGTTGATCCCGAAGCCTTCGTTGGCATCAATGACGGCTCTGTCGCATATAATGGTGAGGCTGTTCAAGAAGCCTTTGCGATGTGGGTCGAAATGTACGAACGTGGCTATTTCTCTGATCCGCGTGAAAAGGATGACCAGAAGTTCTTCGTTGACGGGTCCGCCGCGATGTACCTGACAGGCGATTGGCACACAGGTTCGTTCGTAGCTTCCGGTATGGAGCCCGGCACGTCCCTTGCCACGTTCCTGACACCACCGGTAAACGCTGACGCGGGCCTTTCGGTGATTATCGAAGCTGCACCGATTCTTGTTTCTGCAGCTTCGTTGGAAGCAAATCCGGCAATTGGCGATGCGGTGCTGGCTATGATGACGGCCGATGCATCTAACACTTTGGGTGAAATCGCTGGCGTTTATAACGGCAACTTGCAGGCCAATACGCCAAACGCCATCATCGAAGCCAACATGGCAGAAATCGATGCGCGTCAGCCTCGTGGTCTTGTGCGCTGGTGGGAAGCGGTTCCTCCGCAGATCCAAGGTGATCTCGTCTCCGCAATGGGCGCGTTTATGTTGAACCCGACCGCCGAGCAGGCCGAAGAGACTATGACGTTGATGGATCAAATCAGCGCCGATTACTGGGCCAATAACTGATAGCATCAGTTTGATCCCGGTCCGCCTCCTTTTGGGGCGGCGGACCAACTAAGAAAGGGCACCCGATGACGCAGCTTGCACAACTTGATCGCCAAGTTCTTGAAACGGCCAAACGGCGCGAACGCAGCTATGCGTGGCGTCAAACGCGGGTCGCTTGGGTGTTTATTGCACCCGCTGTGCTTTTGGTCGGCCTTTTTTCCCTGCTTCCTGTGGCATTCAATGTTGGTCTGAGTTTCACCAAGTGGCAGCGGTTTTCCGGCATTGACGAGTTTGCGGGCTTTGCGAACTATCAGCGTCTTTTTGCACTTCCCTATTTCTCCGAAGCGATGATGAACACTGTGATCTGGGTGATCGGCGCGATGGTGTTTCCACTTGTCTTCGGGCTTCTGCTGTCGCTGGTCCTGCGCAATATGGCGTTTCAGGAGACCATCAAGAGCCTGTTTTTCCTGCCGCGCATTTTCGCCCCGACCGCGATTGGCGCGATCTGGTATTACGTTTATGCGCCCCACGGTGTGGTCAATTCGGTGGTGTCCGGCGTCACCGGATCCGAGTTTGATTTCGGCTGGCTTTATGTGCCCTCAACTGTCACAGGCGCCGTTATCGTGACGTTCGTTTGGCAAAACCTCGGGATCACGATGGTCCTTCTACTGCTTGGCCTCAGCTCAATTCCCAAAGACCCGATTGAAGCCGCCCGCGTAGAAGGCGCCACCCCGTTTCAGGTGTTTCGCTATGTTGTCTGGCCGCTTTTGTTGCCGACGGTCATGGTGGTTACCATTCTTAACGTCGCTGCGGGCTTCACGACCTTTGACCTCTTGTGGGTCATGGCCAGCGATTTCCCGGGCAAGCGGACACTCTCACTGGCGGTCTACATGTATTACGAATCCTTTGGCAAAGGGGCGTGGGCGTATGGCGCGGCTGTCGCGGTTGTCCTTGGATCGATCGTCATTCTCGTCAGCGCATTCCTTGCGGTCGTGCAATCACGCGTCACCAAGCGCATACAGTAGGACTTTGAAATGTCGATAGATATCAATGATCCGGCTTTCTTAAACTCTTTGATTGAGCAAGAAAGCAAACAGACCCAAACCCGCAGCCCGTATCGCGCGCTGCCAATGTTGGCGCTGGCGATTGCCTACCTTATTCCGTTTTATTTGCTGCTTGTGACAGTCTTCAAGTCAACCGAGGAATACGCCCGCAAAGGCATCCTTGAATTGCCGGACGGGTTTGGCCCGCTGTTTGGCAACCTGCAAGAGGCATGGAATGGGGCGGATCTGGGCCGTGCGGCGTTCAATTCGCTTAGCTATGCGTCGATCGGATCGGTGGTCGCGATTGCGATTGCTGCGGCGGCGGCCTACGGGATGACGCGGCTGCGCTTGTTGGGGGCAAATGCGTGGTTCATGCTGATCTTCACAGGCACTCTGTTTCCGTTTCAGATGTATCTGGTGCCGCTTTTGTTCGGGTTTCAGAAAATCGGGCTGGTGAACACATGGTTCGGGATGCTTCTTGTGTATCTCGCGATTTGTATTCCCTTTCCGTTGCTGGTCCTGCGCAATTCATTCTCGGCGATCTCGCGCGATATGGACGAGGCCGCCCGCATTGAAGGTGCCGGCGAGTGGCGCATTTTCACCTCCATGGTGTTACCCAACGCCAAGGGGCCGCTGATTGCGCTGATGCTTTTGCAATTCACCTTCATCTGGAATGACCTGCTGTTCAGTTCGATTTTGGCAACAGGCACCGAGGTACGCTCGGTGATGGTTGCGCTTCAGGCGTTGCAGGGCACCTATTCCACGCTGGGGCCGAACGTGGTGGCGGCGGGGGCGTTGATCTCAAGCATCCCGACGGTGGCGCTGTTTGTTGTGCTGCGCAAATACTTCATGCAGGGCCTTTCGGTCGGCTCCGACTAGGCCCCGCAGGGCCCCATTAACATCTCAGGACGACCGACGGTCCCAAAGGAAGTGGTATCAAACCATGGCGATGAGCATTTATGAGAACCCTCTGGCGGATCGTTTGGCGTTGGGCCAAGGCGACATCAAGCGCGAGGCACAGCTGGAACGCCTGTTGGATGACTTGAAGGGTAAGATCCTAACTCCGGTTGAGGGAGCGGTGACGTGGCATCACCAATTGGCGCAGGACACGGGCGCATTGCCCCTGCCAAACGACTGGCGTGACTGGCCAACGCTTGATGGGCGCACCGTCTGGGGTGCCGCGCAAAAACACACTTGGCTGGCGGCAGAAATCGAAGTTCCCACGGTTGCAGCGGATCAATGCCTTGTGCTGTGCGCGTCTTCGCAATGGAGTTTCGAGCAAGGGTCAACAGACCCCCAGTGCCTTGCCTATCTGGATGGCACGTTGGTTCAGGCGCTTGATGGCAACCACACAGAGCTGGTCTTGTCGCAACAGGCGCAAGCGGGCGCGCGCCATGTTGTGCAGGTCAATGCGTTCACGTTCTATGACCGCCCCGTTGTCGGGTTTCAATCATGGCTGTGCCTGCGCAATACACGGGTTGAGGGGCTGTATCATGACCTGAAAACAGCCGCCGAAGTTGCCGCCCATCTGCCCCAAGGGGATGGCCGCCGCCACCGCCTTTTGGATATCGTGGAACGTGCGATCTTCGCACTGGATCGTCGCGAGGGTCAGGGCGCGCAAATCGTTGGCGCCCTTGAAAACGCCGAACAGATCGCAGCCGAGATTTACGACCTGCAAGACACCGAAGCCCAGCCAACGGTAACAGCCGTGGGCCATACCCATCTGGATGTTGCGTGGTTGTGGCGGGTTACGCATGTGCGCGACAAGACAGGTCGAAGTTTTGCTACGGCCCTCAATTTGATGGAGGAATTTCCCGAATTCTCGTTCATGTATAACCAGTCGGTTCTGTTTGATTTCCTGCGCCGCGACTACCCCGAGATCTGGATCCGCGTTAAAGAACGCGTTGCGGCCGGCCGAATGGACGTTGAAGGGGCGATGTGGGTTGAACCGGATGCAAACCTAAGTTCGGGCGAATCCCTTATTCGCCAGATCTTGCGAGGCCGCCAGTTCATGATCGATGAGTTTGGCGTCACGCCGCGTTGCGTTTGGTTGCCTGACACATTCGGCTATCCCGCCAGCCTGCCGCAGATTTTCGCCAAGTCGGGGGTCGAGTATTTCGTCACCTCAAAGCTGTCGTGGAATGACACCAACCGCCACCCGAACGATACGTTTCTGTGGCAGGGGATTGATGGCTCTCGGATCAAATCGCAACTGATCACCACCCAGAAATCCGAAGCCCCCGATCACCGGACGGTCTATAATTCCGAACTCACCGTGAGTGAGGTGTTTGGCGCTTGGAACCGGTATGAACCCAAAGCGTTGAATGACGAAATCCTCATTTGTTATGGCCACGGCGATGGCGGTGGCGGCCCGACGCGCGACATGGTTCAACGCGGCAAGCGCCTTGCGCGCGGGGTGGCTGGCGCGCCCAAGGTCCGCCTCGAAGGGCTCAGCGATTTCCTTGGACGGCTCGACCAAAGTTTTGCCGCCCGACAGGATGCATTCCCCGTTTGGGTCGGTGAGCTTTACCTTGAGTATCACCGCGGCACGTTCACGTCGGTGGCTAAGAACAAGGCCGACAACCGAAGTTCGGAGCGCTATCTGCGTGAGGCCGAATTCGCGGCCTCGGTGGCGGCAATGCGCGCGGACGCGCGCTATCCTGCGGGCGACCTTCAATACATGTGGGATCTGGTGTTGATCAACCAGTTCCACGACATCCTTCCTGGTACGTCGATTGCCTCGGTTTATGCGGATTCCGATGCCGATTATGCCACTGTGGAAAAGACCTTGAACGCTGCGGGCGGCCTGATTGAGGGCGCGTTGAATGCCGCATGCGGGGACAAGGACAGCCTGCGCTTGGTGAACTTCACGGGTCAAACGCGCGGCGCTGATCTTGCCCGGTTTACGGCCCAGCAGGCCGAGCATGGCCATGCCCTGCGCATTGGCGAGCACATCGCGCCGCTGCAACAAATCCTGCGCGCTGACGGAACGCAGGAGTGGATCGCCCCTGTGCCTGCCCTTCCCGCGATGGGCTGGGTGCGCGCGGACCTCACCGCTGAAGGGGCCACAGATCGAAAAGGCCCCGAGGTCGCGCCGGGTCGCTTGGAAAACAACCATGTGCGGGTGCGCTTCGACATCAAGGGCGAGATAATATCAATCTATGACAAGACCCGCGATCGCGAGCTTTTGAAAGCAGGTCAGACAGCCAATCAACTGATCGCCTATGAGGACAAACCCCTTGCCTATGATGCGTGGGATGTCGACCATTATTATGACAAAAAATCTTGGCCGTTGTCCGAACAGCCAGCCAAAATCGAGGTCGCGGAGACGGGGCCGCACCGCGCGGCGCTGCGAATTGAACGCGGCTATCGTGGCTCCAGGATCGTGCAGGTCATTTCCTTGGGGACAACCAGCGCGCAGCTGGAATTTGACACTTATGTGGACTGGCGCGAACGGCAAACCTTTCTTAAGGCTTTGTTCCCGCTTGATCTAAACGTGGCCGAGGCCCGCGCCGAGGTCCAGTTTGGCCACGTCACGCGCCCGACCCACAGCAACACAAGCTGGGATGCCGCCCGATTTGAAGCCTGCATGCATCGCTGGGTTGATATGAGCGAACCGGACTTCGGCGCCGCAATTCTGAACGATTGCAAATATGGTTACAGCGCCGACGGAACGACGCTGGGCATTTCCCTTCTTAAGGGGCCGAATTATCCGGATCCGGACGCCGATCTTGGCGCGCATCAGTTCCGTTATGCGCTGGTGCTGCACAGCGGCGAGCGCGATATCGAGCAGGTGGTTCAGGCCGCAGAGCGGTTCAATAACCCGATCCGACTTTTGGGGGACCCCAGCGTTGATGTGACAACGGCGACCGAAGCCGAGGCCTTTTCCTTCGCGCAAATCAACACGTCGGAGATTTGCATCGAAACGGTCAAAGCGGCGCAAAATGGCGACGGGTTTATCTTGCGGCTATATGAAACTGCCAACCGGCGTAGCCGTGCTCGTTTGTCGTTCGGAGTTGAGGTCGATGCTCTGCAAGAGGTTGATATGATAGAGCAGTTCATCGACTCCCGGATCGAGATAAGCGGCAACACTGCTGAACTTGAGTTCCGCCCCTTTGAGGTCAAAACCCTGCATCTCAGGCTGTCCAATGGCTGAGAACGGTTCATTCTGGTTGCTGGCATCCCCCCATTGCGCAGCGCGGGTCATTTCATCGGGGGGGATGCTGCAAGATGTTGTTTTCCAGCTCGGAACGCAGGGCGACTTTCGCCCCTTCGCGCAGGCATCATGGGCCACGGACAGCCGCACCGAGCAGCCCAAACATCTATCACATTTGGGCGGCGAATGGCCCTGCGTTCCTTTTGGGACAAGCGATGCGGATCCTGAACATCACGGGTTCTCAAGTAACGCCCCTTGGCGTTGCGTCGATCTGGGTGAAAGCCACATTACATTGGAAATCGATTATCCCATGGATCATGCCGTGCGCCGATTGCGCCGCACGATCCGGTTGTCTGATACCATCGCCTTGATCAACATGAGCCTATCCGTCGAGGTGCGCCGCCCCTGCCATTTGCCAATCGGATTGCATCCCATTTTTCGCCTGCCTGAGGAGGGGGACGTCGTCTTGAACGTGTCAGGTGCGCGAAATTGGGCCGCGATCCCTGATCCGTTTCGCCCTGAGGGTGCACAGGTTGTGGGGCAGGGTGGCAATCTTACACTCGAAACAGGAGAGCGCTTCGATTTCTCGACCCAGTTCATGGATCAGAAGGCAGAGCTTGTGCAGGCCTTTGATCTGGATGGAGAGATTTTGATTTCCTACCCGTCCGAACAGGTTCGGGTTGGGCTGTCATGGGATGCGCAGGCGCTTCCCCATTGCCTGTTCTGGCTGGCCAATCCGCACGCCTTTCACGGGCTGGGGCCGTTTCATGGCCTTGGGGTTGAGCCTGTCGCCAGTTGGTTTGACCGCGGGTGCGACCCTCTTGGGGCGGCAGGCGCGGATGCTAAGGGCGCTTTTGGTGTCGGCTTAGAACCCGATGAACCTTGGACTTTAAACTACCAAATTCGCGCCGAGCCCCTCGGCCAGCAGGAGTAAGAAGATGCACCGTTCTGAAATCAATGAAATCATCGCACAAGCAGATGCCTTTATCGGCAGCCACGGCTACATCCTGCCGCCTTTCGCATATTGGTCGCCGGACCAGATGCGCGCGCCGGACGCTTCGGACATGCGCACCCGCGGTTTGGGGTGGGATATTACCGATTACGGCGCTGGCCGGTTTGATGAAATGGGGCTGTTCCTGTTCACCGTGCGCAATGGTTCGGTCGAAGACCTGAGTTCAGGCAAGGGGATGCTCTACGCCGAAAAGATCATGATCTCTCGCAAGGATCAGCTTTCGCCGATGCACCGGCACAACCTCAAAGCCGAGGATATCATCAACCGCGGGGGTGGTGATCTTGTGATTGAGCTCTTTGCGCCGGACTCTCATGGCGGGATTGACCGTGAGGCCGAAGTTTCAGTGCCCACGGACGGCCAGTTGCGCACTTTGCCTGCTGGGGGAAAGCTGGTGCTGAAGCCGGGTGAGAGCGTCACGCTGATGCCCGGGATATGGCATGCGTTCTGGGCCGAACACCGCGACTGCCTTATCGGCGAGGTTTCGACGGTGAACGATGACAAGACCGACAATATCTTCGAGATGCCAATTGGTCGCTTTTCTGAGATTGAAGAGGATGAAGAGCCAAAGCATCTGTTAGTGTCGGACTATTGATCCTGCGCGCCACCTGAAAAAAGAGCACCGAATATGAAGCCCGATCATAAACCGATCAACAGTATCGCCTGCGTCGGCGAGGCAATGATCGAACTCACGCCCCTTTCCAAGAACAATGCGGCAATGAACGTCGCAGGGGATGTCTTTAACACTGCCGTTTACCTGCGCCGGTTGCTGCCAAATTGCCCGCTCGATTTCGTGACGGCGTTGGGGGACGATCAAGCGTCCGACATGATCCTTGAGGCGGCGCGAAGCCATGAATTGGGCACGTCTAATATCGAACGTCGCCCGGGAATGTCGCCGGGCCTTTATATGATTTCTACCGACGAGCAGGGCGAACGGAGCTTTAGCTATTGGCGGTCCGCATCTGCAGCGCGCACCTTGTTTATCGCCCCAGGAACTGTCCCGCTGGCGACCCTGAACGCATACGATCTGGTCTACCTTTCGGGCATCACGCTTGCTGTTTTGTCTGAAGCCGCGCGTGAAGACCTGTTGGATTGGACTGAACAGTATCGCAAATCCGGCGGTCTAATTGCATTTGATTCAAATTATCGACCAACGCTGTGGCGCGACCGGAGACAGGCGCAACGCGCGACTGAGTGCATGTGGCGCCAGTGCGACATCGCGCTGCCGTCAGTTGACGATGAAATGGCGCTGTTTGGCGATGCAACAGAAGCAGATGTCGTCAAACGACTTCATGGGTTCGGGGCAACGCTTGGCACGCTCAAACGTGGCGCGCGCGGACCACTTTCCTTGGATGGGTCCGGCGAGCTGCAAATATTAGGTCCCGCGCCCTGTGTGGTTGATACCACCGCCGCAGGCGATAGTTTCAACGCCGGTTTTCTGGCGGGCATCATCGCAGGCAAAGGCACAGTCGACGCCATGCAGCAGGGTCACGACCTAGCCGGGCACGTCATCGGCCACCGCGGCGCGATCATGCCAAAAGACTAAACCCCAATTCATTTCACAGCGCCCCGAAAGAACAGCGGGGCAAGAAGGGCTTCTCAATGGAAAACGCGCGCAAATTTTATATCGACGGCAAATGGCAGAATGCTGTCTCGGGCCAGGAGTTCGCGGTTATCGACCCAAGCACCGAGCAACAGTTTTCATCAATCACTTTGGGCGATGCGCGCGATGTTGATCGAGCTGTTCAGGCCGCAAAAACAGCCTTTCCCAAATGGGCGGGTATGGCACATAGCGCCCGCATTGATCTGCTCGAATCCTTGTTGAAGGTCTACAAACGCCGCGCCGAAGATATGGCGCAGGCCATCAGTCGGGAAATGGGAGCGCCGATCACGCTTTCGCGGGAGGCGCAGGTTGTCGCAGGTCAAAACCACCTTGAAAGCACGATCAGGCTCGCTCGGGATTTCGAATTCGAGTGCCCCTCGTCGCAGGATGACGGCGGAACGATGAAGCTTCTAGAGCCGATTGGCGTCTGCGGCCTGATCACGCCCTGGAACTGGCCGATGAACCAGGTCATGTTAAAGGTAGCGCCGGCCCTTGCGATGGGGTGCACGGCGGTTCTCAAACCTTCCGAAGTGTCGCCACTTTCCGCAATTGTCCTGGCCGAGATGATCGACGAAGCCGGCTTCCCGGCCGGTGTCTTTAATTTGCTTAATGGGGATGGCGGCGGGGTTGGCGCAGCCCTGACA
>ERZ1046740.1264-NODE-1264-length-18091-cov-4.558051_pt1 | contig 18091 bp, 23 predicted proteins | sample MGYA00383093_ERZ1046740 | MGnify/ENA primary metagenome ERZ1046740 (study PRJEB29581, sample SAMEA5548363) | metagenome | biome: marine; feature: coastal; material: water | depth 25 m | study: Short-term variability in the microbial, nano- and picoplankton... | reverse complement strand
TCCTCGACCACGCCTTGCCACCACACAAAATTTGACCTAATTAATTCATGATCCATTTGGGGTTCCGTCTCTCATTAATGTAAGGGTTGTAAGGTGGTATTGGTTGTCTTCTTCTCCCGAAGAAGAAAATGTAAACTTGTGAACCACATCTGTTACCAGATATTTACCGCCCATAGATTTTTTATCTACATCCAATTCTGTTATCGTATCTTCCTCTGTGGTTAAATTTTTGATTTGCATATTGGCAAAGGTTACACATTCACCGACTCTTCTATTGGTGTCTCCAACTATGTCTATTTCAAATGCTTTATAAAAATTTAAATTTTTCTGTGTTAGTGTCGTGTCTAACCACAGTTCTCTTTTATCTACACCTTCGTCTTTCTCGTCACTATGAAAAAGAAATTTGTGTTTGTGTGACATTGACTTATATGAAGCGGGAGCTCCTAATGTGTCTGGTATGCTCTTATTTTCTTCAATGAATTTTTTGGTGTTTTTATCTACGAATGGTTCGGGACCATCTTCTCTGTAATTAAATTCTTTTTCGAAATACTTTTTTCTGGTCTGATCATAAAAGTATAAAGTACCACCCCATGTTCCGTGACCGCTATATTCTGTAGTGTTGATATCAGGAATTCTAAATTTACCTTCTAGAATTCCTCTTCTTTCTCTGTGATTTTCTTTTCGTGGATCTTCTTCGTCATTCAAAATATCAACAATGTAACCAGATTCCAATCTACCTTCTTCTCCCATCGTCGGTTCTTTTATCATATCATCGAGCGAAGTGAAAATAGTTTCTAATTCGCCATCTGGATTGAATCTTTGAAAGAAGAAGAAATTTGTACACTCTGGATTTCCTGAATCCATAGAACCAGTGGACAACCACTTTATACATTTACTGGGACTCCAATTAGGAAGCACACAACAAAAATCACTATGTAGCGTGTCAGTAACCTGTGAGAGTTCGGCATTTTCTTTGATATATTCATCGTAAATATCAATTACTATGTCCGACCTTTTCATCTTATTGTAAGACTTTGCTATTCTTGTAGTTAGATCATTTAAACCTTCTACACTCATAAAGGTCATTTCGAATGTGGTTGTTTTTTCACTGCTGGAGGTCTGTGTGACCGAACTAATAAAAAATACTCCACTTGGTTCTATCGGTGGTATGAAATCATCGGTCGTAAGTGAAAAGGGTATTTTCAATTTAAAAATCAATAAATCTTGAGAAGTTATTCTAGCGTTTCCTTCTTCAAGAATACCGTTTGGTATGTCTATTACTAATTTACCTGTGACAAATGGAGTAAAAATACTTTCCGTAAATTCCAGAGATAATGGTCTGGGTTCGGAGTATTTTCCGGTCTGAATGATAGTCTCTCCGTTTTCGGCTGAGATGATACCGATATCACACCCCTCGAATTTACCGATTGGTGTAGAAAGTACTTTATCAGTGCCTACTGATTCACTCATGGTCTACTTAAAACTCCCTTTAGGACTGTTTCAATTTCTCGTATTACATTTTTACTGTATACTCTAATTGATCTCTTTCTATCGTTAATCTCAGATTCATATTTTTCATTTGTGATTATGGTTGCGCCATCATTTATAATTGATGTAGCAATTCCAGATATGTAGATGTCAATGTAACGAGAAGATCCTATTGTTCTAAACGGTGAACGATGAACATCTATGGAATTAACTTCCGAAGACAATTCCTTGTCTCTAAAATGATGCAAGGCGTATCTAGTCTGGTCGAATTTTCTACCAACATACATCTTCTTGGAACCTGATGAGTCGGTAATTGTCCATCCCGAAACCGATTCTCCGATAAGATCTTCGGCACCACTTAGTCGCATGTGTCCGGTGGTCCGATCGTAATCTACTAGAGTAGCCACAACATTGTCACTTCCGGTACTGACGTTTACCGTATCACCGATAGAATACGAACTCGTTACAGACTGTGTATCCATAGTAAGACCGTTTGAGTTTTCGGTAACATAAAGAGAAACACCTGCATACTTAGAGTCTACTCGTTTGTTTAGTTTTTCATATGATTGAGGCCAATCATAAAATGGATTGATCAACCTGTTGGTAATAAAGAAAGACCAGTGTAAACTGACATCATCATAGTAATTAATTGCGGCACTCTGTGGGGTCTGACCGTCCCGTAAAATAACCTGATCATATTGGTTACTGTCTAATAATCTAGAAGTGACATCCGTTCGTCTTAATATATCAACTGATTTTTTAAGAATACCGGGAGTATACTCATAGTCTATATCTGGAAAATTTTTGAAGAAGTTCCCCATTATTATTCTCCTTCTCCGTTATACGGCGTCAGTTTTTTTATGGCCTTATCAATACTATCGAATACTTCTGATTCAATAGTTCTAGTTGAACTAAATCCCGCGTAGTTACCATTATTGTCCATTGCATTATTACCATACTCTAATTTTGCAATCATTTCTCTACTGTTTGGTTTGACTTCTTGCACTGCAACATTAAAAGCCATATTTCCCGGTTGACCATCACCAAAATATGATGGAGCTCCTGCATTATGGTAATTTACATCTAGGTTTTGAATAAAACAAAAACTAGTTGTAAATATTTTTCTATTTACATTCTCTGTTGTGTAGTTACTAGTGGTATCTTGAATATCCTGAAAAAGAAAATCAATTTTTACTCTTGCAGGGTTCATAAAGAATATACCGCCCGCAGATTTGCCAGATTGGCCATCCACACCACCAATTGATTCGTTTGTAGGTGGGTGCATTGCTATCTTGAAAACTTTTATGATCTCTTGTATAGTTTCTGATTCCTCTGAGTTAGTGGGAACCAATTGAAACCGCAAATTAAAAGACCTGTTCTGTGGTTTGTTTATTACCAATTCATTTTTCTTGTTTACATTAGAACCCAATATTCTTCGAACTGATCCCAATCCCCCGGCTATGTTCCCAATAACATTTCCTGTTGCGTCTACAAGTCCACCAAATATCGCAGCTGAATTGTCTAATAAATCTGAATTGGGGTTTGATGCTGTAGCTACTACATCGGCCACACCCTCGGCCGCGTCTATGATTGTTCTCTCTAAAAGACCAGCCTCTAGATCGTCAAAGGAAACATTGTAATTGTTACTTAAATTTAGTGGTGCAGGTAGTATAACAGTTCTAGTTGGAGTAGCTCCAGTAGATTTGCTATCAAAGAATTTAAATCTAATCAAACTCGGTGATTGCGAAATGTACGATGGGAATTTTAGTGTGCTCATTTTAGTTTTTATACTCCGGAATTTGGAAATGGTCCAAAGAATCTACCATCATCTGTTAAATTTTCAGACTGTCCATTAGGCGCTGGTGGACCCACGACTCTATCACTTACAGCTTCATCTTGTCCGCCGCTGGTTTTGAATTCTCTGTAACATAGAACTACGTTAAACAACAACGGTTCGTTTGCAGATTCATTTGACATTTGAACTGCACCAACAGATTCACACCAAACGTCTCGCAAAGAATACTTTATGGTGGTCTGCGTATCGAAAAATACTTGTTGACCACCTGCACCATTTGCATCAGCAACTCCCGCAGTTATATCACTTACATATGGTCGTTTTACCAACAAATCCATGTCGGTGGTATACAGATCTTGATACTGAAGTGTTCTACTGTCGGTAGGAATTGCTGCTTCTTGCCAAGCGTGCAGAGCAATCAGTAACGGATCTTCTCGTCTCATCAAAAACGTCATGTTGATTTCACCGTCGTATGTTGAGATATATGGGAACTGACGAAGTGGTCCACCATAATAAACCGATTGTTTCGCAGATACTCTTGCGGGTAAAGTAAAAGAACGTATTGCTACGTTCATGTCTTCTACATTTTGTCTACTAAGATTAAATTTAGTACCTGTTTCATATGAACCATTTCCACCCGCAGCTGGTAGAATAATTTCAAACTCATATGGCATAGCAAGATTCTTGCCAGCTGAAATGACATTCTTAATTGTATCTACTTTTGGCGAAATCATTTTGATTCTCCTAGAAGTTTTCGAATCTTCTTATTTGTTTCTGTCTGTATAACGTGAGATTTTTTCTTAACAAAATGTTCTGTGGGTAGAACCAAAGATGTTTCCCAGTATTTAGGGTTTATTTCATATACTCTTGAACGAATTCTTCTTGTTTTATATTCCTTCAATGCAGCTATACTTCTTATATATTTCTTACTCTCAGATATTATATCATAAAACATTCTAAATCTTGCCGTCTTTCCTAGAGTCTTGTCAGTTAACAGTGGCCACATAGAGTAAAAGGTATTCAATCTTTCTTTCATTGAATAGTAATGGAGGTTAACTCCTATAACAGTATTTTTATCGGGAACTTCAACGATTAGAATAAGAGGTTGAGCGTCAAAATACGGCAGTGTTCTATAGGTTTCCGGAAAATATCGAAAGGTAATCATCTTACCAACTTCTTTGATGACTGGCCTAAATTCTGTTTTACCATATACTCGGTTGGAATAGTTTTCAAATACATCTGGACTGTACAGAGCAGTTCCCAGTTCGTCTCTTACCTTGGTGGATAATGATCTGGTATTGGACGGAGAAGGCCTCGCACTTAGTTTAAATCTCTCAATGATCGATATGGGGTCTTTTTGTTTTTTAGCCATTTGCATCCTTCTTGAACAACGTGTCCTCGGTTACGATCATAAACTTCCATCCCCTAGACTCACAGACTCTCTCAGCTGCATCCCACTTCGCCTTGTTCACTGAATACGTTTTCGCTTCGTTGATAAACGTCTTGGTTTTTTTCTTAGGTTTCACTGGTGGTTTCGTCTGCTTCTTTGGTTTGACCTCTATCAGAAAGGTTTGAATTTCTTTATTCTTATTCTGCACTTCCATTATGAAGTCAACGTAATAACGATGTCGTTTGCCATCGACCGGCGAAACGTACATCACGATTGTTTCCTCTGAACCCCATCTCAATACAGACGGATTGTTATCCATCCAATTCATCATTTTTCTTTCCCACAAAGAACGATAAATAACTTTGGTGGGATTCCCGATGTACTTGGAGGGATTTTTTGGAGTATACTTTCCTTTGTATGCCATCTTTTCCCCTAAATATATATGTTCATTTTGGAGAAATATAATGACATTACCTAAAATTGCGTTAAAAGTGTATTCAGTAAAACTACCGGTCTCCGGTAAAACCTTAAAAGTAAGACCGTTCACTGTTAAAGAACAAAAGATACTTTTGATGTCAGTGAATGAAGGACGAGACGACAAAACCTCAGAAAATAGATCACACATGGCGTCGAACTTTCTAGAAGTGTTGCAGTCATGTGTACAAGGCGAACATAATCTTTCCGAGTTAAGTGTAGCTGATTTTGTTTTCTTGATGGTCAAACTTCGTGAATTTTCTGTAGGTGAAAGTATTGAGTTGAACTATAAGTGTCCATGTGGTGAAAAAGTAATTACTGAGATGAACCTCAAAAATATAAAAGTTAAAAACAACAGTAAAAATGCAAAACACGAAAAAGAAATAAAAATTACACCAGAGGTAGTGGTTAAACTTAATCTCCCCACAGTAAAAGAAGCTTTATTGCTTACCAATACTGAAAGTGAAGTATCTGAAGATACCGCAGTTCGTATTTTGGCTGGTTGCATAACAGAAATAGCCGATGCGGAAACTGTTTACAAAACCTCCGATTATACCACCGAAGAAATTTGTGAATTCGTAGAAGGATTTCCAGTGGATAAAGTGTCAGAGATACAAGAGTTTTTTGAAACGCTACCCCAACCGTATATTAAGATAACTGCAAAATGTCCAGAACCAGACGGTGATATTGATGTGGAGGTAAAGGACATTTTTGATTTTTTTTGATGTTGATGTCACATGAAGAATTGACATCGTACATGCAATCGAATTTTGCTCTAATGAAATTTCATAAGTATACATTAGAGGACTTAGAAAATATGTTACCGTGGGAAAGAGAAGTGTATATTATCCTTGTTGAAAACTGGGTCAAGGAACAGAATGACCGAGCAAGAGAACGAGAATCTAAACAAAGAGGAAAATAAATGGCTCTTCCAAAACTAGTAGGTCAAGGTGTTTCATCAGCGGCCGGTGCAATTGGTAAATCAGTAAAGACTGGAGCCAAGGCATTCGGTGCTTTGGCTGCATCACAGATGGAACCAGAAGCACTTGCTGGTATAGCTGGAGTCAAGACTTTAGCCGGAAAGTTTAAAGGTAGAGGTGAAGATTCCGGAGATCTCTCTCAACTACAACAATCAGTAGAAGAAGTTGCACCCGAAACAACCGGACCTATTGTTGAAAAATTAGAACAAATTCCACCTCAGACATCCGAACCCATTGTTGAAAAAATAGAAGAGTTGAAAGAAGCAAAAGAAGCAGAAGCAAATCTAGAACCAGTAATAGAAAAGTTAGATGAACTCACTCCTATGGTGGAGAAGATAGATCAACTAGCGGAACAGAATGAAACCGATTTGTTTAATTCTAATTTCATATTAGATAATATAAACCAAGGAATAGAAAAGATATCATCTCTGGTCGGGTCTCTAGTACACCGTAAAGATAAAGAAAGAACAGACAGTCTCGAAGAAAAAAGAGAAGCTTCTCGATCAAAAATGAAAAGTAAGTCACGTTTATCTTTATCCACTCGGGATCGCACTGGTGGCGGAGGAGGCTTCTTTGATACACTAAAGGGTCTTTTCAAGGGCCCTCTCATGTCACTTTTAGCCGGCGGCGCAGGAGGCGGAATCATTGGAATCATAACCGCAGCTCTACCGGCAATTGGTGGTATTCTTGCGGCGGTTCTTCCTATTGCTTTACCATTGTTACTTACTGCGGCAACCGCGGCCGGAATCTACGCTTTCCTGCAATCTGAAATGGCAGATGATATATCAACATGGATTGGTGAAACAATTTTTGATGCCGAGGAGGCTATGGGAGAGTTGAACAGGGAGTCAGCAAGGTTCATTAAAACTCTCACTGATGGAGCGGCGAGAATAAAAGCAGAAGAAGATAAAACTCCTCCGCCTGCGAGAACTGGAGTTGCGGGAGAAAGAGAAGCTCTTGATCTTATTAGTCAATACGGAGACCCATCGATGGGGTTTGATCCAGAAAACAGAGAAAATGCTAGAGCCAACGCAGCTGTGAACAAGAGCAACGATACTCTCCGAATAGAAATTCAAAGAGCTAAAGAACAGATAGAACAAAGAAAGCAAAAACTTGAAAAAGTATCTAAACAGAAAGACCCCGGTGTTCTGGCCGCCGTTGGTCGTTTTGTGATTGGAATGCAACAGTTTTCCGACCAGATATATGTTCTTGCCGGCGAGGATCCGATCGAGGGAGGAGCATTCGATCGCACCATGTATGAAAACCTCGGTATTACGGATGAAACGCCGACCAACGAGGTCGATGCAGTCAGCAATGCTGAAAAGGCGATCTCTAATGCTGAAGATAGATTAAAAGTTCTGGAAAGAGAACGAAATCGAAGAAGAAATCTTACTCCCCCGAATGAAACTAATACTAATGAAAGTGGATCTTCATCATCTGGTGTTACACATATAGATCAGAGTCAAAATAGTAATGTTACTCACATCTCCACGATTCCCGTGAGGAAGCCCGGATTTGGTGGTAATCAGTTGGCAGGTCCGGGTATTTGAAATAAAAAAGTGGGGTCCGAAGACCCCACTCTCTCAAATTCTTTAATTGATTTCAACCTTCGTTAGCGAGACGTTCGAAGTACGACATGGCGTCGTCCTCTTGCTCAGGCGCGACGGCCGCCGCCTTCTCGGGTGCAGGAGTAGGAGTTCGTTCCTCGTAGGAAACCGTAGTCTCCTCCGCAGTCGAAGTGTTCTCCGTACCAGAGAGAACCCGATCAAGCTTGGTCTTCAGTTCATCGTAAGACTTGAAGTTACTCTTGTCGCTGAATTCGGAAAGATCGTACTGCTTGTTGTAAAGCGTTTCGAGTTCCGTATCATCACCACCGAGAAGTTCAGAAGGCTGTTCGAATTCTGACTTGTCGTAGTTGGTGTAACCAGCAACCTTGCGAACCTTAAGACGGAAGTTAGCACCCTTCCAGAAGTCGAACGGATTGATTGCCGCTTCGTCTTCAAACTCAGGGTTCATGGCTTCGTTGATCTTGTCGAAGATCTTCTTACCATACTTGTAAAGGAAAATCTTTCCTTCGTTCTCGGGGTTGGATGGATCACTGACAACGTAGATGTTGCTGATGTAACTGAGCTTACGCTTTCGTTCACGAGCGATATCCTTATCAGATTCCATACCAGAGTTCCACAGACGAGTGTTCATCTCTGAAACAGGATCCTTATCACCGAGGGTGGTTCGAGAGTTCTCGATGTACCAACCACCGGGGCCCTTGAAGGCATGATTGAACAGACGAACCCACGGGATGTCCTGAGACTCGCCTGGCGGGAGGAAACGAATAACGGCGTAACCGTTACCCGACTGGTCCTGCGTTGCACGCCAGAATCGATCGTCCTTGTAGGACTTACTACCCTTACTCATCTTCTCCATCTCGGCATTAAGACGAGCGGTCATGTCTGCGGTTGACTTGTTCTTTAGATCTTTGAATGACATATAATGTCTCCTTGTTTTGTGTGTTTAAGTATACTAGATGTTTTGTGTGTTGTCAATATTAAAACGGTAATTTATTCTTCTTTGGTAATAGATTGTTGTTTGCGCCCTCCACTTCTATCTTCTCGATAATTGGCTTTGATAAATGCTTTGCAGCAAGTTTTGGTTCAATACTTAGTTCCTCACAAAGTTCAACCACTGCCTCCATGTACTCGCAGTTGTTCTTGCGAACCTTGTCTTCCACTTGTTTGGAGAACGAACTCTCCGTTAATTCAAATATCATTTAATACTCCAGTTTTACAACGCCTTCAGGCATCGTGTAATAGATCGAATCGAAATACATTTTACACCAAGGCATACACAGTTGGCAAGGCCTTGCGATACGCATTTCTCCGAATCGGTTGAAACGTAGATTCAACAGTGTAAGATTCTTTTTATACTTGCACTTCAGAACTGCATCGAGTTCCGAATGCACCTCGTCGTATCGGTAACCAATACGCTTGGCTTCAGGGTGCGTCTTACCGATACCATTGATACCAACGGACACAATCTGATTCTTGTAGATGATAAGAGAGCAATGCTTCTTCGATCGTTCTATGGAAAGACATTGGTCTTTACCAGTCTCAAGAAATTTGTCTAATCGTTTCTGCGTAATCATAATCTAATCGGGGTGACAGGATTTGAACCTGCGACCTGCTGGTCCCAAACCAGCCGCGCTACCAAACTGCGCTACACCCCGAAACTCTCCCGGCTGGACTCGAACCAGCGACATGCGAGTTAACAGCTCGCCACTCTACCAACTGAGTTACAGGAGAAGAACACTGCCCTCCGAATAGCCACCAACAGGACTCGAACCTGCGACCTGAGCTTTACAAAAGCTCTGCTCTGCCAACTGAGCTACGGTGGCGGACACTCATATCACTCGCTTGGCATCTTGTTCCAAGGCATCAATCCATTAAGGAAGCCAAAGAACTTGGGACCAACGACGGCACCGACGACAAAAACGACGATGGTAAAGAATGCGGTTCCGAGAACCTCTGATGTGGTAATATCTTCAAACATGTTTATCTCCTTATGTGAAAAGAATTCGACCATTCTATTTAGGTAAGCACTCCCGACACGACTCGAACGTGTGACCTGCTGATTAGAAGTCAGCTGCTCTATCCAACTGAGCTACGGGAGCAATGGGCAAGACTGCCGTAAGTCCTTATCTGGCAAGGACTTGTTGATAGTAAATGCCGGTTGTCAGTTCTTCCTGCCTCTACCAGTCGTACCGTGCTTGTTCTTCTTGTGCTTCTTCGTCTTTCCTCGCTTGGTCATCTGCGCCTGCTGCGTTGCGGTTAGAATTCTCTTAGACATGTGTTGACTCCTTTATAGTTATTATACACAAAAAAGAAGAAGGGTCAAGCCTTCTTCTTCTTTTTCGTACTCTGGTTTTTCTTCTTACCGAAGATCTTTTCGTAGTTCTCGCGGTACTTCTGTTGGTCCACTTTACGGGGAGAATCTCCCTTCCCCGCGCTGTGTTGCCCACTCATTCCGACCGAAACCAAGGGCAGGAAGGACCGAGCAGTAGAAGGGTAGGAACCCAAAGACCGATGAAGATACCGAGAGTCGAATCGTTCTGGTAAACGTAGATCGAAAAGGCGATCGACATAAGGGCCATCAGGTAAAAGGCCTTAGAAATGTTTTCAAAAAACTTACTCATGATTTATTCTCCTAAACATGTAAGCAAAAGCGGGCGGAGAGAATCGAACTCTCATCTCAAGGTTGGAAACCTTGGGTAATGGCCGTTATACGACACCCGCTAAATCGTTCGTGGGTCGGATTCCCCACCCGACTCCTTCGACTCAATCTCTAAAAAAGACTGGAGAGTCAAACCGTCACGCAACCATCTCGGAACTTGTACATCGAGATCTCACGAACGAGGTAGATCAATGGGACTCAGGGTTATTGTATACCTGAAAGAAGCAGCACGAACGTACAATGTCGGTAGTAACCTGCTTCAACTCCTCCACCCATCCCGCTAAGGATCATCTCATACAAGCATTTCTGCATCATACGGACAGGTCGCTAAACCATTTGGAGGTTGCACTATCCCCATTCGTAGGAGATTATTATGCGAGTCCCGTACAGGAGGTAATTAGTCTCCCGCACATTATTCTATTCAGTTGTAAAATTGTTTGGGGGGCTTTCGCCCCCCGCACAAGCATGGGGGGTGATCAGGCAGAAACCGGATCGACGAGGATGACCTTCTTGATCATGTAGCGGGTGCTACCGGTCGTGGTCTCGCTCGTGGTGACTCGCCAGTTACCGTATCGCTCAGTGAGCTGACGGACGCGGGTCATAACTGCCCGCATGTTCTGGACGCCGAATCGGCTACGCGCTTCGGCAGAGGTGAGGCCTCGTCCCGAGGTGAGGTAGTTAAGGACGCGGCGAGTCTGGGACTGGGTGTTGGTGTTGCTCATGGCAAACATCTCCAAAAATTCTCGGTACTAGTGTTGGTGTTTTATTCGACCCGAGTATCGAAGTCACCGTTGTTTAAAGTATTATACTTTATCTTGAAGGGTTTGTCAACCCTTATTGTTAACAAAATCGTAAATTGTTTTTGCGTCGTCGAGAATCTCTTCGATCGAAGGGTACACGGGAGCCGTGTGAGTTTCCCCACTGTTAAGAGCATTCTCGTACATCGTAAATTCGTAGTTGTACTTCTGATCGCAACGCATCTGTGCGGCGGAGAAGACATCGAATCGTAGTTGTTCTTGAGTGTTCATAAAAAACCTTTTCTAAACCAAGTACCGCCTGAGGGACTCGAACCCCCGACCTAGTGATTAAAAGTCACCAGCTCTACCAACTGAGCTAAGGCGGCATAATTCGTGGGGTTGTAGTAGTGAAGAAGCGAGATACCCCAAAACTTCATTCTTCACCTCGCTGTCTCCGCGAGTCGAGGACCAGTTTGTGTGGTGGCCTCACCCATAATAGTTAATATATTATACTTAATATTACAAGGATGTCAAGCCACTTAATCATCATTTTTCAAAATTCTTCGGTCGTTCGTGGTCTTCACGCGGAATCTCATAGTAACGCTGAAGGCCCATATCCCGAGCAAGAGCTCGTTCCCAGCAAGCACCCTTGCTAAACTGGAATCCTGCCATCATGTAGATGGCGTCACATGAACGAAGCGCATCGATATCACGACTTGCTGCTTCTTCGTAGTCATACATGCCTAGATCAGTGGGATCAATACCCGCGTCTCTATCCATAGCAGCAGGATTCACTACATCCCATCCGTCTGATTCCAATTGCTTTTCCTTCCGGTCGAAGGCATCCCAATTTAGATTCGGATAACCACTCATGGCTCCCGCAATATAGATTCTAAGCTTACGATTCATTATGTACTCCAAATAGGCCGTTCTGGAATCGAACCAGATTTACCCGATTATAAGTCGGACTGAGAAATGCCAATTCCTCCCACGGCCCTTGATTCAGTTGTGGAACGTCCATCGCCAGAAGAAGCAGGACGATACGAAGTATCCGAAGAGATACAGGAGATCGTTTACACTTACATCAGGACGAATAGTGTCTTCTGCCCTTCCCAGCTGAATCAGATCCAGCAGGCAGGTGATCATCAGCAACGTGCTGATAATGAAAAGGACAAACGGAAGTCGGGTTTGATTTACCGCAATGTTGCGGAACTTTTGAATTCTTGGGTTGTTCATGCGTATATTATACCTTCTCTGAGTTGAATGTCAATCGACATTTCTTATTATTTACATGTCCTTCGTCATCGACCATCAGGTAATTCGACTTCTGTCGATCATCATCATGGCCGAGGCGATAGTTCATACCATTGACCTCTTCATCGATCTTCGATCGAAGTTGAACATGCGTAGCAATGTTCGAGATCAGATGCTGTGCAACACGCACGGCTTCGGGTTCACTGGTTCCAAGCGGAATGTCAATATGCAGTCGATACTGGCTCATTGGGTGTATACCTCTTCGGGTGGTTCCACGGTATCATAGACGTAATCCCACATCCAATCCCATCGCCAGTCGTCGATGTCTTCGTCAGACATGTCTTCGAGTACCATACCGGCAGTCTTAGCGCGGACCTTGGTTTCTGCTTCGAGATTGGAATAGAAATCCTCATCGTCGAAATTATAAATCAATTCGCCGTCTTCCCATACGTTCGACCCGATAAAATTCAGGCACTCGTCAACGTAGGTATGGGTAATGGTAAAACCATCGACAAGATACTCGACGAGATGTTCGACCCAAGGCGTACACGGCCCCCAAGCGGTGCCGATATTGATGTGGGCATCATGGTAGTTGCCGTCATCAGACCGAGAGATCTCGGCTTCTTCGTTGCGAGCCCACTTCCCGCCAAGGTTCTGTTCCATCCACGATCGGCCGATCTGGTGATCCTCCGGCTTGTTTGGATACAATTCTGGAGTCAGCAACGAATCGTTTTCGTTGATGTACTCAAACACCTTGGCAGCCTTTTCTCCGGCAGGGCCAGAGTTGAAAGTAATGGTAATGTTGTTGGTGACTTCATTCGCCATGGTTGACTTCTCCTGATTCCCACTCACGAATAAGTTTCGTGAGCAAACGCTGATGATCTCGTTCGGTGGCCATGAAAGGCCGCGAACCGGCGAGATTGTGGTAGTTGTTGATGGAAAGATTTCCTTCAAGATCCTTCACGGATCGATGAACACTGGTCACGCCGGTATCTTCGTCGTGATACCGAAGCGACGTAATCACGAACCTTCCGTGATCCCTCGTGTCCCACCAAGTAGTAAGACCATTCTCACCACTACGATACTCGAGCTCTTCGAGGAGCTCCCTCTTAATTGCGAATCCACTCATCTGTGATTCTCCTTCCGCCAATCACGGCGGTTCTTCTTGGGGCATCTATCCTTAGCACCCCATGTAGTTGAACGAGTTACGGGACGCCCCGTATCATCTCGGTTCCAATTCTTATCTCGCGTTGAGATTTTCTTTTTAATCTTCTTCATCGTTTTACTCGCAATAGGAACGGCGGGATTCGAACCCGCACTGTACGGATTTTAAGTCCGTTGCCTCTGCCGTTGGGCTACGTTCCCAAGAATGACCCTGCGGAGAATTGAACTCCGGTTACGAGAGTGAAAATCTCGTGTCCTAACCACTAGACGACAGGGCCTTTCATTCAGAACTTCTTTCGCTTTCCGAATCGACTGAGCTTGAACATAACAAGCATAACACCGACTCCGATCACGAATCCCCACGAAGCTCCCGCCTGAAAACCACCCTCGACGAAATCAAAATACCCGACATGCGTTCGGATAAATTCCATCAGTTAGCACTCCCAAGAGTAGCGAACGATCCGGAGGCCGGACGGCTGTAGATGCCGTCCATACCACCCGCATCATAGAACCCCTTGCGAGGCGACTTGTCCGCCGGATAGAAGGCACGGCCTTCTGCTCCAACGGAGACGGTACATCCACCGGCCAACATCATGATCAAAACACAAAAGACGAGAATCGTAGTCGAGATTCCCAACATGGTGAAGGTGAAAGTGTCGTCATTCTGCATTACTGGATTCCTTTTCAAATCCCATTGCGATCGGTGTTCCACATTGGAACTCCTCTATTATACTATACATCGACCAGATGTCAACCCCTCTTGACGGTTTATTCGGATATTTATGAGATATTTTTTAGGTCCGAATATGAAAGGGGCAGGTTACAAGCAAATGCCCATAACCTGCCCCAGAAGTGCTTTTTGAATGCTCACTTCAATAGAATCTATCAGGCGGATACGGTGGCAAGAAAGCCTGTTCTGCCGGGCTTGCCCACCCATACACTATCCACTTATCACCTACTTCAAATTCCGAAGGAGGAACTAATGCTGACCACCAGATTCCAGTTCCGTATTGTCTGGATCCATCTGCTGGTTGTACTTGATCCCTCCCACTTACGTTCGAAGAATCTGTTGCAACCGTTCCTATCAATTCACCATCTCTGTACATTTCAACAATCCAAACTGCATCTGGATTTGCTGCAACCCACTCATCTACTGACATTGTATCATGATCTAAATTAACTGACTGATACCCGTAAGTCGATGCTGAGATGGCGGCTGGTCCACCGGACCCGGTGTCGTCTGCGACACCGAATGATCCTCGAATCAGGTCAACCGCCAAATCGCTTTTGGGATTATGAAGTGTCCTTCCCGATTATTATCGTTGGGAACTTCATTTAGAGTCAGCGCAAAAATTTCATTTGCTCCGTCCCAATCTTCGTTGTAAACGATTTCAACTGGTGGATCAATTGGACCACCTCCGCCTCCAGCGTTTGCTTCGATAACATCATCGAAGGACTCAGACCACTGACTCAAGACGATTGCCAGATCTGCACCATCGACAATACCATCTTGATTGAGATCGTACAGAGGATTATCAGTTCCAAATGCTCCCAAGACCAATCCTTGATCCTGAGCATCAACCCAACCATCGCCGTTAACATCTGCAATTTGACCTTCCAGTCGTGTTGTGATTTCCCAGAAAATTGGCGTTGTTAAACTTTCGCCGGGTTCTAGAACTTGTTCGTAAACTGTAATCAGTCTTCGAGTAGAAGGTTCCCAACATACCTCATCAAATCCCGGAGGAATAATAGGCATGATACCCTCGTCAACCAGAATAGACTGACGATACTTTAACCTTCTTCTTTCTGCTGAATTGTTTGTCCAATCAATACTCCCGTCCATGGGAAAAGCACCGATCGTTCCTCGATCAAGTGTTTCGTAATCCGCGACAATTTTTCTAGTGTCGTTTTCTACTTCGGACACGGTAATGATTTTACCAGTGTCGTCTGGTAGACTGACAGACATCATTGGATTCAGTCTTGGTGGACATACCAATTCATCCTGTGCGACTGCCGGACTTGCTAGAAGTAGCGTTGCTGTTAATAGTTTTAATCTCATCAAATTCTCCTTTCCCTCTTACCTTTACCCATGCTCGACTCCAAATGTACGAGCAAATAACTGCACCTGCGATTGACCACATTGCAATTTCACCACCCTCGGTAATAGGCCAATTCTTGAACCAACCGAGTTGTTCAATTAACGGAAGCCCTCCAATGGTCAATGCTGCCCAAAACTCGGTGGACTTCACTCCGGGTTTGGGCTCTGTAGTTGTCGTTACTGTAGGCATAATAATCTCCTTTTTCTTGCCTCAAAGTTTCTTAAGTTCAAACGTAATTCCTGTTTTCGATTTAATCATCTCGTCAATTTCAAGTGGAGTTCCACCAAGAGATTCCGCGTTAAAGGAAGTCAAGTTGACGAGTTTCGAAGATCCACCTCTTAAGCTTGCCGATACCTTAGTGTAAGCAAATCCCTTGTCGGTTGTGATCTTCATCCACCAACCAGATTCCCCGGCCGATTCTATCCATTCTTTAGCAGACTTTCTTGTTGGGAAACAAGTCAGTGTAATATGACCCAGTTGTCCACTTGGGGCATTGGAATAAGCGAATCTCCATTTTTCGTTCCAACTATCTCCATCTAATCCGAACACTTCTGCAAGATGAATCTCTTTACCATCGGCATTTGTTGCCTTGGTTCCGATTGATAAAGAACCATCACCTGTACTGTCCTTAATGTATAGATTTCCAAATTCACTGTCTTCACCCAAAAGTTCAGGCGAAACCGTCCAAGAATATTCGGTCTTCAGATTACTATCGTCTGTTGGGGTTCCACCATAACTTATGGGTGGTGAAATTATGCCGCGTTCTCTAAATTCATTTACACCTTCTGGCATATTCAGTGGGCTAATTGTTCCGTTACTTAATGATTGCATCTTCACATCTGCAATGAGACACGGACCATATTGTTTACCATCAGACCTGTATATGAGTCCACCATTCTCACTTTCCAAATCGATGTTTAGAATGTGATCATACCTAATTCCAATCTGTGCAATTCCACCCTCGGATTCTACACCAGTCCATCGGCACTTAACATGTGCAATGTCAGAATAATATTCGTTACCAGTACCGAAGAATCCGAACTGTTGAACATATCGATACTCGTCGTGTCCGGTGTATCCATAAAGAAGTCTGTTCATTACTGGAGCTGCTTGGAACTCTTCACCCTGAGTGTTGATGAATTTATTTGTTGTTCCGGCATACAACTGGAAGTGATCAGAATGTCGAGCGCTAGCATACGGATTCAATTTACGAGTAGCAGAACTATTGATCATTGCATGAGCATTCGAAGCAACATCTTGATAATTTCTATCAATTCTGCATCCCCGAATCAATCTTGCACCACCATATCCGTTATATGATTCTGAATCAAAACAGTTGGTGTAGAATAATTGTTGATTATAGCTATTGCGAACAATCGAAGTTTGTTGAGGTAACTTATCATCATCTGTAAGTTTCCACAATGGAGTCCCATCCAATTCAGCAGAGAACCAGTTACCTTCTGTTCGGCAACCGTCAAACCACCATCGCGTTGTATGTGGTCCATCTTCCGTATAGATTCCACCATTCATCTTATCAAAGGCATCGGGATCATCGAAGTCAACCATCGAACGGAAAACTATGTTGTTCCATTTTACCTGATGTAAGTTTGGTCTAATATTATAGTTCTTAGATCCATACGAAACATCAATAATGGCAGTAACACCTTCTGCGGCTTCTACTTCAATCCACCCGTATTCTCGTATTTGGAAATTAGGCATTGATCCAATTTCATATTTTCCACTTTTGATTAATCGTACTATATTTCTCTTTGTAGGATCATAGACCTTACTCAAGTTTCTAATACTTTTACCAATTGGGGTTGATGAATCAATAGCAATTACATTTTCACCTTTAGTATATCGCAATTTCATTTGAACAGTACGCATGTAACCATTGTTTGGAATTGCAGTGACTCTAATTTCAACATCGGATCCCGGCTGAATTCCTTGTTTACTAACCACAACTCTATAGTGTCCACCATACTCATCTGTTTTTTCATCACTCACCAATGTAGCAGAAAGATATGGGCCATTTCCAGCAGAAACGGCCACTTCCTTTATACCAGACCCATGAAATGCGTAAATGTCGATGTAACAATCTTTGTCCGTGGTGAACACATTAGGTTGACCAAGAGCAAGAACAGGGTGAGCGTTGCCCGCAAAATCATCGTCTACTAAAGTCTTCATTGGATTACCATCTACATCCTGAGACTCAATATATTCAGAACCTTTAATTGATTGACCGAATCTAGACGATGTATCGAAATCACTCTTAAAGGGATTAGGAAAACCACCACCAGCAATTAAGAAATTATCATCGGGGTCTATCGGAATTTCAGGATCAATTGGTTCCCCAATTATATCGATAGTTTCAACGATGGGTTCTTCAACCACTACAGGTTCCTCAACCACTACAGGTTCTTCGATGACCACTACAGGTTCTTCGATGACCACTACAGGTTCTTCGATGACCACTACAGGTT
>ERZ1046740.1261-NODE-1261-length-18110-cov-7.884686_pt1 | contig 18110 bp, 26 predicted proteins | sample MGYA00383093_ERZ1046740 | MGnify/ENA primary metagenome ERZ1046740 (study PRJEB29581, sample SAMEA5548363) | metagenome | biome: marine; feature: coastal; material: water | depth 25 m | study: Short-term variability in the microbial, nano- and picoplankton... | reverse complement strand
CTGTTTTAGATCCCGCCGCGATATAAAAATTTCAAAAAACGCTTTATTTAAGCGACTTTCTCCAAAAAGTCATGACTTTTAAAAAAACATGACGAATCCCGGGAAACCCGTTGAACTTAAAGAAAAGCTCGGAAAACCGGGCCATCATCCACGCCAAGAGTTACACGAAGTAGCCGAACCGGTCGACGGTCCGCCGATGGTTCCACCTGACTTAAGAACCGCCGGAACTGAACTTTGGGTAAAAGTGACTCGCGCCGCTGCTTTATGGGTCTCAGAGTCGGATTTATTCGCTTTAGCTCAGCTATGCCGTTTACATGACCAGTACGCAGACGTTAAACGAAGAATGGAGCTGGCAGAAACAGACGAAACGTTTTTAGCGTATTCGTTAGAAGCCCGCAAAATCTTAGAAGTACAAAGAGGCTTTTTTAGTGACCTAGGTCTTAACCCGTTAAGCCGTGGAAAACTAGGGCTTACAGTCGCTACTACAAAAGAAATCACAAGCAAACTGGACAGGTGGCTTAAATGACAACAAAAACCAGTTTGGGTGCGGACGTAGCCGAATTTGTCGAAACGTTCTGTAAACATCACCGAGGCGACCTCGCCGGGCAATACATCGAACTAAGACCGTTTCAGCAAGAAATAATAAACGGCTTGTTTGAAACCAACAACGACGGGTTATGGAGCCACAAACATTGCTTAGTGATGTTGCCCCGAAAATCTGGCAAATCAGAGCTGTTAAGCGCCATAGCGTTATACGCCCTTATCGGTTCGGGCGAATGGGCGCCAGAAGTTTATTGCGTCGCAGCGTCTAAAGATCAAGCCCGGATCGTGCTCGACAATATAAAAGCCATGATCGAGTTAGAACCTGATTTAGCCTCAGCCGTTGAAGTCTTTAAGGACTCTCTGTATTGCCCTCTATCGGGTGGCGTGCTCAGAGTCTTATCTAGTGACGGGCGACTAGCTCACGGCCTTAACCCGACGTTTTGTATTGTGGACGAAACGTGGGCGCACAAGGACGGCGAACTGACCGAAGCGTTGTTATCTGGTTCAGGTGCTCGTAAACAGTCAATGCTTGTCCACATCACGACACCGGGCAGCGGCGACGACTCGTATCTGTGGAATCTTGTCGAATACGACAAACGAGTAAAAGCCGGCGAAATAATCGACCCTACGTGGTGGTCGTATTGGAATCCGCCACCGGAACAAATGGCGCACGACGATTTAGCGGCATGGCGCTACCACCCGGCGTTCGGCGATTGGCTGGATGATTCCTATTTACAGTCGCAGGTTCTACAATTACCGGAAGGCGAATTTAGGCGGTTGCATTTGGGACAGTGGACAAAAGACCGCGAACAATGGTTATCTGCCGAACAGTTCAACGCCTGCCCGGAAGCAACCATCGAACCGGGCGACGAGGACGTAGTTTTCGCTGTGGACGCCAGTTTCGCTAACGACTCCACCGTGATTGTCGCCGCGACACCCGACAAGCGGCTTCGCGTTCTCCGCATATGGGAAAAGCCGATAGGGGCCGACGATGCGTGGCGCGTACCCCTCGACGAAGTATCGCACCAGCTAGTAGAGCTAATCGAAGAATGGAAACCGCGAGCGTGCACCTATGACCCGTTCGCCCTCAGTCATGCCATGATGCAAATTGAATCTATGACGGGCGCTCAACTCATTGAATATCCGCAAAGCCCTAAACGTATGGTTCCGGCGTGCTCACAATTCGCCGAACTAGTCTTTAGGCGAGAGTTGCAACATGACCATCACCCAGCGTTGTCTAGGCATGTTGCGAACTGTCACACGAAATCGGACCGGTACGGCGTGAGAGTGGTTAAGGAGAGCCGCCAAAGCAAGCGACGCATTGACGCCGCCGTAGCTTCCATAATGGCCGTCGATGTTGCACTACGCTTGGAACCAGTGGTATTGCCACCGAAACCGAAAATCTATTAGATGCTAGGAACTTTTTTACAGCTCATAAGTTTTGGGCTCGCTTCTTACTTCGCTTATTCACTTGGCGGAATGGCAGGCTTAGGGCTTGTGCTATGTGCTGCGTTAATGTTTTTGGGCGTCATCGTTGAAAGAGAATCTATGTGATTACTCGACTACTAAGAGGCAGGCAAACCGAAAACAGGGACGTAAATTTTGTTATCCCGTCTCGCGGTATGCAACCACAACCTTTAACCGGACCGTTAACAGTTAACAGCACGTCGTCGCTAACTATCCCGACCGTGTACGCATGTGTGCAACTTATTAGCGACTCGATTGGTTCTTTACCGTTTCACGCTTACCGGCGAGGCGAAATCGTTTTACCTACGCCACGCATATTGGAACAGCCCGACCCAAGCACGACACGAATAGACACTATTTCAAGCATCGTCACTAGCTTGTTGTTAGACGGAAACGCTTACTGTCTTCTCGGAGACCGAGACAGTCTCGGCTTTCCACAAACAGCAATACCGTTAAACCCTAACGCCGTAGCTGTTAACACGACTAACAGCGGCGCTATCGAATATTTAGTGAACAACGTTCCGGTGCCTTTCGAGGACGTGTTACATATTCGGGGTCTTACGTTGCCGGGAGCAACAACCGGTTTAGGTGTTGTAGCTGCTAGCCGCCGGTCGTTAGGGATAGCGATAGCGGGCGAAGAAATGGCCGCCGACTTTTACACAACAGGCGCAGTCCCTACCGGCGTTTTGCAAGCTGACAGCGAACTGACAAGAGACGAAGCAAACGACCTTAAAAGCGCTTTTGTGGCGGCTCACGGCGGACGGCAACGCTCACCTGCCGTGTTGTCCGCTGGCATCAAATATCAGGCGTTGCAACTATCGCCTAAAGATTTAGAGTTTGTGCAGTCCCGAGTCAATTCAGCTCGCGAAGTTACAACAATGTTTAAAGTGCCGTCGCACATGTTGAACGTGCCATCGGAAGGTGGCAGCATGACCTACCAAAACGTCCAACAGGACTCTATGAACTTTGTCCGATTCTGTTTACGTGGCTGGTTTGTCCGTGTCGAGCAAGCGTTTAGCACTGTCCTACCACGTGGACAAAACGCCATGTTGAACATTGACGCCCTTATCAGGGGTTCACGTAACGAACGTTTCGCAGCACATAAAACAGCTATCGAGGGCGGGTGGTTAACCGTGGACGAAATCCGAGACCTAGAAAACGTGACCGCTTCAGTCGCTCACGACGACCTTTTAGGGTAATCATGAACATAGAACACCGAACGCTAGACATAGCCGACATCGAAGTCAGAGAAGACGGCGGGCAACATCACATCGTTGCTTTAGTCGCACCATGGAACGCAACCTATGACGCCGGAAACTTTGTAGAACGTTTTGGGAAAAGCGTGTTCGACAAGTCAATAAAAGAACGTGGCAACAATATCCCGCTCATGCACGGGCACGACCGGGAAAACATGCCAATAGGACGTAGCGCCGCATGGGAAAAAGACCAACACGGTCTTATAGCTGACTTTGAGGTAGCACCAACCGAACGGGCAAGAGAAGCATTAGAGCTAGCCAAAAACGGTTACGTGTCCGGTTTCTCAGTCGGTTTTGTGCCTATCCGTAACGAAGAAAGCAAACACGACGGCCGCCGACACCTGACACGAGTCGAAGCAAAACTAGACCACGTAGCGTTACTAACAGCACCAACAGCGCCCGCATACGGCGAAGCACAACTAATAGCAGCTCGCGCATTTGATCCCGACGACGAAACAACGGTACCGAGGCTTGCTAGGTGGCGTCACTTGTTGGAACCGGAAACGCGCTAAGGTTTTTATTGAACGCCGACGACACGCCGCACTAGCACCTGTCGACACCTTCGTAACCGAACGTGACACAGGAGAGTGTTTATGAAACTGCTAGACCAACTAGTAGGAGAACGTGCCGAAATCTCGGCAATGCAAACCGCTTTAGTAAACCGAGCCGCTGACGAAGTCCGCGACCTTACCGAAGACGAAGACAAGAACCTGGCCGACTTCCAAAGTCGAGCTAGCGAACTAGACCGCCGTATAGACGATCTACGAAACATGCAAGAAGCGACCCTAAAAGCGGACGCAATGAGAGCAGAGGTTAGAGCGTTGAACGCAGAAAACCCAGAGACACCGTTAGCGACAGGACAAGCAGTAGTTAAAGAAGAACCGCTGACCTATCGCCAAGACAATCAACGAGACGTGTCGTTTATTCGGGACTTTATTGACTCGCAGGTAGCTAAAGATCAGGGCGCTATTAACCGTATTCAACGACACCAAGTCGAAATGGAAAACCGAGACGGCGACACCTCAAATTTTGCGGGCCTTGTGGTACCTCAGTACCTTGTTGATCTTGCGGCACCGCTGGCACGTGCTGGCCGTCCGTTTGCTGACCAGTGTCGAGCGCTACCACTTCCAGATTCTGGAATGTCACTCAACATTTCACGTGTTACGACCGGGGCAAGCGCAGCGGTACAAGCCAGCGAAAATGGCGCCGTAAGTGAAACCGACGTGGACGACACTCTGTTGACGAGCAGCATCAGCACTATTGCCTCGGCACAGCAGATTTCGAGACAGGCTATGGAACGGGGCAGCGGCATAGATGCCCTTATCACTGGAGACATGGCAGGCGCTATGTCAACCGTGTTGGACAACCAACTCATTAACGGTTCAGGTTCATCTGGTCAACTGCTCGGCATTTCGCAGGTATCAGGCATCAACTCTGTTACCTATACCTCTGGAAGCCCGACGGTTGCCCTTCTATACCCCAAACTGCTAGACGCTATTCAGCAAATCAACACCGGCATTTTCCGAGCACCTGACCTAATTGTGATGCATCCTCGACGTCTTGCCTATTTGCAGGCCGCCGTAGACGGACAATCAAGGCCACTCGTGTTGCCTATGGCTAACGTTCCACAAAACGCTATGGGCACCGGCCCAGCAGCGGGTTATGGAAACACCGGCACACAAATAGCCGGTATCCCAATCGTTACCGACGCCAACATACGGACCGACCTTGGAGCCGGAACAGAAGACGCCATCTATGTGGTGTCTCGTGGCGACATGCTGCTATTCGAAGACGGCGGACCAATGTTTATGAGAATGGACGAAACAGCGGGGCTAAACCTTACGCTCACGCTTGTTGCTTATTCTTATGTTGGTTTCGTTCCGGGCCGCTACCCAGCGGCAATTAGTGCCATCACTGGTACGGGCCTTATTGCACCGACCTTCTAACAATTAGAGGGCACTAGGTAGGGGCCGGGCCTAATACATGGCTGGCCCGGCCCCCGCCGCAACTCGTTAGGAACTCATGAGCCACAACGAACGTTTAATGGAAAAACAGGCAGCTAGCCGAATCAGTAAACCGGTAGCGGAAACGCCAGCTAAAAAGAAGGCGCCCGCTAAAAAGTCGGCACCTAAGAAGTAATGCCGAACTATACGACCGTTAGTCTTGTTAAAGCGTCGCTCGGTATACCTTCGGGCACTACGTCCGAAGACGCCTATATAGAAGACGCTATAGACGCAGCAGAAGACGAAATAGACGAGTATTGCGGGAGGACGTTCGTAGCGGACGGCTCAGCAACACCTCGGGTTTATCAGCCTTCTACTAACGTAATCGTGTACACGGACGACTTTTATAGCCTGACAGGTCTTGTAGTGAAACAGGACGAAAGCGACGACGGAACCTATGCCACGACGCTAACCATAACAAGTGAATTTATTGTTATTGGCAACAGTGCACCGTATAACGCTATTCGAGCCGTTTCTAGCCCGTTTCCTCGTTACACAAGTGACCGCCCTACGGTCCAAGTGACGGCGAAATGGGGCTACAAGACGTCTGTACCGGGAGCAGTGCAACAAGCCGCCCTGATTTTGTCAGCTCGACTGTTTCAACGTCGCAGCAGTCCACTAGGTATCGCCGCCGGAATAGTTAACGACTTTGGGCCTATCCGCATCACGCGACAGGATCCCGATATGCAACGCTTGTTGGCCGGTTACAGGCGGATAGGTGTCGCATAGTGGCAGACTACGCCGCCATAAAAGACGGCATCAAAACCCGTCTAGAAACGCTCTCTGGGCTTATCGCAGTGTTTGACACTGTCCCAGATAGAGCGGTTCCGCCGGTAGCGGTTGTAGTGCCGGGAGCGCCACCTGTCGAATATAACGTTTCTATGGGAGCAAGCACTAACGCAAGCCAGTTACAGCGTTTCAATTTTGAGATTTTAGTGTTAGCGCAACGTTTCTATGCCGAAACTGCGCAAGACAAATTAGATAGTTATGTGTCAGGTACCGGAAGTGTTTATAACGCTATCGCTGGAGACACTACGCTAGGTGGTACAGCGTCGGACGCTCGTATCACTAGAGTTGCTGATTATGGGCAAATCGTTGTAGGAGAGGGCGAGTTTATGGGCGCCAGATTAGATTTGGAAGTTTACGCAGTATGAGCGATTACAAAATAAAATCGGACAATGTGACTTTTGGCAAAATTGGCGAAAGCGTCACAGAAAAAGACCTCGAAAAGTTAGGCGTCAATATCGAAGCCTTATTAGAGGGCGGACACTTGTCCGCTAGTCGAGCCACGAAAAAGGAAGAAAACTAATGGCCGCATATATGTTAAATAATGCTTCGGTTGTAATAAATTCCGTTGACCTTAGCGACGCGGTGACCTCGATTACTTTCAGCGAGGATGCAGCGCAACTAGAGACAACCGCCATGGGTGACGACAATGTAACCATGATTGGCGGGTTGAAAAGCGGGAGCGTTGATCTTGAATTTAATCAAGATTTGGCGTCCGCTAAAACGCAAGCCACAATCCGTCCGCTTCTTGGAACGGTAACAACCGTGGTAGTTAAGAACGACGCAGGCGCAACCGCCGCTACTAACCCTTCGTTTACGTTTAGCGCACTCGTTACCGAGTGGCCATCCATTAACGGAACAGTGGGCGAGCTGGCAACCGCTAGCGTGTCTTGGCCGATCACCGGCGCAGTCGTACAAGCAACCAGCTAACAACAGGAGTAAATGATGCTGCGGGCACAAATCCAAGTAACAGACAATCAAGGCGTAGCTAGGTCATATGACGGAAACGGCGCTTTGTTTGTTGCGTTTGAAGAACATTTCGACATTTCGATAATGGAAATGGGCGAAAACCCAAGAATGACCCACGTCTATTGGTTGGGGTATGAGGCGGCACGCCGCCAAAACCAGCACGACGGACTGGACTTTAAACAATGGTTAGACGCTGGCCATAACGTGGAATTCGAGGTGGACGAAAACCCTTTAGACGAACAAGCTACGCCTTCCAGTTAGGACGGTTGGCGATAGCAACCGGGCAACCGCTCGACGTGTTGTTAGAACTTGATTCTTTGGTTTTAATGGGTTTGCTTACAGCTTGGAACGAGAAAGTTAAAGCCGAAGAAAAACAAGCGAAAGCGGCTAGGCGTGGCAAAACGCAATACCGGTAGGTTAACAACCATAGAGATACAGGGCTTAAAACAGGCTCAACGCATTATGGGCCGGTTAGACGCCGATTTTAAGAAACGGTTTAAAGATATCCATAAGGGCGCCGCTGACATAGTGGCGGAAGAAGCACGCAAACAAGGACCAAGAGACACGGGCCGTTTAAAGAACGACATACGCACCAGTGGCACCACAAAAGGCGGCGTCGTTCGTGTAGGACGCAAAAAGCTTCCTTATGTTGGTCGTGTGTTGTTTGGTGATCCAATTACGTTTACGGATCGTTTAACACGTCGAGCGCAGCGACGGCGAACACCGCAACCGTTTATTTATAAAGCGGCAGACATCCAATTTAAAAACGTGGTCGATTACTATAACGATGAGCTAGAACAAATTCTTGATGACGCTATAAAGGTTGCGCGAGATGGCAGGTAAAAAAGCCTCAATATCGATGTTGATAGGCGGCGACGCCTCAGGACTCAAAAAAGCAGCTAAAAACGCTACTCGTTCGTTAGACAAGTTTTCCAAGTCATCGGTTAACTCAGTTAAAAAGGTAGGAGCTGCGTTCGGGAAGCTCACTGCCGGTATAACTGTGGCGGCTGTAGGGATTGGCGCTAAAGCGGTCGATTTGGCATCAGATTTTGAAGAATCGATGAGCAAAACCGAAGCCGTGTTTGGTGACGCTATGCGCGGCATATCTGACGCATCCAAGACAGCGGCAACGGACGTAGGTTTATCTAAAGCAGAATTCCTAGATGCCGCTTCTGGGTTCGGTGTGTTCGGTAAAGCCGCTGAACTAGGCGGAGAAGACTTAAGCAGTTTTGCTGCTGAACTCGTTACCACTGCCGCAGACGTAGCCAGCTTTAACAACCTTACGACCGGCGAAGCAATCGAAAAACTTAGCGCCGGTTTACGTGGCAGTTCTGAACCGTTGCAATCATTAGGGATCTTGATAAACGCCGCTCAGGTTGAAGCTAAAGCGCTCGACATGGGATTAGGTGACGTAAACGGCACCGTGTCCGAAGGCAACAAGATCCTAGCACGTCAAGCGCTTATTATGGAGGCGTTAGGCAGCCAAGGAGCCCTCGGGGACTTTGCCGCCACCTCTGACGGACTCGCTAACACTTCCCGCATTTTGCAGGCCCGACTCAAAGACGTAGGAATCACAATAGGACAAGCGTTGTTACCGATCGCAGCAAAACTAGCGGAAGGCGTAGCAAACCTTATTGCGTTAGCGGAACGTTTCGCACCACGATTAGAAGAAGTGAAACAGCGCGTAAAAGAGCTGGCCGAACAGTGGTTACCTAAATTGCGGGAAGCGTTTGACCGGGCAAGAGAAGCAGTCGAACCAATTATTCGTAAAATCTTTGATTTCATTAAAACGAACCCTAAGCCGTTTATTATTGGTATAGCTGCGGCGGTAGGGGTTGTGCTTGTTGGAGCCATTGGGGCGGCTGTGGTGGCGTTAGGTGGCATTATCTTTAGTGTTGGCGGCCTGATCGTTGCGTTTGGTGCCGCTGTTACCGCTATCGCCTACTTTTGGGAAGAATCCGAACGATTCCGCTACATCGTTACACGAGTTTTTGAAGACGTAAAAACCGTTGTAAACCCAATTATTGAAGGCATAAAAGCACTAGTTGAGGATCTACAAAAAGCGTTTAAAGGGTTCGTAGATTTCCTAAAAGGTGTGTTTAGCGGCGATTTCGACGCCGCTTTCGAAGGCATCAAAACCATGTTTAGCGGTTTCTACGACGCAATTTTAACAATCCTTAAAACGATTAAAGAAGCATTTAAAGCGTTCTTTAGTTTAGATGCAGTACAAACAGCTATTCGAGTGTCCGTAGACAAGATCTATGAAATCATTAAAGCGATTCCCGGGCGAGTTAAAAGCCTCGCTGTTGGGGCGTTTGACGCCATAAAAATAGCGTTCGCAAACATGATTAACTTTATTTTGGAAAAATGGAACGATCTCGAATTTACGTTTCCGGGAATAAAAGGAATTGGCAAATTTACTGTAGGGACGCCAGACATACCGCTTATTCAGGTTCCTAGTGCTTCTGTACCGAGCGGGCCACGTGCCCCCGGTCAACTAGGGACTGCCATGAGGGAACGCACGGCGACCCAAGCGGCGCCAGTCGTGAACAATTTTAATGTAACAGCGACAAACGCAGATCCTGAAGGGCTTATATCTTCGTTGCGTAGGGTAAACAGAAGCAAAGGGCCGCTGCCTGTCGATATCGGTTTCTATTAATGGCTACCCCAACACCGACGGTAGAAATAGGTTTTATTGGGCCAGCGTTCGACAACGCTTTCACTCTTGACGACCCGGTAAAAGGAAAACTAGATAGCACCGACTTTGTTTTGAGTGGCACCGAAATTTTGGCGGATTTAACTAGCCGTTGCGTGTCGTTTACAACACGACGAGGCCGTAACGACTGGACACAACCTTTTAGCCCCGGTATTGCTACTTTGTTGTTTCGAAACACTGACGGAGCTTTAGACCCGTTAAACACGTCCAGTGTCTATTATCCGGGGATAACGGTAGGCCGAACCGTCACTATCAAATGCAACGGACATCTAATTTATTCGGGTCTTGTCGAAGACATCAACCTAGGTTATGACACGTCCGGCGACGCTTGGGTAACTGTCGTAGCTGAAGATCAGTCAAGCGAACTAGGTCTACGGTCCTTAACTAGCGGAACATCGTTTAGCCAGCAAAGCTCTGGGCCTCGAGTGTCAGCCGTGTTAGCTAACGCAAACATAGATTATGCGGGAGCGACAAGCATCGATGGCGGGAACTCGACGCTGGCCGCTGAAACATTGTCAGCAGACATTAACGCCGTCCAATATTTACAGAAAGTCACAAACTCAGAACAGGGCTATCTCTATGTAAGCCGAAGCGGGGTAATGACGTTCGAGAACCGTTATGGGCCTATTAGTTCGGCGTCTACAGTGACGTTTAGCGACGACGGCTCAGACGTGCCTTATCAACAAATAGGCCGAAATTTGGTAAGCGCAGAGCTGTTTAACCGTTTGACCGCTAACCGCACCGGCGCCGCCGCTGTTACTGCTAACGAAACAGCTAGCCAAGATTCTTACGGCATCAGGCTTTTACCGGTTGGCGAGGTGTTGGTCCTCGACGACGCAACAGTAACCGACATATTGGGTTTTCTTATGGTGCAAACAGCATCAACAGAGGTACGCATAAACAGCCTTACCGCCGTGTTAGACACTCAAAGCTCAGGAACACAAAACACGATTGCACAACTAGAATTAGCTGACGCCGTGACCGTAGAATTTACGCCGCCGGGCGTGGCTCAACAAACGACGAACGGCACGTTGCAACAGATTAGGCATGCTTTCACCGTGGGCGAAACTTGGCGCATTACCCTAGGAATGACCCCAAGAAACACAACAAGCTATTTAACATTAGACAACACGACCTTAGGGCGACTCGATTTTAACAGTTTAGGATTTTGATATGGCCGGAGCCGGATTTAAATTATTTACAACTGGAGAGGTGCTCACTAGTAGTGACGCGAATACTTTCTTGGCACAACAGGTCTGTATGGTGTTTGATTCGTCGTCGGCACGAACAAGCGCAATAGGCGCAAATTTAGCCGAAGGCATGCTGACATATTTACGCGACACCAACGCAGTTGAGGTGTACGACGGTAGCAGTTTCGTGGGATTTGGTGACCTGACCGCCGTAGACGCTGGAACAAACATAGACGTAACCTCAGGAACCGGACCGATACCTAGCGTTGCGTTAGCAATTGACGCCGAAGTAAATTTTGCCGATCAGTTAGCGACTCGACCGGAGATGAAAGACTACGCCGAAACGGTAAACGCCATTGGCGCCACCGGGGGCGGCACACAAGACATTGATATAACAGCGGGCAACGTAGTGACCGCAACAGTCGACACAAGCGCTAACACGTTTACGTTTAGTAATCCGTCTGCTACTGGGAAATCTTGTAGTTTCACGCTCATTCTCACTAACGGAGGCTCACAAACTGTTAACTGGCCGGGGGCGGTTGATTGGCCGGGCGGCGCAGCGCCAGCGCTAACAACCGCAGGGGTTGACGTGCTTGTATTTACGACGGTAGACGCTGGCACCCGTTGGTACGGTTTTGCTGCCGGTTTGGCTATGGCCTAATGCCGTTAGGTGCTGTAAAAACGGCGTTGTTAGGTGCCGCTGGGGCTGGCGGCGGTTCTACAATGGAATTTATCGCCAAAGTTGTTATGGATGGCACCAGCACCGCAGTAAGTTTTACTAGCGTTCCTCAAGATTATCGGCATCTGAGGATCGTAATGGCAAGTGGGCAAAGGGCCAGTTCTGCCAACGCTGGCATTAGTTGTCAGTTAAACGGAGATACGAGTGCGTATAGCTACGGTTGGCAAGTTTTGTATCATTTGTCACCGGGAGGCGGCGCCGCTGGTTCAGCTGCCGTTCATTATTTTCCCCCACAAGGAGATATGCCTAATTCGTCTAATGCGTCTACGGTTATGTGGGAACTTGGCAACTACTCGGATTCTTCTGTGGGCACCAGCATCAACTGGAAAATGGCAGTAGACCAACGTAACAGCGGAATCACTGGGCTTGGGGCGTCAAATTGGGAGACTGCGGCAGCGGTTACACAAGTTGATTTAGTGTCGAGCTACACGTCATCCGGCTACTTTTATGAGGCCCCCACTACTTTTGCTTTATTTGGAATAGGGGCGGTCTAATGGCCTACGAAATTTTTGCTGAAGACTCTTTAACCAGTAGTGCGGCAAGTATTGATTTAACCGCCATCCCGCAAACCTCAACGCATTTAGAATTAGTTATTAACGCACGATCGACCAAGGCAAGCACTACTACTAACGGCGGCGAAATGACCTTTAACGGTTCTACTTCGTCACTTTACGGACATAACGGCGTTTATTTACTAGGTTCAACTTCGCCCGGTATTTACAATTTGAATCCAAACAGTAGAAACCAAATTGATAACCCTTTTCGAATCATGAATGATTCAATGACCGCCAATTTGTACGCACAAACTAAAATGATAATCCCAAACTACACGAACACGTCTATAACGAGAAAAGGCGTATTGATACAAACTGGGACTGGCGGCGATAGTACAACGGTGTACTGGACGTTAATATCGATGGCGAGCTGGACCAGTAGCGCAGCAATAAATCAGATAACAATGTTTGCCGAAAGCGGATCGAGTCCCTTTAAAGCTGGCACCTCTTATTATTTGGCGGGGTGGGAATAATGGCTAGTGCGGTAACAAAAATAGGGCAGGTTACGCCGTCCGGTAGCACGTCAACGGCGTTTAACTCTATACCCGGAACCTATGACGATTTAATGATTATAGGCAGTTCAAAAAACACGGAGACAGCTAGTGATTCTTCGAACCGACAACGGATTTCACTACGAATTAACAGCGACACTGGGACGAATTATGCGTGGTCAGTTGTAGGAGCCCAAAGTGCATCGAGTTTAAGTAACGGCGGGTTGACAGAAAGTCTAATCTGGGTTTACGGCAATTCTAGTAGCCACGGAAGTAACGTCGGATGGGGCCATTTTTGGATTTATTTTGCTGGCTACAAAGTTACTAACGCCTACAAAGCCATAAACATGGCAGGCGGCTACACCCAAGAAACGGGCGGCGCGTCGGATCAATCCGGCTGGACAGGGAACGCCGAATGGTTAAGCAATTCTGCTATTACCGATCTTTCTTTCACAAACATTTACGGAACGCTCGTTTCCGGAACTACTTTAAGCCTTTACGGAATTTCTAACGCATAGAGGAGCTTTGAACATGCCAATTAAAACGGTCGTTAATTGTTCAACAGGGATACAAACTAACGTCGAAATGACTAGCGACGAAATTGCAGCGCTTGAAGCGATGACATTGCAAAACGAAAAAGATCAAGCTGAGCAAGAAGCCGCAGCAGCTAAAAAAAGCGCAGATCGGGAATCAGGAAATCAAAAGCTAAAAGATCTTGGTCTAACCGACGACGAAATAGCAGCAATCACGAGCTAATGATTAACCAGTGGGCGCACGCTTTAAAGTCTGCCGGATTAAACGTTGAAGCTCTTGACGGTTGGCAGAATCGTGCCGCTAGTTCTTATTCGTATGATCCGGTTGGAATCATGTTGCATCACACGGCTAGCAACCGCAACAGCGGAATCATGCCGTGTCGAGAACTAGTCATATCGGGGCGGCGGGACCTATCTGGTCCTTTATCCCAATTTCTTGTAGCTAGAGACGGGGCGATACTTTTGGTAGCGGGCGGGCGTTGCCATCATGCCGGGCGTGGCATGGCAAACCGAATAGAACAATTGTTAGCAGACGTTGAGCCACCCGACTACGGGCAAGGACTGTATGACGCACCGAAACCGGGAGCATACCGAGCCGGGAATAAACATTTTGTCGGGTTTGAGCTAGAGGCGGATGGTCTAGGTGAGCGTTACAGCGACCAGCTGCTAGAAGCAACAATAAAAGCGTGCGCCACGCTATGTCTTTTGCATGGTTGGAACCCGTTAACCCGTGTGCTTATGCATAGAGAATGGACGAACCGAAAGATAGACCCTGATTTGCGTATCCCGTGGCGTCGTCTTATCGCTGACGCTGTTAACAGTGGGCATTTCGAAACACCTGAACAAGCTGAACCCCTCCCTCCCTTAAAACGTAGAACTCTAAAAAGGGGCGATATCGGTCCCGATGTTGCAGCAATACAAAAAGTTTTGGGAATCACTGCGGACGGCCATTTTGGGCCTATGACCGAAGTTCACGTAAAACGCTTTCAGGGTAAGTGTCGGCCACGTTTAACGCAAGACGGCCTCTGTGGACCGTTGACACATGCCAAACTTGTAGAGAAACAAAAACGGCCTATCTTGGAAAGGTGGCCAACCGATGTTTTATAAAAACCTTATTGAACGAGCAGTATTAACAGGCGTGCAATCCTATTTAGGGATCATGGGCGCTAATCAACTCATGGACATGAATGCACAAAGTCAAGAAATGGCGTTAGCGGCGGCTATAGGTGCCGCTTTATCGGTTATTAAATCCGCTGTAGCTTCGAAGCTAGGAGCGGGCACCGCCGATCTTCTCGAAAAGTGACAATCGAGGACATAGCAGAGCGGTCTGACGTTTGGCGGGATTCGATAGAACACATCCTCAAAAACGTTAAAGCCATTATCGGCGCGCTTGTTGCCGCCGGTATCGGTGTTTGGGCGTTTTGGCCTAACAGCGACCCGGAGCCAACGGCACCTGTAACCCCTGAAGCGTGCGTAGCTTTATTAGCGTCGTTAAATGACGACAGCGTTAAGAACTGGTCCGAAGAACAATGGGGCGTTTTTGAAGCGTCCCAGAGAGCGTTAGAGTGCGATTAAATGGCCGATGACATCGAAAGCGATTTTAAACAAATCAAAGTTAGCCGACTTACCTTAGGACTAATTATGTCTGTAGCTGTTACGTCTGGCGTTATTGTGTGGAACGCCGCTCAGGTTGCTGGTCGTATAGGTGAGCTAGAAGACACTGTTAACCGAGTTGAAGCCGATATGGGCGACTTGTCCGTAGAAACAGATCCTGCCATCTTGTTACGTCTTGATTCGATAGAACGCAGCATTAGCGCTTTCGACGGCGATGAGCTGACAGACCGTTTAGAAGATCTCGAAGAAATGACGCAGGAACTAGACGAACTGTTACACGACGGGGAAATACGTTGGCAGTTAGATGACCTTTTTTGGCGTACTGACGGAGTTATAAACATTCTTCGTGACCGGGAATGGGGTAGGGACGCAGTACAAGAATGGTTTGGTCCTAACTGGTAGTGCTTGACGGATACTGAAAACTTTGGTTCTCTATCACTTATGCCATGTAAACAAGAATGGATTGCCGTATCCGAAAACAACGGCGAAATAGTCGCAGCTCTAGTCGCTGCCGCTTTAGAAATTGGTCCTGTCAACAAATCCGGTAAAGCTGCTCAACAAATGGGCGGTTATAGTTTCAGAACGATTGACGACGTAGTAAACGCTTGTTCTGGGCCTATGGCCCGTAACGGGCTTATTATTATTCCGGCGATTTCCGAAACAAAATCGGAATCGTGGAACGATAAGTGGCGCAAAGAATATGTTCGTTACCGGTTCCGTCTTATGCACGTTTCCGGGGAATGGATCGAAACCGAAATGGTCGCTCAGGCGCTAGATCAGGGAGACAAGGGCGTTGGGAAGGCCACAAGCTATGCCTTAAAGGAAATGCTCACCAGAATGTTTCTTATACCAACGGGGGACGACACCGAAAACACGAACTATGGGACTAGCTGACAATGGCGCAAAACACGTTATGGGGTGGAATAGATCCCGAAGAAACCGGCGGAGCATATAGGAAAGACGGCTCAGACAACAGCCTCAAAGCAGCTCGAACCGTTAAATCTGGTAGCTGGCACGCATGGATAGCGGAAGCGTTAATGAGCGTCTACCCAGAAGGGTTAACGGCACGCAACATTTCGGACTATTCGCTGGATTCTGGAAAAGGTCGTTTAACACCCGAAAAGGCGAACACCCGCATAAAGGAATTGCGGGACCGGGGTTTAGTCGACTTTGTTTATGACGAAAACACACGGTTGCCGATAGAAGCACCAACAACTGAAGGGAACACGGGCCGTTTACACAAGCTGACAAGAGAAGGTTACAACGAAGCCCTAAGTGTCCACGCCCAACGTATCGCAGGGGTGGGACAGTGATTGAGCTATTGATTATTGGCGGCTTTTGGGCGATAGGTGCCTATTTGGATTCTGCCGAAAAAGCCTATAACGCCGAATGGGACCTTCTGTTAGATCGTCAACACCACGGCAGCCCGATTAAGCCTTACGACTGGGAGCTAGAAGTATGACCGAAGCAGAGTTACAGGGAACCGTTTTAGACGCCGCCCGCTTGTTTGGGTGGATAGTGCAACACAACGCTGATAGCCGTCGAGCCCATCCGGGGTGGCCCGATCTTGTGTTAGGACACTCGGAACGCAGGGAAGTCGTGATCTGGGAACTGAAAAGCGCTAAAGGCAGGGTAAGCAAGGCGCAAGAAACGTGGTTGGAGCTGCTCTCAGGCGCCGGATATGAAGCGCGGGTAATAAGACCAGATGACCTCGAATATGCGATAGACCGTTTACAGCATCCTCGTAGTTGTTGGGGTAAGCCGGATGTCTGCTAACGAACTTGAATTCAATAAGGGCGAACAGGCGATCACGAAAGAAGAACGGGAGCAGGCGTTCGCTGAGGACGACGCTAAGCGATGCGACTGCCACCAGCTATTACCGGGCTTGTGTCCTACGAAATGGATGGACGAGTGAGCGCTCAAGCGGTAGGCCACGTGTGGAAATACGCCGACTTCGGGGGCGCAAAACTGTTAGTACTTCTCGCAGTGGCTGACATTGCAAATGATGTGTATAGCAACGAAATATTTATCGGTTCGCAGAAGCTCGCCGCTAAGTGTCGTATGCATCCCGGCAACGTAAGGAAACGGCTAAAAGAACTGGTTGAGGACGGCTGGCTGATCGAATTAGAGCTCGGCGGAGGGATGGGGAAAACATCAAGATACCGATTTGTCCCTGTGGATATAACCGCGCCGACTGGCGCGCAAGCAGATATAGACCGCGTTATACAGCGCGAACAAGCGCGTCCTACGGCGCGACATATAGAGAGAACTCAAAGTGAACTCAAAACAAAAGAAGATTTTTCTCGCAATAACAATGATGATCGTGTGGATAACCACAACGTCCGGTACGAGCGTGAGCACACCCGAAACCAGATCGAACGAAACACCGGTGGTGTCGCTAAAGCGCGAGCCGCTCTATCCGACGGCGACAACGCAAACAATGAGGACGCTTCCTCACCAGACCACGCCGCAAACACTCCGCCACCCCCGAAAAATCCCTAGAACCGTGATGTACCACCCGACGACTACAACGACAACGGCCCCGATTTCCACCGTCGAATTTGACATTCGAGAAATCGTTTGTTCTAAGAGCTGGGATTGTGAAGAAGCTATGCAGGTGGCTCACTGTGAAAGCCAGTTAACGCCAAACGCAATATCACCAACAAACAGCAACGGAACAAGAGACTGGGGTCTTATGCAAATCAACGACGTATGGCGCGAAGCGTTTCCGGTTAGCTGGCCTAACGTCCTCGACGCACAAACAAACGTTGACATGGCGTGGCACATTTACCAAGTAGCAGGGAACACGTGGCAACCGTGGACGTGTAAACCATGATCGCTCGCCTTTGTTCCGCTGCGGGATGCCCCCGACTCGTAGAAAAGGGCCGGGGGGGGTGCCCAGAACACACCACCCCCTCAAAACCAGCACATCCCCGCTATTCAGACCCCGCTTGGCGACGACTCAGCAAAGCCGCCCGGGAGGCCCAGCCGTGGTGTTCATTCTGCGGGAAAACCGAAGACCTCACACTTGACCACGTAGAAGCCGGAAAAGACACCGGGGGGTATCTCGTACTATGCCGATCTTGTAATTCATCGAAAGGAAACCGCAGCATCCAACAGGCAATAGACCGGGCGCAGCACCCCTCCAATCGTGGCAAAGGGTCTAGTGCATGAGCTCCGCCAAAAAGCTCTTAGAACGCCACACAGGCCGAACTGTGGTTTTTTTGGTTGAAAGTGACCCCTCGACAC
>ERZ1046740.1260-NODE-1260-length-18122-cov-5.815022_pt1 | contig 18122 bp, 21 predicted proteins | sample MGYA00383093_ERZ1046740 | MGnify/ENA primary metagenome ERZ1046740 (study PRJEB29581, sample SAMEA5548363) | metagenome | biome: marine; feature: coastal; material: water | depth 25 m | study: Short-term variability in the microbial, nano- and picoplankton... | reverse complement strand
ATATTATATTCTTTTTCGATAAATTGAATAGTATGTAATACCGCGTGATGCTCAATTTTAGATGAAATAATTGTGGTTACACCTAAATTTACGACGGCATTTTTTAGTATTAAATTATCGGCCTCACTACCTCCTGCTGTAAAAACAATCTCATTAGAGTTCGCATTAAAATGGTTTGCTATATTTTTACGAGCAGTTTCAACCGTAGCTTTGGCTTTTCGACCTATTTGATGTATCGATGAAGGATTACCATACATAGTACCCATTGAATCTGAAACAGTTTTAATAACTTCAGGTAATATAGGTGTTGTAGCGGCATTATCTAAATAAATTGTGTTCATTATTTACAATTTTCAGTTGTCTTAAAAGAATCAATGAAATCAAATCTTTTCCAATAGATAGAATGTTAAAATTTGAAAGTACTCAATTAATATTGAACAAAAGTATTAAAATAAATGATTTCAAATACCGTTGAGTCTTTTTTAATATTATTTTTGCATTGAATATTTAACGAGGAAGTATCCATATCAAATTCTTGATACAAAAGAGGAATGATTTTTACAGGATATTTTTTGTAACCATGAGTAAACAGTAAAATTAAACACATGAAAAAACTATTAATATTTTTTATTGCAACATTATTTTTATCATGTAATGATGGTGATTTTGATATTCCTGCATTCGATTTTGAAACTGAAGTAACTACTTGTGGAGAATTTGTATTGTATAGAACAAACCAGAATAAAACTGAAGTAATTGTACTTACTTTAGATAATGATGTTTTAGGTACTGAAATAGGAGAAGAATCAATTAATTTATCATCAACAGCAACTATAATTTACCGTGTTTTTGATGAAGGAATTGGGTCATCGTATTTTTGTCAGGATATTCCTCCAACTTCACCTACTGTTTTAAAAGAATTAAATGCAGAAGAAGGAACTATTTATATAACTACTTCTGAAGGTGCAACAAGTGGGTATAGATACAATATAGTAATTAATGATTTAGTATTTATAGATGGCAAAGAGCGAATTTCTTTTACTTCTTTTGATTTTGGTGAATTAGAAATTGCAGATTAATTTCTTTTTGTATTTTGTAAAATATATACTTCTGTTGCTCCTAAACCATATTTTTTAAAGGAAGCTGCATACCATTTAACAGGATATTTTCTAAATAAATAATCAAGTTCTGTTTTTAACACTCCGGCTCCTACTCCATGAATAAAAACTACTGCAGGAATTCTGTTTCTAATTGCAAATTCAAGTTTATTTTTTGCAGTATCAATTTGAATATTAAGTATATCAAAATTATCTAATCGTCTCCAAGATTCCGTTAATTTTTGAATATGTAAATCTACTTCCATTGGAGGTCTTTTTTCAAGCTTTCCATCGGTTTTGAATTTATATTTTTTAGGTTTTGCAGTATCTACAGTTTTATGAAACAATTCTTCATTTGAAATATCACTGTATTTGGATAATTCCGATTGATTTTCTTTAATAAGAACAATTTCATTTTGAAAAAATTCAAATGGAAAACCATCTTCACCTTCAATAACTACTTTATCATTTATAATTTTAACAATGTTTCCTTTTATAACATCATCAATCACAGCCACATAATCACCTATTTTTAAACTCATTAATTTTACTTATTTATTAATTTTCAATCTAACCTTTGAAAAGATAAAAGTACTGCTTTTAAATAAAATAAAAGATTCATTCTATATCAATAAAATCAAAGGATTAATTTTGTATTTTGCTTTAAATATATGAATTTCAATACTTCAAAAAAAACAATTTATAAGGCAATGCTACCACTGCTAATAGCTGTAGCATTCCTTTATCTTAATGTAAATCCTACCTCTGTAAATTTTTTTCCTAAATGCCCGTTGTATGCAACAACAGGCATTTATTGCCCGGGATGTGGAAGTCAACGCGCAACTCATTATTTATTGAATTTTAATTTTTGGGGAGTTTTAGAACAAAATATTTTATATGTTTTTGGGCTGCTTATTTTAACATATCACTTAACAATTGAAGGTCTAAATTTATTTTTTAAGAAAAATATATACAATTATATGAACCATTCAAAAACACCTATGTTTGTATTAATTTTTATAATTCTATTTTTTATAGCTCGAAATATAACTTACGAACCTTTTAACTGGTTAGCACCAAATTAATTTATGACAACTTTTATTGTAGCAGTGGCACCCGTATTTTTAATTATCATTTTCATTTATGTCAAGGATAAATATGAAAAAGAATCTAAGCGAGTTTTGTTCTATAATTTTATTATGGGGGCTTTTTTAAGTATTTTAATTAGCACCATATTATATACTTTTCAGGCTAAATTGTTTAATCCAGCTAACGAGTTTAGTGTGTTAGATCAATTTATACAAGCGTTTTTTGTTGTTGCTCTTATTGAAGAATTTAGTAAGTATATTATTGTTTATTTAGGTGCTCAGCGCAGACTTTTTTTCAATGAACCTTTCGATGGAATTATATATTGTGTTATGGTATCAATGGGTTTTGCTTTTGTTGAAAATTTATTATATGTATTTGAAAGCGGCTTACCAACTGCAATTATAAGAGCTTTTACGGCAGTTCCTGCACACGCTACTTTTGGTGTTATTATGGGCTATTTTATGGGTAAAGCTAAATTTTCAAATAACCGCATAAAATGGAATTTAGTTGGGCTTTTTACAGCAATTTTATTCCATGGAGCTTATGATTTTTTCCTATTCATTAATTTTATACCAGGAATATCAATTGGAGCGATTGTTTCTTTAATAGTTGGAGTTGTATTATCGCGTAAAGCTATTAAAGCTCATCAAAATAATTCTAAATTTAATATAGAAAAGTTATAAAAACTTCTATATACCAAAAAGAACAATTTTTTTGATTAAAAAAATTGTTCCTTTTTATTTTTTATTATTTTTTTTTGAATATTTCTATTCAAATTCAGTATCCATTTTTATATAATCTAAAAATTCAAGTTTTACAGATTTTTCTTTAAATTTCCCTCCAAATTCTGAAGTTACTGTGCTACTCACAGTATCTCTTACCCCTCTAGAATTAACACACAAATGTTTTGCATCTATTACACAGGCAACATCTTCAGTTCCTAATGCTTCCTGCAAAGCCTGAACCACCTGCATTGTTAATCGCTCCTGTACTTGCGGACGTTTTGCAAAATAGTCCACAATTCTATTCATTTTTGATAATCCAATTACATTTCCATTTGAAATATAAGCTACGTGAGCTCTACCAACAATTGGTAATAAATGATGCTCACAAGTAGAATAAACAGTTATATTTTTTTCTACCAACATTTCACCATATTTATAATTATTATCAAATGTGGATAATTTTGGTTTGTTTGCAGGATTTAAACCTGCGAACAACTCATTAACAAAAGCTTTAGCTACTCTTCTTGGAGTACCTTTTAAGCTATCGTCTTCTAAATCCATACCTAATGTATCTAAAATATCTCGAACACTATTTTCAATTCGATCTCTTTTTTCCTCATTTGATATTTCAAAAGCATCAGCTCTTAACGGTGTTTTTGCCGAAGAACCAACGTGGTTATCACCTATATCATCTAATTTATGTGTCATTCCTTTTTTACCTTCAAACATTTTCATTATTTATAAGCCTGCAAATTTACAACTTTGTTTTTAAGTTATTTAATGATTTTAACTAATTCTTCAATACTACAAACTTGTTGCTCACCACTTTGCATATTTTTTAATGTATAAATTTCATTTTCAACTTCTGATTCTCCTGCTAAAACTACATATTGAATTTCTCTTCGATTTGCATAATTCATTTGTTTTTTCATTTTAGCAGTATCAGGATATAATTCAGATTTTATGCCAACAGATCTTAATATTTGTATGGTTTTCATACAATAAGCAGCTTCACTTTCACCAAAATTTATAAACATTACTTTTGGTTTAGGTAACTCTACAGCCTCGAATAAATTTAATTCTTCCAAAACTAAATAAATTCTATCCAAACCAAAAGATATTCCTACACCACTTACATCTTTCAAACCAAAAATCCCCGTTAAATCATCGTATCTTCCACCACCACCAATTGAGCCAATTTTAACAGTATCAGGAGCTGAAACTTCAAAAATTGCCCCAGTATAATAATTCAATCCACGAGCCAAAGTAACATCAATAGTCAAGTTAGCACTTTGCAATCCTAATTTTTCAACATTATTGATTACAAAACGTAAATCATTTATTCCTTGCATTCCTTCTTGTGAACCCGAAAGCATTTCAGCAAGTTGATTTAATTTTTCTTGGTTTGTTCCATTAAAACTAAATAATGGTTGCACTTTATCAATAGCGTTTTGTGAAATTCCTTTTGAAATCATTTCATTAATAACACCTTCTTTTCCTATTTTATCAAGTTTGTCTAAAGCAACCGTAAAATCAATCAGCTTATCTTTTTCTTCAATAATTTCAACTATTCCAGCTAAAATTTTACGATTATTAAGCTTTACAGTCGTACCAAAAAGGTTTAACTTACTAAAAACAGCATCATACATTTGAATAAATTCAACTTCTTGCCACAACCCTTTACCTCCAACAACATCGGCATCGCATTGATAAAACTCTCTAAATCTACCTTTTTGTGGTCTGTCAGCACGCCACACTGGTTGAATTTGGTAACGTTTAAAAGGAAACACAATATCATTTTGATGCTGGACTACATACCGTGCAAATGGTACTGTTAAATCATAACGCAAAGCCTTTTCAGATATTTTTGAGGTTATCTTTACACTTTCTTTCCCTATTAGTAGCGACTCATCTACTTTTTTAAGATAATCACCCGAATTTAAAATTTTAAAAATCAAACGGTCTCCTTCTTCACCGTATTTTCCCATTAATGTTGATAAATTTTCAAAAGAAGGAGTTTCAATAGGCTGAAATCCATATACTTCGAAAACATCTTTAATAGTAGAAAAAATATAGTTTCTTTTTGTTACTTCAACAGGTGAAAAATCACGTGTTCCTTTTGGTATGCCTGGTTTTTGTGCCATTTTTTAAAATTAAAGTGCAAATATCTTAAATTTAAAAAACTAATTAAAGTTTTTCTAACATTGATTTTTCTTTTAACAATAGAAGAAGATTATTTTAAGTGTTTTTTGGTTTGATTATTAAAAAAAAAAAAACGTACTTATTTTATAATGTGCTGGAATAAATGCTATCGCTTTCATGTTTATTTATATTTTAAGTGCAAACGCTTCAACCTATTTATACTTGCATTCAACTCAAAACCTAATAATAATATAATTGAGTTTATCCAAACAAATAGCATCAAAATTAATAATGTCCCTATTGACCCATATAACTCATTATAAGTAGCAAATTTTAATACATAAATTGCAAATAATCTAAACATTACAATGGTTAAAATTGTTGTTAAAACCGAGCCTGGTGTAAAAAAATAACTATGTTTCACCTCTTTTGTACCATATTTATATAAAAATGAAACTGAAATAAATACCAACAATACAAATAATAAAAACCGCCCTTTTTCAATCCAATAGAACTCATCTACTAGCCAGCCTTTTGCTTTTAAGTTTCCTATTCCAATTTCAAAATATACAGCAACAGCAACTGTTATTAATAATATGAAAGACAACATAATTCCCATACCCATTGAAATAAAGTATTGCCTTAAAACATTCCTCATTTCTCTAATATGATATGAATATTCAAATCCACCAAGTATGGCATTTACACCGTTGGTCATTAAAAAAACAGAGGCAATAAAACCAAAAGAAAGTAGCCCTCCGTATCGGTTATTTGCAATATCTTGAATTACTTCATCAACAGCTTCCCAAGTATTTGGAGGGAGTAACCTTTCAATCATTAATAAAAAATCAGCTTGAAAATTTTCAATTGGAACGAAGGGAATCAACGTAAGAATAAATAAAATAAATGGAAACAATGCCATAAAAAAACTGAATGCAATTCCGCCAGCACGCGAGGTTAACGCTCCCTTTACAATTCCAATAATGTACATTTCAATAATATCATACAGCGACATTCCTTGTAAACCTGGAATTTTAACCTTTTTTCCAAGTTTTACCAGCCAATTAATAATTGGTATCTTCTGTAAATTATCTTCTATACTCTTGGTCATAAAAATGAATTATTCTAAAATAATATTGAATTTTTTTAATAAACCAATAACATTTGATTTTGAAAATTTAGCATTTTTCATTTTATTTTCGGTAGGATTAATTTCAAAATTGTAAGATGTTGTAAAATTTGCATTTTCAATATTCGTTTTATCAAAAATAGCAAATTTAAAATCACATTTATCAAATACTGCATTTGATAAATTAACTTCTGTAAAATCAACTTCGCTTAAATTACAACTCATAAATATAGTATTTTGAAGTTTTAACTGATAAAACGAAGCTACATTTAACTGACATTTGTTAAACTGAAATGACAATAAAAAAGGATTACACTCATTAAATTTAACGCCCATTAATTTACACTCTTCAAATCGCACATTTTTAAAAGCTGTATTTTTTACTATGGCATTACTAAAATTACAATTAACAAACTCGCAATCTATAAATTGAATATTAGATGTATGCGTATTCGAAAAATTACAATCAACAAATCTACAAGTATCATATTCTCCCTTTATTATACTTTTATTTGAATAATCAACTCCCTTATATGTTTCATCATTAAAATAATTATCCTCCATAAACTATTCAACGGCTTTTAGACTAAAATCCATATTACTAACCGAATGCGTTAATGCACCAGACGAAATATAATCGACACCACATTCTGCATATTTCCTTGCAGTTTCAAGGTTTATTCCTCCTGAAGATTCTGTTTGACATTGATTTCCAATTAATTTAACAGCCTTACGAGTTTCTTCATAATTAAAATTATCTATTAAAATTCTATGCACACCTCCTACTTCCAGAATTTCTTCAATTTCAAGTAAACTTCTTGCCTCAACAATAATTTTTAAATCTAATTTATTCTCTCTTAAGTAATTTTTTGTTTGAGTAATAGCCTTGTTAACTCCTCCACAAAAATCAATATGATTATCTTTTAACATAATCATATCGTACAATGCAAATCGATGGTTTTCTCCACCACCAATAACAACTGCCCATTTCTCAATAGCTCTAATTCCAGGTGTTGTTTTACGAGTGTCCAATACTTTTGTATTTGTACCTTCTAAAAGTTTTGCGAATTCATTGGTTTTTGTTACAATTGCACTCATACGCTGCATTACATTTAGTACTAAACGTTCAGCTTTTAAAATAGATTGAGACCTTCCTGTAACATAAAAAACAATATCACCATAATTTACATATTCTCCGTCATTTATTAATGTTTCAACTTTCATATCAACATCAACATATTCAAAAATTCTTTTAGCCATTTCAACTCCAGCAATAATACCATCTTCTTTAACTAATAGTTTTGCTTTCCCAATTACGGTTTCAGGAATACAAGCTAATGAACTATGATCTCCGCTTCCAACATCTTCTCGAATGGCATTACTAATTATTATTTCAAGTTCTTTTTCAAATTGTTCTTGTGTAATCATTATAATGCTATTATTTGATAGCAAAAATAACTTTTTTATTTTCAAAAAATTGATCTTTAAATCTTTTTATATTTGCTAAATGAAGATTAAATTACTTGCTATTGGCAAAACCGATGATAAAAATTTACAAACCTTAATTGAAAACTATCAAAAAAGGCTTAAACATTATATTAATTTTCAGATAGATTTAATTCCCGATATTAAAAATATCAAGAATTTAAGTAAACAACAACAAAAAGAAAAAGAAGGAGAATTGATTTTGAAGAAACTTTCCCCTTCAGACCAGCTGGTGCTGTTAGATGAAAAAGGAAAAGAATTTAAATCCTTAGAATTTGCCGTATTTATGCAAAAAAAAATGAATTCAGGAATAAAACAATTAGTTTTAGTAATTGGTGGACCTTATGGTTTTTCAGAAGCAGTTTATAAAAAATCCCAAGGCAAAATTTCTTTATCAAAAATGACTTTTTCCCACCAAATGATTCGTTTATTTGTAGTAGAACAAATTTATAGGGCCTTTACTATTCTAAAAAACGAGCCATACCATCATGAATAAGCTTAAATTGGTTTTTGCAACCAACAACATAAATAAACTGAGCGAGGTAAAAGCAATGCTTACAAACTTTGAAGTTGTTAGTTTAGTAGATATTGGTTGTTTTGATGATATTCCTGAAACTGCCGATACGCTAGAAGGAAATGCAATTTTAAAAGCCAACTATATTACTCAAAAGTATGGGTACAACTGTTTTGCTGATGATACTGGATTGGAAATTGAGGCGCTAAATAATGCTCCAGGTGTTTATTCGGCAAGATACTCCGGTGAAAACAGTAATTCTGAAAAGAATATGAAAAAAGTACTCCAGGAATTAAATTCGAAAAATAATAGAAATGCTCAATTTAGAACAGCTATTGCTTTAAACATAGAAGGAAATCAATATATTTTTGAAGGCATATGCAAAGGAGAAATTCTAACAAGTAAACAAGGTGAAAACGGGTTTGGTTATGATCCTATTTTTAAACCTGAAGGCTTTTTAAACTCATTTGCTGAAATGGACATGAAACAGAAAGGCGCTATTAGTCATAGAGGTGAGGCTATTAGAAAATTAGTAACTTTTTTAAACAAAACTTCTTGGTAAACACGATTAAATCATATAAAAAGACTTTTTCAATATTGGTCATAGCATTGGTCGTTATTGGGTTACTCAATATTAGTTTAGGCTCAGTTCATATTCCCTTAAAGCAAATAATTACAGCACTTTTTAATGGTGAAGTTGAAAAAGAATCTTGGAAAGCTATTGTTTTAAATTACCGGTTACCAAAAGCAATAACAGCAATTATAGTTGGCTCGGGACTATCAATTAGTGGTTTACTTATGCAAACATTATTTAGAAACCCTCTAGCCGGTCCGTTTGTATTAGGTATAAGTTCAGGAGCAAGTTTAGGAGTTGCTATTTTAATTTTGGGAGCTTCGTTTTTAGGAGCAAATATTACAAGTTATGCTTTCACAAATTGGGGATTGGCACTTGCAGCTAGTTTTGGAGCTTTTATAGTACTTTCGGCTGTAATGCTGGCGGCATTAAAAATTAGAAACACCATGTCCATCTTAATTATAGGTTTAATGTTTGGAAGTTTAACTTCAGCAGTTATAAGTATTTTAGCATACTTTAGTACTGCTAATCAGTTACAACAATATATGTTTTGGAGTTTTGGTAGTCTAGGTAATTTAGGTTGGAAAGAGATTACCGCTTTATTCATTACTTTTTTAATAGGAATATTACTGGTTACATTTATTGTAAAACCCTTAAATAGTTTATTATTAGGTGAAAATTATGCTAAAAGCATGGGGGTTAACGTGAAATTAACAAGAAATATCACTTTAATTGCAACTAGCCTATTAACCGGTGTTATTACTGCATTTTCAGGGCCAATTGCTTTTATTGGTTTGGCAGTACCACACATTACAAAATTACTATTTAATACTTCAAATCATAAAACTTTAATACCTGCAGTTGCTATTAGCGGAGCTATTATTATGCTAATTTGCGACAGCATTGCTCAGCTTCCAACCAGTGAATTTACATTACCAATTAATGCAATTACTTCTCTATTTGGGGCTCCTATTATTATTTGGCTATTGGTTAGAAAACGTAAAATTTATTATTAATGAAACAGCCAAATAACTATATAATAAATACTAAAAATTTAAGTATTGGATATGCTTCAAAAAAGCAAACAAAAACTATTGCAGCTCAATTAAATATTGAATTAGAAGTTGGTAAAATGGTTTGTTTATTAGGGCAAAATGGAATTGGAAAATCAACACTTTTAAGAACTCTTACCAAAGTACAACCTGCACTAGAAGGTGAAATTTTTATTGACAAAACTAAATTAGAAACTTTCACAAATATAGCATTAGCAAAAACTCTAAGTGTAGTGCTGACCGAACGTTTACCTGACAGCAGTTTAACCGTTTTTGAGTTAGTAGCCTTAGGAAGGCAACCGTTTACTAATTGGATTGGTTATTTAACCAATGAAGATATGGAAATAATTTTGGACGCTTTTGAAAAAACAAATACTAAACACTTAATGAATGCAAAATATTATGAATTAAGTGATGGACAACTTCAAAGAGTTTTAATAGCACGAGCATTGGCTCAAAACACTCCAATTATTGTATTGGATGAACCAACGGCTCATTTAGACTTACACCACACCATAAACACTTTTTCATTACTAAAAAAGTTAGCGTCAGAATTTAATAAAACCATTATTATTTCAACCCATGAAATTAATCTAGCGCTACAATTAGCTGATGAGCTTTGGTTAATGTCCCCTTCAAAATTCATAAGTGGCACTACTTCTGCATTAATAGAAAACAATGAACTTAGTGCATTGTTCAAGTCAAAGCATCTTACTTTTAACAAAAAACTGAAACAATTTACAATAAACCAATAAATTGTGTTTTAGTATATTTACCATAATTAAACGAATACTACTAATGAAAAAATATTTATACACCCTTATAACAGGTATTTCAATTATACTGAGTAGCTGCGGCTCAAATGGCGTTCATTCTACTTATAAATCTGAAATAATTGAAGTTACAACTGAAAAAACAACAAAATTCGCAAACACCATTTTACCTTCTCAGTTAAAAGAGCATTTATACATAATAGCTTCTGATGAATTTGAAGGTAGAAATACAGGAGAACCTGGACAAAAAAAAGCGGCAGAATATTTAAAGAATTTTTACATTGCAAATAATATAGCTTCTCCTATAGGTGGGAATGATTATTATCAGAACATACCTACTGAAGCTTTAAGCCCAAACTTAAATCCTAGTGAAAATGTAGTTGCATTTATTGAGGGCTCTGAGTTTCCAGAGGAAGTTATTATTATTTCAGCACACTATGATCACCTTGGTAAAAATGGTGTTGACATCTATAATGGTGCCGATGATGATGGATCAGGCACTGTTGCTCTAATGGAAATGGCACAAGCTTTTAAAATGGCATCAACAGAAGGAAACGGACCTAAACGTTCCATTTTATTTTTGCACGTTACCGGCGAAGAAAAAGGATTGTTAGGGTCTAATTATTACGTTACTCATCCCATATTTCCTTTAACAAATACAGTGGCAAACTTAAATATTGATATGATTGGGCGTGTAGATGATGCTCATGAAAATAACCCCAATTTTATATATTTAATAGGCTCTGACAAATTGAGTTCTGAACTTCACAAAATCTCAGAAGAAATAAATAAAATGTTTACAAATCTGTTTTTAGATTACACTTATAATAATGACAACGACCCAAATCGTTTTTACTATAGATCTGATCACTACAATTTTGCTAAAAATAACATTCCTGTCATTTTTTATTTCAACGGTACACACCAAGATTATCACAAACCAACAGATACTCCTGATAAAATTAATTATGATTTATTAGCTAAACGAACCCAATTAGTTTTTTATACAGCTTGGGAAATAGCGAATAGAGAATTTAAAATTATTGTTGATAAAAATTAGTGTAGGATTTTAAAAAGTAATTCTTTCAATAGCTGACCTTCAGGTGTAGCATTTGCTCCAACTCCCTTACTTTTTACATCAGTTTCACGTAATAAAGCAATTACCTGCGATACTTTTCGCATTGGATAATTATTGGCCGCCGTGGAATAATCAGCTACAAAAAATGGATGCACGCCCAAAGCTATTGCAACATTATTTTTTGATTTATCGTTCAAACTATGATAAATTAGTAATTGAGTAAAAAAACTATTCAATAATGAAATAGTCAAAACTATTGGATTGGATTTTTGATTATGTCCAAAATAATTAATTATTTTATTCACTTTTAATACATTTCGCTCGCCAACAGCTTTTCGCAATTCAAAATTATTATAATCTTTACTTATACCAATATTTTGTTCAATATCTTGAGGTGTAATGGTAGCATTTTCAGGTAAAACTACCATTAACTTATCTAGTTCATTGCTAATTCTACTTAAATCATTTCCCAAAAACTCAACTAACATTAAAGCAGCTTTACTATCAATTTTATAATTTTTACCCGAAACAACTCTCCTTACCCAATCAGCTACTTGATTTTCATATAATTTTTTGCTTTCATATACCAGTCCTACTTTTTGAATTGCCTTGTAAACTGCTTTACGCTTATCTAATTTTTTGTATTTGTAACAAATTACCAAAACAGTTGAAGGTTGAATATTTTGGGCATAAGAAGCTAATTTATCAATAGTTCTTGATAAAGATTGGGCTTCTTTTACAATTACAACCTGTCTTTCAGACATCATTGGAAAACGTTTTGCATTATCAATTATATCTTCAATAGCCACATCTCTCCCATACAAAACCATTTGATTGAAACCTTTTTCTTCTTCTTGAAGAATATTTTTCTCAATATATTCAGAAATTTTATCAATATAATACGGTTCTTCACCCATTAAAAAATATATAGGATGAATTTTTCCATTTTTTATATCCGAAACTATTTTTGCTACATCACTCATTTATAAAAAAAAATTAGCATTTTTGTTGTATGCAAGCATTGAATTTACCTATTTACAAATTCAAAATCAAAAGTAACGAAAATAAGTATGTTATTTTTGATATTATTCGAAAAAAATATGTGAGTTTAACTCCTGAAGAATGGGTTCGTCAACATTTTATTCATTTTTTAATTGAAGAAAAAAACTACCCAAAATCATTAATTTCCATTGAAAAAAAGCTGATTATTAATGGATTAACAAAACGAACTGATATTTTAGTTTTTAATAATCACGGGCTTCCTAATATTATTATTGAATGTAAAGCTCCAAGCATCAAAATAAACCAAAACACATTTGATCAAATTGCGCAATACAATTTAAACCTAGATGCAAAATACTTAATAGTAACCAATGGTTTAGAACATTTTTATTGCTCCATGGATAAGATAAATGAACACTATACTTTTTTAAAAGATATTCCAAATTACTAAAGTAATTAAGAAAATTTTAGCTTAATATTCATGTATTTAAAGTAAGTTTGTATTGGTGAAAATAGCTTTAGTAATACTTAACTGGAATGGTAAACAATTGTTGGAAAAATTTGTTCCCTCAATTGTAAAATTCAGTACATTAAAAAATGTAGAAATATATGTTGCTGATAATGCTTCAACAGATAATTCTATTGATTTTTTAAAGACAACATATCCTCAAATAAATATATTAATAAACAGTAAAAATGAAGGATATGCAAAAGGTTACAATACGGCACTACAACAAATTGCTGCTGATATTTTTTGCTTAGTGAATTCAGATATTGAAGTTTCAAAAAATTGGTTAAATCCAATATTAACTATTTTCAATGAAGAACCAAATACAGCAATTGTACAGCCTAAAATTTTAGATTTCAAAAACAAGGAAAAATTTGAATATGCCGGGGCTGCAGGTGGTTTTATTGATAAATTTGGATATCCATATTGTAGAGGTCGAATTTTTGACAAAATTGAAACCGATAATACTCAATACAATGATAATACATCTATTTTTTGGGCTTCAGGAGCTTGTTTTTTTATAAGGTCTAGTGTATTTTATAAATTAAATGGTTTTGACGAACACTACTTTGCGCATCAGGAGGAAATTGATTTATGCTGGCGAGCTCACAACTTAAATTTTGATATTAAATACACAGGCGAGTCTACTGTTTATCACGTTGGAGGTGCAACTTTATCTAAAGCAAATCCAACAAAAACATTTTTAAATTTCAGAAATAGTCTATTTAGCATAGCAAAAAATTCGCCAACTTCTAAAGTTGTACTCATCATTTTTTTGCGTTTAATTTTAGACGGTATTGCAGGAATTAAATTTATAGTTGAATTAAAACCAAGGCATACTTTAGCTATTGTAAAAGCTCATTTTAGTTTTTACTATCATTTAAGAAAAATGCTAAATAAACGATCTACTTTAGCAAAAAAAACAAATTATTACCACACCAAAAGTATTGTTTGGAAATATTTTATTAAAGGAAAAAAGGTTTTTACTGATTTATAATATATCAATATCGCCTTTCCCTTCTCTTAAAACAGTGATTTCTCCTTGAGATAAATCAACAATTGTTGAAGGAATATTTCCGCCAAAACCACCATCAATAACAATATCTACTTGATTTTTCCATTTTTCAAAAATCAATTCTGGATCTGTAGTGTATTCAATTAAATCGTCTTCATCGTATATAGATGTGGATACAATGGGGTTTCCTAACTTTTTTACCAACTCTCTAATTATTGTGTTATCTGGAACGCGAATACCAATTGTTTTTTTTCCTTTAAATGCTTTTGGTAAATTATTATTACTTGGCAGCACAAATGTATAAGGACCTGGTAACGTTTTTTTTAGAACTTTATATGTTGATGTATCTATTTGACGCACAAAATCAGAAAGGTTACTTAAATCGTAACAAATAAATGAAAAATTCGCTTTTTGTAACTTCACCCCCTTTATTCTAGCAACTTTTTCCATTGCCTTTGTTTTAGTAATATCACACCCTATGCCATACACAGTATCAGTTGGATAAATGATTAACCCACCTTTTTTTAACACGTTAACAATTTCATCCATTTGCTTTTCACTTGGATTTTCCTCGTATATTTTTATCAACTGTGGCATAGTTTTATTATATTATCAGAAAATTATAATTATTATGAAATATACATTATTCAAAGGTAAAAGCCGGATATTTCTATTTTTATTTATATGCTTCAGTTATAGTTGTTCAAACAATGAAGAAATTGTAGTCTTAAACTCTAATGAAATAGCTGAATTTCAAAATATTTCTTACGGAGAAAATTCACAACAAATTTTTGATATTTATTTACCAAAAAATCGTTCAGTAAAACAAACAAAAGTATTTATAATTGTTCATGGTGGTAGTTGGATTAGTGGTGATAAAAGTGATTTAGATGAATTAAAACAATCACTAAAAAATCAATTTACTAATTACGCTATTGTAAATATAAATTACCGACTTGCTTCTATAGGTAACAGTCCATTTCCAATGCAAATAAATGACATTGAAAATGTTATATCAACTTTAAAATCTAAAGCTTCTGAATATCAAATTTCAAATAAATATGGACTTATTGGTGTAAGTGCAGGTGCTCACTTATCATTATTATATAGTTACAAATATGATTTTGAAAAAAATGTAAAAATGGTATGTAGTGTTGTAGGGCCAACTAATTTTACAGATGAAAATTATTTAAATAATCCAGATTTCACGGATGTTTCACAAGGAATTGCATTAATTACTGGTGTAAATTTTACGGATAATCCTACTTATTACGAAGAATTAAGTCCATATCATATAGTTACAAATTTAGCTCCTCCAACCATTTTATTTTATGGAGGAATGGATGATTTAATACCCACATCACAAGGTGTGGATATGCACTCTAAATTAAATGAAATTGGCGTAGTAAACGAGTTTTATTTATATGAAAACGAAGGTCATGGTTGGGATGGCATACCTCTACAAGATACTCATACTAAGTTAGAAAATTTTATTTCTAAATATTTCTAAATACTTTTTAACACAATTTAAATTGAATAAATTAATTACGTCAATATATAAATTCTGAATTTATTAAGGTTATTTACTAATTGTTAATTGCCAGTAACCAACATCAACCCATTTATTAAATTTATATCCAACTTCTTTAAAATGAGCCACTTTTTTAAAACCAAATTTTTCATGTAACGCTACACTAATTTCATTTGGCAAAGAAATTCCTCCAATTACTACATGAACACCTAATTCTTTTAGTTGCTTTATTAATTCATAATATAGCTTTGAACCAATTCCGTTGCTAGTAATTTTTTGATTAAGATAAACGGTGATTTCTACTGAGTGTTTATATGCTGATCGATTTTTCCAAATACCTGCATAGGCATAACCCATAATTTGTCTATTGTTTTCATAAACAATCCAGGGAAATTTTTGAATAACACCCAAAATTCTTTTTTTCATTTCTTCAACATCTATCAACTGCTCTTCAAAAGTAGCAATTGTACTTTCTATAAAGTAGTTATAAATCTCAGCTATTTTATCTGCATCTTCAATGCTTACCTGCCTAATCATTCTTACGTTAAAAATTATATTACTCCTTTTTTACACGTTTTAAATTCAATAAATTGATTGGATTAATTCCTAAACCACGAACATTTTTTTGAGTAAATCGTACCACCTCATCATAATACAAAGGAATTATAGCTGCGGATTCCATTACCAAACTATCCATTTGTTGATATAATGATCGTCGCTTTATATTATCTGTTATCTTAATTGAACGTTCATATAATTCATCAAATTCTTTCGACTTGTAGTGGGTATAATTAGGTCCATTTGGTGAAAAATTCTTACTATGAAATATAAATAAATAATTTTCCGCATCAGGATAATCGGCAACCCAGCTACCTCTAAAAACACTTAATTTACCATTTACTTTTGTTTGCCGCAATGTTGAAGGTGGCATTACATCAATGTTAACATTTAAACCTGTTTTTTCAACTTCACGTTGAATGTATTCACACAAATCTAAATATTGGCTATTGGTACTAATAGTAACAGACGGCTTTATATTCCCGGTTTCTTGAATATAGGAATTTACCAATTCCTTAGCTTTCTCAGGTTGATAGGTATAGCCATTCATATTATTAAACGCTGGTAAACCCTTTGGTATAAATCCATTTACAGCAGGTGTTCCAATGCCATTACGCAAATAAAAAATCATTTTTTCGCGGTCAAAACCATAATTAATAGCTTTTCTAATTTTTATTGAATTCACCTCTTTTTCATCAGCATCTAAATAAACTCCTAAATATTCTGTATTTAAATAAGGACTTGAAATCATATTAATCTTATCCTTGTAATTCTCTTTCAATTTTCCTTTGGTAGTCAATAAATCATCTTTATACGAAGCATCAATACTACTCATAAAATCAATATTTCCTTGAACAAACTGCAAAAATTCACTTTGTTTATCTGGTAAAAAAGTAACAGAAACAGCTTCTAAATAAGGTAATTTTTCTCCTTTTTCATCTTTCTCAAAATACAATTCATTTTTACGAAAAATCAACTTTGTATTTTCAACCCATAATTTAAATTTAAAAGGTCCTGTTCCAACTGGATTTGCTCTAAAAGTATCGCCAAAATAACTTACAGCTTCATAAGGAACAACTGAACAATATTTCATACTCAATAAGCTTAAAAAAGGTGGAAATGGCTGCTTTAACTGAATTACAAAAGTACTGTCGTTTTTAGCTTCAAATTTTTCAACAAATTCTAACACCCATTTTCCGGGAGAAGTTACTTTTGGATCTATTAACCTATTAAAGCTATATTCAAAATCACTTGCTGTAACTATCCTTGTAGAATCTTTTCCAAATAATATATGTTTATGAAATTTTACATCATTCCGTAAATTAAATGTATAATTTTTCCCATCATCAGAAATAACCCACGAATTAGCAATATCGGATTTTACCTCCAACTTATCATCTAATTGTACCAATCCATTAAACAATTGATTTGTTACCCAAATAGTTCTTAAATCCTTTGCAAAGGCAGGATCTAAAGTTGTAATATTAGCGTGTTCATTGTATCTAAAAACTTGTAAGTCTCTATTTTTTATTTCTTCTGAAGAACAAGAAACTAACACCCAAACACTAACAACTGTTAACAAAAAACTACTTCTTAAAGCCATAATCCTTTTCAACTTTACAAATTCGTACTTTAAATTTTTTATACCAAAGGCTTCTACCCTTTTCGCGCGCTTCAATATGCTCTAAATTATGTTTCCATTTTTTAATTGCTCCCATACTTTCCCAGTACGAAATTGTAATTCCTATATCATTTCTTACTGATTCCATTCCTAAAAAACCTTCTTGTTTTTTCACTAATTCTATCATTTTAAACGACATTTCATCGTAACCAAAAGTGTCTTCGGTTTT
>ERZ1046740.1250-NODE-1250-length-18212-cov-4.752437_pt1 | contig 18212 bp, 14 predicted proteins | sample MGYA00383093_ERZ1046740 | MGnify/ENA primary metagenome ERZ1046740 (study PRJEB29581, sample SAMEA5548363) | metagenome | biome: marine; feature: coastal; material: water | depth 25 m | study: Short-term variability in the microbial, nano- and picoplankton... | reverse complement strand
ACGCTCAATGGTCCATTGCTCAATGGTAGCGTCGAGCAAGTCGCGGCTACTCAAGCGCTTTTGCAGGCTATTGAACCGTGGATCTTCAAGCCATTGAGGCTTTTGCAATAATCCGCAGAAATCTCGCCACTCCTGATCGGTGGTGACAGAGATTGCGCACCAGCGATCGTTCTCGCCACTGTCGTCCCGGCAGCGATAGACACCGTGCGGCGCCTGATAAAGAGAGCCGTTTCCTGTCTTTTCAGGTTCATTGTCATCCGCCAGAACTTCCATAAGCACTGCGCCAATCGATGCGACCGTTGCCTCCAGTTGAGAAATATTGATCTGCTGCCCCTGGCCACTCTTGCGCCGATAATGCAGGGCGCACATGACGGCAAACAGGCCATACAGGGCAGCCAGCGGGTCGGGGTAGGCAAACTGGGTCATAGTACAGTCCCGGTGAGGAAAACCGGAGAGGCCCGACAGGCCCGACAGCGTCTCCAGGTTGGGACCCCACGAGATATAAGCGGAATCCGGACCAAACTTGCCATAGCCCGTGCTGCTAAGCAGAACCAGCCCTGGCTTGATTTTCTTCAATTGCTCGAAGCCCAAACCCAGCTTTTCCAGAACCCCGTTACCGTTATTGTCGATAACCACATCACTTTCAGCAATCAATCGCCGGGCCAGTTCAGTCGCTTCCGGGCGGGTCAGGTCCAACGCGACACAGCGTTTTCCGGCATTCCAGTCGGTCAGCCAGGGCGATAGCTGGGATTGCACGCCCAGTTCCGGAGATTTTGGCGGCACAAATAGACGGGAGACATCCGGGAACCCCAGGGATTCGACCCTGACTACATCCGCGCCGCAATGGGCCATCATTCGGCCTATCCAGGGACCCGCCATTCCGGCAGTAAACTCCACGACTCGCAACCCTGCCAGCGCCTGGGCGCTGTTATTACCAAGCGGCTTATGCTTCGGGGGCGGACCACTATCAGGATTATTCGCCGCCTGGCTCAGTAGTGCCTCGATACTATCATCGTGCTGCCCGACTCCAGGCGCCGGCGATCGAATTCGCCATGGCGTAGCAGAAAATCGGTACGGGGGACCCGGGTAGCGATAGTGACGACCATTATCGTGCTCCACGTCAACGAAGAAATCGCGTGCCTTGAGGTGCTTGTCGGCAGCAATACCGTGGGCTGTGCTCAGAGGCGTAACCGCCAGGTGTCGCTGCTGTGCTTCACGGTAAAAAGCCTCGGCAGTGTAATTCTGCGTGAGCTCAGCAATAAAAATATCCAGCAACTCCCGATAGGGCTGCCTGGCGGATGAAGGCCCCTCGAACATAGGGTCCAGTACTTCCTGGTTGCCTGTGACCTCGTTGACCCACCGAGCCAGGGTCTGCCAGTGCAGGGGGCGGTTGACCATCAGATAAATCTGGCCATCCGAGCAGGGGTAGGTTCCCGAGGGCACCGATGCAAACAGGCTTGTGCCAAAACGCTTCGAGACAATACCGTCCTCCAGCCACTTGCCGACACCACAAATACTGGTCACCGCCAGCATGGTTTCCTGCATCGATATATCCACATGCTGGCCACGCCCCGTTTCACGGCTGTGATACAGAGCAATCATGCTGCTGGCCGCCGCCATGGTCGAAGCCATCACATGGGATTGTGAACCCACCAACCGTACCGGCGGGTCTTCCGGAAAACCGGTCACCGCCATCCCACCCGCCAATGCACTGGCGACGATATCTGATGTTTTGAAACCACAGTGGGGTCCCGATTGACCGAATCCGGAGATCGAAGTAACCACCAGGGCCGGATTATCACCAAGCAAGCGGCTAACCGGCAGGTTCAGACCATCAAGCGTACCGGGAGGCAGCGAGTCCAGTAACAGGTCACAGTGTGTGAGCAACTGCATAGCCCTCTGCTGCCCCTGGGCGCTGTTAAAATCCAGGGTGATACTTTTTTTGCTGGTGTTGTGGTACAAAAACTGGAGACTGGATTCCCTGTCGGCGGTACCATGCAGGAAGGGGGGAATTAGTCTTTCGGGAGTCGTAGCATCAACTTCGAGCTTGATAACCTCGGCGCCCATATCGGCAAACAGCTTGCCACAATAGCTGCCCTTGTCGTCACAGATCTCAAGAACCCTGAGCCCGGCAAGCGCGGAGTCTTGGGCGGCGTCACTCATTCCCTGAAATCGGTCAGTTTCTTGCCTGTCCACCCCTTGAATGCCCGGCGGAAGTTACTGACGCTGTTGTAGCCCAGCAGGTAACCAATTTCCTTGGGTGTCAGGGATGTGTACTGAAGGTACTGGATAGCGAGATCCTTGCGAGTCTCATCCAGGATCTGCTGGTAGGTCAGGTTTTCCTGGACCAGGCGACGACGCAATGTTCTGGAGCCCATGTTGAGGCGCCGGGACATTTCCTCCAGAGTGGGAAACTCGCCCGGTGTTTTCACCAGGGCGTTACGTATCTTGCTGGACAACAGATCGGCATCCGCCATCTGATCGATCAGCATTTTACACTGCTGCTCACACAGCTTATACACTTCTTCGTTGGCAAGGCTGATACGATGATCCTGGCTGTTAACATCCCACTGGATCACGGTGCGCGGCTGGTCGTAATACACAGGGCAATCATATCGCTTGCCCAGGACCTCCTCCTCTTCGCCCCTGGAATACGTCAGCCTTATTTCGAGCACGGGAAAAGGCTTGTTCGTCAGGCTGGCGGCCAGGCCGCAGGTGCGGCTGATAAACTCCTCTACCGCGAAGGGGATCAGGTCGCCCAGTGGGAATATTTCCTTCAGCTCAGTACACCAGCGGTCATTTGTAACCTCTGTACTGGGCAACAGAATATGCTCCACCAGGGCATCGTATTTCGCAAATAATTCCCGGGAGTGTGCGAGGTTGGGTGCGCTCAGAGCCGCATACCCGAGCATGCCCAGGTCACTGACTTTAAACTCTTCGCCCAGGGCCAGGCCGATATGCGCTTCACCGGTGAGGGAGATGATATTGTGGATAATATGGCGATACTGGTCGGCCGTGGGCGAGAAATTTTCACCACTTATTTTCACTTCATCGAGCCCGGTGCCGTGAAGCACCTGTTCACTCGCAAACCCCCGGCTTTCCATACGGGTCAGATAAAAGCGGACTTTGTTGTTGGATCTGGTCAGGCTGTCGGGCATAGTGAGCAAATACTACATGAAAATCAGCACGTTAGGGAGGTGCTGAGACTAATCGGTCAACGCCGTTACGCGAAAATCCAGTGGCTGGTGAAAAAGGTCAGGCCAGCGGCCCTCTGCCGTGCCTATTCAGCCAGTTTGGTCTTTACAATTCGGCGCAGCAGCTTACCAGTTTCGTTATAGGGCAGCTCATCCCAGAACTGGATGAGCTGGGGGACTCGCGAACTTCGCATACTGTCCCTGACCCAGTTCTGTAAACTCTCTACCGCAACTGTTTTACCCGATTTCAGCACCACTGCAGCCGCTACACCCTCGCCCCACTGTTCATCGGGAATACCGACAACAGCGACATCGGCCACAGCCTCGTGCTCCAGCAGCACATCTTCGATTTCGCCCGGGGACATGTTTTCACCACCCCTGACGATGACATCGTCAGCGCGACCTTCGAGGAACAGGAAACCCTGGTCATCGATAGAGCCGGCATCACGGGTAGGGAACCAGCCCTCCTTGTCCAACAGGCTGCCTTTACCCACGTACTCGCCAGAGACCTGTTCTCCGCGCACGTAAATCTCTCCGCGCTCTCGGGCCGCCATGACCTTGCCTTCGTCATCGCGAATCTCCACCTCGACACCTGGCAATGGGCGACCGACAGAGACCAATCTGCGACGTACGCCTTCTTCCTCACTGGCCGCCGCATCACGGTGATCCTGCGGTCCCAGCACCGCAATAGTGGAGCTGGTTTCAGTAAGCCCGTAGGCATTGGTGAAGTCGGCGTTGGGGAACAGTTTCATTGCGCGTTCGATCACCGACAGAGGCATCTTCCCACCGCCATAGGCCAGGGCCTTCAGACTTGGCAACTCAAGCGATGAGTTCTCTCCAACCACCTCGACAATGCGCGCCAGCATTGTTGGTACCACAAAAGCGTTAGTGACCTTCTCCTGGTTAACCAGCGCAATCCATTCCTCAGCGCTGAAGTTGGGTAACTGCACAACACGACGCCCGGAGTAAACAGAACTGAGAACCGCAGAAATTCCGGCAATATGATAGGGAGGTACGCAACCCAACGCGGCATCATCTTCCATGGCGCCCATAAACTCCACTGAGCCCAGTATGTAGGCGACCAGGTGCTTCTGGCGCAATACCGCTGCCTTGGGCACACCGGTAGTGCCGCTGGTAAACAGCAGTACACCCGTATCTTCCTGGTCCATTGACCAGGGGTCGGACAGCGGAGTGCCAGAACGCGCAGTGCTGATAAAATCCTCGCGAGTTACCAGCTGCAATTCTTGCTGAGCGCTAAAGTCATCCGCCCGTTCAGAATCGGTAATCAGCAGACACGGCTTGACGCGATCCAACAGGGAATTGATCTCATCCGCCGTCAGTCGATAGTTGATGGGTACATATGGCACTCCCGCCCAAGCACTGGCAAACAGGGCTATGGGCATAGCCAGGCTACTGACATCCAGCATGGCCACATGATCGCAGCCGGACTCCCTGATCTGGGCAGCAGCGGCTCCCGCAGCGTCATAGAGTTCCTGGTAGGTAAGTGATTGTTCCCCGTTGGTGAATGCAACACGCTCCCCAAAACCCTGAGAAGCCATCTCCAACAACATCATTACGTTCATCTTTGGTTCCTTGAAAGCCGGAGACAAATCCTCAGCTCAGTGGTAAGCCGGTTCAGCCGACCCCCTTAAGAATGCGACGCGTGCCTAGTCTGACGAGGGAAGCGCTTTCGCTTCCTTCAGCACCAGCACTTCACCATTGACCGCAAGAGAACCTTCCCCCGGTTTGACGCACAGCAGTTCCAGGTCCCCGGCTTCATTAACGTAGCGCTTACCCAGTTGCGTACCCTCCGCGTGGCCCGAGTCTACTGTCCCACCCTCTGCGGTGTCGGCGTTACCAATCATGGAAACGCCACCACAGGTCACATCGACATCACCCCCGGGGGCACCAATGACCATCACCTCGGACGCACAAACCGCGCTCTTCATTCGAGTTCCCGCTTTTAATTCAGCCATTTCACAACTCCATCTGGTAAATAAGATCTATACGCGTTTTGTCGGTTCGATACCCGTCAACCTGGCCAGGTTGAGGCCGAGAATATTCGCCTTGTCCTGCTCGGTGAGCTGTTGATAGCCCCAGTTCTTCTGCAATTCCTCAGGCATGTCGAAGTTGCGGATGTAGTCCACGACCCGGGACAGGTCATCGAAGGGCAGGTCGAAGCCCAGTACGATCTGTTCGCTTGGCATCCACTGCAGAGCTGTGCCTATTGCGTGATAACCACGGTAAGGGGCACGCTCATACCAGCCGATAATGCCGGAAATGCTCATGTACAAATTACTGTGCTTACCACAAAGGCCTATCAACTCCTCGGTATCGGGCCAGCCGGCGTGGTAGGCAATGATGTTCAGGTCCGGGAAGGCAAGGCACACATCATCCAACTGCTGGGTTTGACAGTGGCTGCCAGGCTGCGGGTTCACATAGGCCGCGCCGGTGTGGATAGTCAGTGGTATACCCAACTCCTGGGCCTTTTCATAGAAAGGCCACAGACGCCTGTCGTTGATCGGGCCGTCATCCTCAGGCTGGTATACCTTGCTCAGTTTGGCACCGCGTTCCGTGTGCAGGTATTCCAACTCCCAGATAGCGTTCTCAAGGCCACGCTTGATGATCGGGCCACAGTTGGACTCGAGGTACATGCGCTCCGGGTAGGGTTCGATCTGCTGCATCATAAAGCCGTTAGTAGACATGGACGTGGTACCGCCGGATATGTCCATCATCGGTTCACGCAGGCAGAAAGCCACATCGACATTGGCCTGATCCATGTATCCAATCAGGGCGTCCGCTGTGGGTGAAGGCCATTCGTCCTCCATGCTACGCCCCGCCCAGGCTTTCAACACACCACTGACGCTCTTGCCGAAGCGGTGCATCTGGGGGTAGTAATCAATCTCAGACATGGTCTGGGGGTTCATAAAATGGAACTCAGTGAGTGCCACGAAATAGTCCTGCTCTGCCATGCTGGTATCCTCGGTGTTGTTATCGGAAAGCATCGTTAACGCAGATGTCATCGTTCACATCCGCGTCCTCTTTCAAACCGTCGCCAGTCTCTCTAATGGCGAAACGTGGGCAATCATATACCCAAATATGAGCCCCCGGCAATTTCCTGCACAGTCCGTCCACGACCTATAGAGAAACTCCACAACTTACTGTTTTTAATGGCTTTTATCTGTTTTTTTAATTACCTAAGCTGTTTCTTTTGATCACCTGGCCTGTTACACACTGGCGAATGTCCAAAAATGAAATTCTCTAGGCCGGATTTGATTCGATGCAAAATGGAGGGAGCGCCGTGAAGCCTTTAGACTGATCTTAAAATTATGCGGAAGGATTAAGCAGCATGACCGTTGTTCTTTGTACCTGGGGTAACGCTATCGAAGGCGGAACCGAAGAAGCCCTGACACTTGCACACAAGCACGCTGCCACCGTCGGCGCTGATTTGAACTGGTTGGTGATCGGCAATGTCGCAGATACGGCTGACAAAATCGCCGGCAAATATGGCGTCAGTCATATCGACAAGCTTAACGATTCCAAACTTGACAGCTTTGGCCCGGACGCACTGGTTGAAGCCCTGGCCCAATATTGCGAGCAGCAAAAACCCGGCACAGTACTGTTCAACCAGACCATCGACGCCAGGCTGATCGCACCTCGTCTTGCCGGCCACCTGGGCGTACCGGTAATTATGAATGGCTTTGCTCTCGACTCGCAGGGCGACTCCCTCAATGTGACTGCCACCGCCTTTGGCGGCGATACGCACTGTGTTTATCAACTGAGCGCTAAAACCTGTGTGGTTTCCTGTGTAACGACAACTATTGTCGCCGAACCAACCGCCAGTCCCTCTTCACCACTAAGCAGAGAGATTAGCGTTAACCTGGATGCTGTCGAAGAGCGCTTCAAGGTAACTGAGCAACCGGTGACGGAGGGTCCAAGACTGGAAGACGCCGATATTATTGTCTCCGGGGGTCGCGGTCTCGGAACTGCCGAAAATTACGCCCTGGTTCAAGAATTGGCGGGAGAACTGGGCGGTCTGCCCGGTGCGTCTCGCGCCATCGTCGATGATGGTTGGGTAGACTCTTCACACCAGGTTGGGCTTACCGGGAAAATCACTCGCCCCGGACTGTATCTTGCCGCGGGAATTTCCGGCGCCAGCCAACACATGGCCGGTTGCTCTGCCGCAAAAACTATCGTCGCGATCAACAAGGACCAGGACGCATCGATCTACCGCTACGCTCGCTACGGCATAGTAGGTGATTGCCTGGAGATCCTGCCTGAATTAATCAAAGCTGCCAAAGCATAATCCGCCTGGGCGGACCAAGAGAGGTTATCAATGTCTGAAGAAAGAGTACCCTGCGTAGAAGGCCTGTTTACCGAAGAGGATGGCGCAGCGACCTTGCATGGTTCCAAATGCACTGGTTGCGACACACCCTACTTCCCCAGGTCGGCTGCATGTCACAACCCGAATTGTGAAGAATCAAAGATAGAAGATTACGACTTTGGCGGCAAGGGCAGCCTCTGGAGTTACTCTGTCGCCGACTTCCCTCCACCCCCTCCCCACAAATTCGATAAGCCATTTGCGCCCTATGCCATCGGCGTGGTTGATATGGAATGCGGTTTGCGCCTGATCGGCCAGATGGTGGACAAGGCGGAAGACGTCAAAGTGGGCTCACAGGTCGAGTTGGTTATCGATACCCTCTACCACGAGGATGACAAGGCCTTCACTTCCTGGAAGTTCAAGCAAATCTAAGCCCGACGAGGAGAATACAATGCAAGAAGTAGCAGTTATCGGTGTCGGTATGCACCGCTTCGGAAAAACTGGAGATGATATCGTTGGTACCAAGTCTGTGGGTGAACTGTGTCGCACCGCGGTGGACGCGGCCCTGAAAGATGCCGGCGTCAATTGGAAAGAAATACAGGCTGTTACCGCAGCGAGCTCCCGTTTTTCGGGGGGCAAGGGCTGGGGACTCAACGGCAATGATGTGGTCGAGGATCTAGGTTCAACCGGTATCCCGGTATACAACATGTCTGCTGGCTGCGCGGCCGGCGGCAACGCATTCAATGTCGGTTATTCCATGGTTGCCGGTGGCATGTACGACGTTGTGCTGGTGGTCGGTGGTGAGGTCATGCCCAAAGGCATGATCCAGACTTCCGGCGTGGAGGAAGCAACAGATCCTGAATTCCTGCGCCAACGCTGTATCGGCATGCCCGGTCCATCATTCTGGTCCACCCTGGCGCGGCGACGCATGTTTGAATACGGCACCACCGAGGAGCAGTTCTCCCAGGTGGCCGTGAAGGCTCGCAAGTGCTCCGTGAGCAACCCATACGCCCGATTCCAGAAAGAGATCACTGTGGAAGATGTCATGGCCTCCCCCTACGTGAGCGATCCTCTGCGCCTGTTCCAGATCTGCCCGGTATCCAACGGTGCAGCCGCGGCAATCATCTGTTCCAGGGAGTACGCGAAGAAGTTCACCACTAAACCAATTACTGTCGCGACCAGCACAGTGGCCACCATGACCTTCGACGACATGCTTCCCCGCGGCCTGGCAGACCCGAGTACCGAATGTGCGAACCTGCACACCGAAGCCCAGAACGCGGTGACCAGCGCCTTTGAGAAATCAGGGATTGGTCCCAAGGACATCAGCTTCACCGAGTTGCAGGACAACACTTGCTACTACGAGCTCGCCTTCCCTGAAGAGTGGGGCCTGTGTAAGCCCGGTCAGTCCGAAAGCCTGCTGATGGCGGGAGAAACCACGCCGACTGGCTCCATGCCTATCAACCCCTCAGGTGGCTTCGTCTCATTCGGCGAGGCGACAACGGCCATGGGCGTGTTCCAGATTGCCGAACTGACCTGGCAGCTTCGCGGCCAGGCAGGTGGCCGCCAGGTACCCGACGCCAAAGTAGGCCTCGCCCAGACCCTGGGACTGGGTGGCAACGCGACTGCGGCAATCCTAAAACGCTGATGCCAATGGCCCTGACTAAAATCAGTCAGGGCCTGTTGTTTGGCCTGGCACCGTAAAGGAGTAAAATGGCTCGCCCGTGCAACGTTTAACCGCGGTAACCCTCTTCTACCTCAATAAGTGACAGCTTGCGATGGATACGATACCGACATACAGCTACTTCATCCTCGCCGCCCTGTTATTGGGTGCGCTCTATAGCCTGCTCCTGGGTCTGAAAAAACACCGGCAACACATTGAACAGGGTAAACCCTGGTTCGGTGAAAAAGTGACTGCCTCCGGCGCTCGTGAGCGTTTCAACAGCGGAACCTTCATCCAACGCGGCCTGATGACTTCCCGGCTCGCAAAACACCCGATCGCCGGCAGTTTCCATGGCATTATGTTCATTGGTGCCCTGTTGCTGATATTCGGCCACGCGGTATTCACCCTGGACTTCGTCGGCGTACCCGTCTACGAGGGCTGGTTCGGTTATATCTTCCTCAAGCTCGGTCGCGAACTGGGCGGTATCATGCTTTTCACCGGCGTCGCCTTCTTCCTGCTGCGGCGTCTCAACCCGCCCGAGCGTTTGACCGCGGGAGACAAGACCCGACCCGGCTTCGAGCGCGGCGAGGCCATTCTGCTGCTGATCGTGTTGGCCGGCTTTCTCACCGAGGGTTTCCGCCTGGCCTTCGAGGTGTCCGGGGATAATGCAGAATTTCTGGGAAATGCCATAGGCGCTGTGCTGCTGGACCTGTTTGGCGAGGAGGGAACCATTCTCGGCATGAAGATCATGTGGTGGGTGCACGGGCTGATGGGCTGCGCATTTATCGCCATGATTGCGCACAGCCCCTTCTCCCATATGCTGCTGGGCCCCACCAATTCCGCTTTCGCCAATCAGCGGCCCGGTATCAACCTACCCCCAATCAATTTCGACTTTGATGAGGATGAAGACGATGATGAGGAGGAGGAAGAGCTCAGCTTTGGTGCAACAAAACTGGCCGACCTCACCCAGAAGAACCTGCTCGACGCCTCCGCCTGCCTCTGGTGTGGACGCTGCCATGAAGTCTGCCCCGCCGCCCAGACCGGCAAGGACCTGTCTCCCAAGAAAGTGATGGCGACCTGCGCTGAATACATTGAACAGGGCAAATTCGACGATGATTCCCTGATCGATGTGTTGGGCCAGGATGCCATTTTTTCCTGTACCACCTGTGCTGCCTGTGTAGAGGAATGCCCGGTCAGCAATAACCCCGCTGAGGTTATCCTGGAGTTCCGCCGGCACTTCGTTATGGACCGCTCGGAAATGCCGGAAACCATGGCTGCCGCGAACAAAAATCTCGAGTCGCGAGAGCATCCCTTCGTCGGCACCGGCTCCAACCCCGAAGACTGGCGCGAGGGACTTGAGGTTCCGTTCTTTGAACCCGGCGAGACGCAATACCTGCTGTGGATAGGCTGCTCGGTCACTTACGAGGAGCGCGCTCAGGAAATTGCACGTGCCATGGTCAGGATTCTCGAGGCCGCTGGCATCTCCTATGGTATCTTTGAAGAACCGCGCTGCACCGGGGACCCGGCGAAAATGATGGGTAACGAAATGCAGTTTGTGGAGATCGCCGAGACCAATATTGAGGACTTCAAGGAGCAGAATATCCAGAAAGTGATCACCATGTGTGCTCACTGTTACAACAGCTTCGACCGCTACTACCCCGAACTGGGCGCCACCTGGCAGACTATTCCGCACTCAGTCTTCATCGACGACTTGATCGGACAGGGAAGACTGACTATTGCCAGCAAGAGCGATGAGAAAATCACCTACCACGACCCCTGCTATCTGGCGCGTCACAACGATATCGTGGACGCACCGCGCAATGTGATCGCATCTGTGGGCCAGTTAATCGAGATGCCCCGCTCCAAAAAAGAAAGCTTCTGCTGCGGCGCCGGGGGCGGTAACTACTGGGGCGGACAGGGTGGTACAGCGCGTGTCAGTGACGTGCGCATCCAGGAGGCCTTCGATACGGGTGCCGACAAGGTGGCGACCGCATGCTCGTTCTGCAACCTGATGCTCACCTCCAGCAGTACCAAACACACCAAGGAGCGCAAGGTCTATGACGTTGCCGAACTGGTAGCTGAACGAATCACTATCATCGAAGACCAGGCCGGAAACAATGGATAGTCCCGTCGACCCCGAAGATGATCTCAGCAGTAATGTGCAGCGCCTGGAAGACCTGGAGCAAATTCGAGACCTGCCACGGCGCTACGCCCACCTGGTCTGGCAAGGCAAGCCTGTTGAAACCGTCGATCTGTTCACAGCAGATGGTACCGTCGACCTGGGGCCCAATGACGGCGGGTTGATCCAGGGCAGAGAAAATTTGCGGGCAATTTACAGTGAAAAAGTTGGCGTGGACAAAATGATGCTCCACCCCTTCGTGCACAATCACATCATCGACCTCACCGGGGACACAGCCACCGGCACGGCCTACCTTGATCTGCGCTGCATCAAGGACGGTGAAAGCCTGATGGGCTCTGGCTACTACCAGGACAAGTACAGGTGCGAAGATGGTGTGTGGAAATTCAAGGAACGTAAACTAACCATGTGTTACCTGGTGCAACCGTGCCAGGGATGGATCTAAGAGAGAGGTAATCAATGAAATTTCGCCCTTGTAACGGTGGCTGCACCGATAAAGGAACCCATTGTGACGGCTGTGGCCGCAGCCACGAGGAAGTGGCCGAGTTCAATCACCTGGTAAAGGGTCTGGCTGCCCAGGCCCTGGAACAGGGCTATGAGAACATCGAGGACTATGCAAACTCAGTCGCCAAGAGTATTTATTACAAACTGGAGAATCCCAGCTAGAGACTGAAAAGTACGGGGAGACTGGGCAACTCCGGTATAACCCGCCTCCTGAACGACCGGTCAACCGGTCAACCGGGGTACCGGATATGAGGGATTATTACCGTGTAAGTAGCAGGGAATCGATTCCCTGCTACATTAAATTAATCAGGTCTCCAACTGACTGCCGCTACATACTAATAAAAAACGGAGTTCACGATGAAGTACTGGCAAACAATCTCATTCACCGAACCGAAGGAATTGACAGAAATCGCCAAATGCGCGGAGGAATCCGGCTTTGAAGGCGTATTGATTTCAGAACATGTGTTTATGCCCAGGGAGTATGAGCCGGCCTATCTCTACAGCGAAAATGGGCGGCCAGACTTTACCGGGGAAACACCCTTCCCTGACCCGTGGGTGACAATTGCCACACTGGCGGCACAAACAACACGCCTGCGGTTTTGCACAATCGTTCAGATCTTGCCATTACACCACCCGCTGGAGGTGGCCAAGTCCCTGGCAGCGCTAGCCCTTTTCAGTGATAACCGGGTCATGCTGGGGGGAGGTGCAGGCTGGATGAAGGAGGAATTTGAAGCGCTGGGTGTAGACTTTTCTACGCGCGGCCAGCGCTTCAACGAGATGATCGAAGTGATGAGAAAAGTGTGGCAGGGCGATTATGTTGAATATCACGGAGATCACTTTAACTTCCCGTCTATCAAGCAGAGCCCTGCACCCGAAAAGCTCATCCCCATACTGATCGGGGGCTCCAGCGGCCCGGCACTGCGGCGGGCTGCAACTATGGGGGATGGCTGGATAGGAGCGGGAAATACGGCAGCGGAGGCAGTGGAGATCATGGAAACCCTGAACACCCTGCGCCGCGAAGCAGGACGCGAGGATACACCCTTCGAAACTATCGTCCCCTTGACAGAGCAGGTCGATGCGGACACCTTGCTGCACCTGGAGGCACTCGGTGTTAGTGCCACGGTGAACTACCCCTTCAAATACACTTGCGGCCCCGACGCCACGCTGGAACAGAAACTGGATATGATGCGGGCTTTTGGCGAGACGATATCGACCAGTTAACTGACCCCTGTGTCGGGAGCAATATTGGCTAGTCGCTGTAGTCGGTAATTTTCTTGGCTGCCTGGTAAGCGAAGGTCATAGCTGGACCCAATGTAGAACCGGGACCGGGGTAGCTGGGCAACAGCGGAGCACTGCAGTTACCCGTCGCGTACAGGCCTTCAAATACCGTACTATCCTCGCGCATGACCTGCGCACTCTCATTCACCAACAGGCCACCATGCGTACCGAAATCACCCAGTGACAGGCGTACGGCGTAGTACGGTGCCTCAACCATGGGTGCCAGGCAGTTATTGGGTTTGACCTCCGGATCTCCATAGTAGCGATCATAGGCAAAGCTGCCGCGCTTGAATTCCAGGTCTTCACCCGTTTTGGCGTATGCGGTCATGTTGTCGATGGTCTGCTTGAGGTTGGCCTTATCAATACCGACTTTATCCGCCAATTCCTCGACAGTATCAGCCATGGTCAGGAACTCATCGCAGAATAACTCTTTGGGCAAGCGCTTGTCGGGCAACAGCTTGCTGGTCATCATCGGGCCGACGATATAGTTAGCACGGAAGCGCGCGTCAAACACCATCCACAACTCGTCGACGTTGACACCATGGCTCTTCGCCTCATAACAGGTCTGCACATAGGCCTGGTAGTTCATCGATTCGTTGGCCACCCGCTTGCCTTCGCGGTTAACCACGCAATTGCCCGGGTATGATTTTTCCATGATGGACAGATAGGGGTAGTCGACTCCCGGCACATGGAAAGTGGTGCACCACCAGGCGCCATCCATACCCTTGGTCGCGGCGCCCTTCTCGATCGCTTTCTCGATAGGCAGGCCGGTATTGCCCTTGTTGCCGGAACTCCAGGTGGCGTTAGTCGGCCTGGGCAAGTATTTCTCGCGCATTTCCTGATTGTTTTCAAAACCACCGGACGCCAGGATAACCGCCTTGCTGCCCTGGATATTAATGTCTTTGCCGTCTTTCTTCGCTTTGATACCCACGACACGGTCGTTCTCAACGATCACATCGGTCATCTCTGTATTCAACCAGAGCGGTATATTCCGCTCCTGTACGGAGAGTGCCAGGCGTCCAACACCGGCACTGCCACAGGTCGATTTACGGGAGCGCTTGGTACGCAGACGTTGTGGAATATCGAGGAAGTACTGCAGTATAAGTTTGGCTCCCAGGAACACCCAGCCTTTGAGTTGGCCGATCAACACGTGGGCATCCTTCTGGCTGATCGGAATGTGATTGGCCATGTACATCATTGGATGGGTCGGGCGCAGCTCGGCACCAAGGTTTTCAAGTTCGGTGATATTAAAGGGCGCAGGTTCCATGGTGCGGTGACCTTCCCGGGACCCGTCTGCAGAATTGTAATAGTCCGGGTACTGGCCCAGGGACTCGTAGCGCATGTGCGTGCGGTCGTGCATGAAGCGCAGCATCTTGGGGCCGTTCACCAGATAGGTACGCAGCATCTCCTCGCTGGAAGCCTCCGGCGGAATAGTGGCCTGGAGGTACTTCAGGGCATCTTCGAGGTTATCGTCGGCACCGGCTTCGCGGGCGTAATGACTGCAGGGTATCCAGACACCGCCGCCACTGATGGAACTGCTGCCACCGTACTGGTCGGCTTTTTCAATAATCAGTACATTCCTGGCACCCATATCGTAGCAGCACAGTGCGGCTGTGAGCGCACCGTTGCCGGAGCCAACGACCACCACGTCGGCGGTATGGTCCCATTGTGTTTTCTGGTCTTGCATGGCTGGTTTCCTTACTGATTCTTTCCGGGGCAAAAGCTCAACGGGCCGAATAAGAACATATGTCAGTTACAGTAGCAATATTGACCCGCGGGTCTCGGTGAAGCCTTTATAGATTGGTTCGCCATCTTTAACCGTTGCCACCACATCGTCAGCCAATAAGCGTTCTCTGGCGGCTTTCCAGCCCCGGTCAAGCAGACAAAAATCTGCTGTCTCGCCTACTGCAATAGTGCGACTGGCCGCGCCGGGGCGCTCGGGATGGCTGGTAAAAAGCGCCAGGGCCTGTTCCGGCGTCAACGCCTCCAACTCCCCTATCTGTTCTCCATGTGCTGTGGTGCGCGTTACAGCGGCACGCATTGCCAGCCAGGGATCGGCACTGCCATAGGGTGCGTCGCTACTGCCAGCCAGCGGCAGTCCCGCCGTCAGGAAAGCAGCGCCCCGGTATAGAAATTTATGATCCCGTAGCGCTACATCCTTCAGGTATTGATCACCACGCTCGGCAATAAATCCGTGCTGTGTCACCACGGACACCTGGGCCTGCTGCATCAACGGCAGGGCATCGTCTGGTGTTACCGATGCATGTTCAATGCGATCCCCTGAAAAGGAGCCCGCCTCAATCAACGCCGACAGCGCGAAAATCAACTCTGTGCGAGTGACGCAGTGAATGGCCACTGGCCGAGACTGTGAATGCGCCAGGCTGATATCCGCCACCAGCTGATCCAATTCAGGCAGTTGCAGTTCATCGAGCAGGATCTTGTAGGCACCGCGCCTGGCGTAGCGATGCTGAAGTTCAGGCAACTGCAGATCGCCCATGAGCAACACCCGCTGCAATAGCCGTTTTTCCTCGATCGCCCGGCGGAAGACACTCGCCTCCTCCCGTGAGTTACCCGGTGTGGCATCGGTAATACCAGTGACACCAAAACTCGCCAGTCGCCTTGAAATTGCACCCAGCTCGGGCCAACCAGAACTGCCCAGTTGTAAACGCAGCCACTCATCGAGGCGAAACAACCTGCCGTTGGCGATGCCATCGCGGCCGCATTCAACTCCCTTGAGCGTTTTGTGCCGCTCCAGTTCCAGAATCTCAGCGGCGGCAGAATTGAGTATCCATTGCTTGCCGCTGCGATGCTGAATTCGCACCGGCCTGTGCGCAACCATCGCATCCAGTTTCCAGCGATCCAGGTCCCCGGCCACTGCCTTGTGATAGCCAATACCTCTTATCCAGCCACTCCCGGGAACAGCGGTGAGTGCCTCCTGTAATTGTGAGGGATCAGATACGCCGGGCGGACCACAGAGCACAGAGCTATGGGCGGCGGCAAGAGCATGAAGATGTATATGGTGATCGTGCAGGCCGGGCAACAGGGCTCCGCCGTTGGCTTTAAACACTTCTTCTCCGGGCCGGGCTGTCAGTGAGTCACCGATTTCAGAAACCAGCCCCTGTTCACAGCGCAGGTCTACAACGCAACTGCCGTCTAACTCTGCGCCGCTGATTAGCACGGCAGTTTGAATTCCGCAATAATTCTATCAGTGTCGCGACCTGCAGGGGCGGCGACCCCTGGTGTTTGCCTGGTCACCGGGGAACAGACCTCATAGCGTCGGTCGTTACAGAGCAGCGCCCAGCGCTCACCGCGCCTGGCGACCTCACCACGGACATTATCCGCGTGAAAGTTCAGGCAGTGCGCTGTTACTCCTGCCAGGTTCAGATCCAACAGCACGCCTCCCCCACCCTGCCAAAAAGCCGTTGCCGCGAGCGCGGCATGAATACCCGTCAGGGGATCTGCCAGGGCATCGCCACAAAATACCGGGGGATTGGCCGCAGCCGAGGCCACGCCGGCGGCCACCGCCGCATCGTCGCCAAATGCCACCCAGTCAGCCTCGGGCTGTGATCTACCGTAGCCGGTGATGCTCACCCAGGTTAATCCTGCGCTCTCTTGCACCAGTCTTTCGGCATCAATTCCCATGTGTCTCAGCGCCCTGGGGCGAGAGCCCTCAATAACAATATCAGCCTGCGAGAGCAATGCCAGTAACTGCTGTACTCCGTAGGCCTGTGTTAAATCAAATACCACGCTCTCCTTGCCACTGTTGAGCAGGTCGTAGAACGCCGCATTGCCCCGACGTGCACCGTCCGGGCGTGTGCTGCTCTCGACTTTGATCACCCGGGCCCCGGTTTTCTCCAGCAAGTGAGTGCACAGGGGCCCAGCCCACAAGGAGGACAAATCGACAACCAGGGGCGCACGGTCTCCAGTCACCGCTGTGGGTGAGCGTGCACCGATAGAAAACCAGGACTCAGCGTCAACTACCCCGGACTGCGCGGGTGCAACAGGAAGCCCCAACATTCTTCCACGCTTCAATAACCACCCAACAGACCTGGCTTTCACCCCCGCCGCCACAACACCCCAGCCCTCAACAAGGCCAGGCCCTTCAAGCCAGGCCGGGATTAATTGCCAATCTTCATCACGCGCCAGGTTAAGGGCGATCCAGCCGTCGTTGGCCTCGAGCAGGTGACAGCTGCCATTGGCCGAAACACTGCCCTGGCCATGTAACTGCAGATATGCCGCCCGCTCACTCAACAGCCTGGCGCCGTCCAACCCCGCCATGGAGCCCTTCTTCACCAGTAGCTCCAGCGCATCAAGTGCACCGCGCGCGGCAGAAGGAATGGCAGAGGGGCCCTGCAGAGGGGAGTCCACTTGCCCGGTCAGTGGAATAAGGCCAGAGGAGGCCCAGTCAGAGGCAATTTCGAGGTCAGTGCCCCGACCGCTGGCAGTGACTACAGCGCCCAGAGAGCGCAACAACAGTGCTGAGTACTCAGACCGAGCGCCGCAGGTTGTCGAGTCGAACTCTCGCTTTGATAGCGGCAATTCTGTAAAGGGCTGGGCGCTCATCACTGGTTACGGCCGGGTCAGGCCATAGTGTGTTACTTGCCGGTAAAGTTGGGTTTGCGCCGCTCCATAAACGCCTTGGGACCCTCTTCTGCATCGTGGGAGCCAAATACGCGGGCAGCCAACGCCTTTTCCAGAACAAACCCCGGTTCGAGGTTGGCCTGGCGCACGGCGATTTCCTTCGCGGTACGCACCGCCAGGGGGCTGTTTTTGCAGATTTTCTCGGCGAGCTTCAGCGCCTCATCCATCAGGTCCCCGGCGGGCACGATCTTGTTGATCAGGCCGATATCATAGGCGCGTTTGGCGTCGAGGTTCTCACCGGTCAGCAATAACTCCATGGCCACCGCCCAGGGAATCTGGCGGGGCAGGCGCACATGGGTACCGCCCGCTGGAACCAGGCCGAAACGCACCTCCCCAAGGCCAAAGGTTGCGTGCTCAGCGGCAATACGAATATCGGTGCCCTGCATAAATTCCATACCACCGGCGATGCAGAAACCATTGACCGCGGTGATAATTGGTTTGAACACATCGGAAAAAGGTCGTTTGGTGTGATCTTCA
>ERZ1046740.1249-NODE-1249-length-18213-cov-50.738903_pt1 | contig 18213 bp, 10 predicted proteins | sample MGYA00383093_ERZ1046740 | MGnify/ENA primary metagenome ERZ1046740 (study PRJEB29581, sample SAMEA5548363) | metagenome | biome: marine; feature: coastal; material: water | depth 25 m | study: Short-term variability in the microbial, nano- and picoplankton... | reverse complement strand
AAGTACTTTAGCAAATGATTCTTCTGGTGAATCTTCTGTGGTATCAATATCAACATACTCAGTAGTTGGTGTTGTATATGCGATTGCTTTAAAGTGATCTCTTTCTCTTGCCTCTGTTGTATGGACATAGAATTCTACCATTTGATCTCCCATAAGTTTTTTGAAGTCTTCTCTTTGATCTACGTATGGCGCGACTAGAGATACAATTACATCATGGCCTTGATTATTTAGATAGTGAGCTATCCTTTGTGCCGTACCTACATTGACAACTCTACCATTAATAGTATAATCTTTGTTTGTAAATAATTCTCTCATTTCGTCGCCATCAATACGAAACGCGTTTGGCATTTTTTCTTTTAGCATATTCGCTAAAACAGTTTTTCCATGGGCAGGCTGCCCCGTGAACCAATATATCATATTTTGTGTTTATCTTTATACGATATATTTCTAAAATGTTTACGTTTATTTTCTATTTTAACAAACTAGTTGTGTGCCAAATTTCTAGACTGTCAACTAAGTATACTCTTTAAAGAAGATAATGCAGTAGTGGTCGTCTCTGAGCCACTGGTAGTGGTTTAAATTACCAACCCTTGAACAATTTAGAATTATCGACCCATGAAAAAAGTCTAGTCTCTTCAACATCATGCAGGACTATAGTTCTAGGAGATATAGTCCAATTGTAAAACCACTCATATCCGAACGTTGCAACGTCAGGTCCCATCTCTGTTATTATCATATCGTTAAAAGTTTTACATCCATGTGCCCAATTCACATCATTAAAACATGTCAAAATAAGTTTAATCATTCTAGAATTTGGAGCTGATCCGTATACTGTACAATCAATAAGAGTATTATTATTTTGAGATGGTTTCATCCCTGCAAAAAAAGTATGTTGTGGAGATAGAGTTTCTAACACTACATCAAATGGTCTAATTGGCTTTGCGTCTAAATCACAATAAATACCACCAAAATCTCTCAAAAGCAGTAATCTAATTCTATCAGCAATAAATGCCCATTTGTATAATTTTACATTTTGTACGTAATTGCTTAAATATGGATCATCTTTATAGAGTCCTGTTTCAGGATTAAAGATCATATCATGTGTCCATAGAGTATATTCCCAATCTGGGTGCATAGCTTCCATTTCTCTTCCAAAAGCCGCACAATGTTCAGGTATATCTTGATTTCCTATCCAAATTTGATGTATTTTCTTTGGGATAGCGCAAAAAACGTCTTCCATATAAATATAAGTTGTCTAGTTTACAATAACTTTGTATTTATATGGTTTATTTTGCTAAAGTTTATTCCGGGTTTTCTGGTAATCCTCCACACGTTCCAGGTCCAGTTAATGAATAATCAAAAGATGGTCCCGCCGCGAAATCAGTTAATTGAGTCTGTGGCTGACTTAGATTGTTTGTATCATAAACATTATTTATGTTCGCTACAAACGTTGATCTATATATGAAATAAGGACCTCCACCAGTATCACACTCTCCACCCATATAATAATAGAACGTTGGAGCTTGTGTTGTTGTAGTAGTGGTTGCATTGTACTGTGCATCTACATTATCATATACTCCATCACATCCGGTTATGTTATTGTATACCCCTACCATATAAGTGCCTGTACAAATATTACTTATTGTGAAATTCCATCCGCCAAAATTAGATACGTATTGCGCACTTACAGGCTGACCGTCTATTGTGAATGATAATTCTCCCGCATCAGCCGCACACTCTGTAGGTATACTAATATTAATAACACCATTACACATTGGATTTTGTCCAGCACCAGGTTCTCTAGTATTAGTTGGACGAGTTACCCAAATACTACCACCAGCACAATTTGCTGCTAAACATGGATCTACTGTTGTTGTAGCAGAAGTGCTTACATCACCAAGAACATTAATATTTACACCTCCACTAGGCATAATTAAATCAAATTTATATTCTCCGGCTGTTGTAACTTCATTTGTTACAATACTTCCATTAGAATCATGTGTTGCATTTATTGAATTAAAAAGAACATTATTATGAGCTAAAGCCCATGTATTTGTGACTAATACAGAATCTCCTACAGGAGCATTAACCGTAATACTAGGTGCGTTCCAATCACCATCAGTGCTATTGTCTGTATAATAAATATTAGCCGCCGCGATTATTGGATGACTAGTTCCGTATATGTTTATTATGTTCCCTGCTGATCCACCCGCCGGCATGCCGTTTAAAGAGAAAACTACATCTTCATCTCCATCAACTAAATGTTCAAAGTTACCACCCGCGTTATCTGTATATGTAACATTTGAAATAGTATGTGTCCAACCAGAACTAGGTGTTATATCTAGTGTATATTGATGTACTGATCCTAAAGGTCCAGTAAATGTATGTGTAGTAGCAGCTAAAGAAGTATTACTAATATTATTAGTAAAGTTAAGTACATATTGTAAATCTGGTGGACTACATTCTGATTTAGGCATTACATAACCTGTTCCACCACCTGATGGCATTGTTAAGTAACCGAATATTCTAGCATTAGCATCTGGGTTTGTAACCAAAGTATTTAATGAAAGCTCTGGAGCCGGGATATTAATATTACCGCCATGTAATTCGATCGCGGCAAATGCCCCAGCCGATACGTCATAATACGATGGAGATGGGTCTAAATCTATAATCCATGCCACTGTTACACCTGCTGGTTGAACTATAACTTGTGGATTTGGATGGGGCAATACTATAGTTCCACTACCAGATTCATTTGAGTTATCATACCATAAGTTGTAACTATATTGGTTTTGTGTATGTGCCGCATCAAGGACTGTTAACGTAGCCGATCCACCACCAACTGGCATAGTAACTTCATAATTAGTAGATGGTATATCACCGCTTTGTAAACTTCCAGCAGCTTGCGCATTACTTGTAGAAATTCCAGTTGATGTATAGGTATATTCAGGATCTTGATTGTATATAAACGAACCTGTAAATACATCTCCAGCATTACCCTGTAATGTTATTGAACTATTAGCCCAACTACCAAGTAGTGTGTTATTGGAAAGCACTACGTCTAAGTTAAAATCATATACGTTTTCCGTTGCAGTTAAATTCACTGCAATTATTGCAGTACCTCCACCTGCTGGCATTCCACCATCAAGTTCTATGTCTATATCTAAAGAACTTGAATCAATTTGATTATTCCAGTCGGCAAGTATTGAACTTGCAGGACTTTGGCTCATAATAGAAAGCGAATCTCTATTATATGTATAATTATTATCAGTTGTTGGCACTGCCACTGACGAATGTAAACTTCCTTCTACTCCTGTAAATACTATTTGCGCATAAGTAACATATAAATTGTCATCTGCAATATCTACTATATAGTCGTATTCATTTAATACTGCTCCTCCATTAAATAATACTCCTGCAGTACCACCGCCTGATGGAATTTCAATATCCATCGTAGCACCTGTACCATTATTAGTTAAATTGCTTATTCCAGCATTAGCCCCTACAGGAGATTCCACACTAGAATCTAGCTGTACATTTGTTGTTGATGTTGATGAATATCCTGAAGATGGTACCACCTCAACCGCATGTGAGAAAGTATCACCTGTATATCCAAGGAAATCTGTGGATTCATCGCCCGGTGCCATTTCACCACCTACAATATTTTCGTTAGCTTTTATTGTATATCTATATACTGGTTGTGTACATGTACCAGTTGGACGTATTTCAACCCAACCGTCACTTGGTGGCATTGTGAAACTACCAGAAAAAGAAGGACTAGCGCCAGGAGTGAAAACCATTGAATTAAAAGCACCTGTAACTCCTACATCACCTCCACCACCTTGTGTGATTTCGTATGTATTAGTTAATCCTGTAACATCCAATGTATAATCAACAGGTACCGGTGCAAAATCTACATCTAGTATAAAAGTATCTCCAGCAACTCCTGTCCATTCATATCTTCTAGCTGGAGTACCGTAATCTAATGCTGCATTCGTCCAACTTGCCGCGGCAGGGAATTGTGGTGCCGTCTTGACCTGTCCTGTAGGAGATTGTCCGTTTGAATTATCAAATATATCAGGAATAATTGTTACAGTCATTGTTCTGATAATTGCAGAAGCAGAACCTCCTATTGTAAATTGTTCAAAATTTAAATCCGACGATGGCATTGTTACTGTAAAAGTAACCTCATCTGTTCCACTATTCACAGAAGTACTTGTAATTATACTGTTATTCGAAACATTAGTTACTGATACTGATAAATTATCATATCCAGCATCTGGGACGCACGCTATTGTCGCAGTATGTTGAGAACCTGGAATTCCAATAAATTCCCATGAGGTAGTATTGTAATAGTTAGGATGGTTTAATTGAATGTCTTCAACATCACCATTTGTAATTTGATCTATGTACTGTATATGAAGTGTATATTGAGGCTCCGGACATGTATAAGTATCTACCCACGCCGTTCCATTCCAATAATTTACCACTGTGCTACCTTCTACTACTGGAATTGCAGCATACCAGCCAGCAGGGGCAGGATCGCATGTGTATACTGTAGTCTCTTCACATAAGTCTGCAATACCTGTTAATAAAGAGGCAGTCCATATATAATTACCACTTCCATCTGTTTGTCCATAATTTACTTCATTATATACAGCTCCGGCTGGAGTTGTATTAAGAGCTAAATAGTCATAAGTATTTTGATTTGTAGTTGAAGTTACTTGTGATGTATTTTGATAAAACTGAACATTATTAGAATCAAGTAATGGTGTTAATGTATTTTGAAAATAGTTTACATCTGTACTATTAGCAGTATCATCATCTCCACCAGCAACATTATCTGTAATATTTATTATTAATTTTAATACATCAGATCTCCATGCACCTGCAATTTGATTACCAACTATTTCATAAGTAGCTAAACCACCCGGCTCCGGTCCATTGACACCAAAACCAAGCTTCATTGTAGTAGCTGTATTTGAGGAATTTCCAATCGCATCCATAACGGTCTGCACTTCGGTTAGATTTCCCACCGTAGACATCTTAGCAGGGCATATAACATTTTGTGTTCTAGAACCGTTTGTAGTAATTTCTACCTTTTGAGCTGCTGGTATATTTTGATAATAGTCTGAATCACTATATTGCCAGCCACTATAACTACTCTGTTTTTCATCATATAAAACAACACCTACTCTATAATTATTATTAGATAAAATTGCTAATTGATTAGCTATATCAACAACACCGTATCTCACACCAGTAATTGCATTATTCATCGATGCAGTATAATCTATATTAAATACAACATCTATACCATTTAAACAAATATCAGATTCGGCTCCGTTAAAAACAGAACCTACATTAGTAACAATATCACCTAGATTGTCAAAATCACCATAAACATTAGTTATCGTGCCGTTTCCATTACATATTTCGGAAGCACCTGTAGCGAAGTCAGAATGGTAAGCCACACCAACTTCGAATCCTGGTTCTTCACAATCTAATTCATTTTTGAAATGTTTTACTGATATAGCCATTCATTAATCACTTTAATTTATTTATTACTCTTTTAAAGAAGTAACTTTATTCTACTATTGATTTCTTCCAAATCAGTGTTACAGAATAACCTGTACCATCTTCAGCACCACTTATATAATCTATATAGACATAGTCGCCACCTAAATCATTTATTGATTCATCCGACATTGTTTGAGTATGCATTAAAGTTCCACTTGCATGGGTCCATAGAGTACCTGTAACTGCGTTAGTAGTACCAGATGAATTAACCCTTTTTAATTTAAATTGAGTAGCACCTGTTTGAGAAGCATCTCCATAAGAAGCTTCAATCTTCCATAAATACCATGAAGTATCTAATGTAGTAGGTACTTTAACAAATGTTTTTCTAACAGCTTCAGGACTAAATGCCTCATCTCTTGCGATAGGATTAAGAGCTATATGCTCATATTCAAATCCGACACCAGTTGCACCTTGATTTCCTTTTAAACCAGGTTCACCTTGTGTACCCTTATCACCAGTTATTGAAGCGCCAACCTCACCTTTATCACCTTGTTCACCAGTTGCACCTTTATCACCTTGTTCACCAGTATCACCTTTTGGTCCAGTTACTGAAGCACCAGTTGCACCTTTATCACCTTGTTCACCAGTTGCACCTTTTGGACCAGTTATTGAATCACCCTGATCTCCTTTCGGGCCAGTTACTGAATCACCCTGATCTCCTTTCGGGCCAGTTACTGAATCACCCTGATCTCCTTTCGGGCCAGTTACTGAAGCACCAGTTGCACCTTTATCACCTTGTTCACCAGTATCACCTTTTGGTCCAGTTACTGAAGCACCAGTTGCACCTTTGTCACCCTGTCCACCAGTATCACCCTTTGGACCAGTTATTGAAGCGCCAGTATCACCTTTATCACCTTGTAAACCAGTTAAACCTTGTGGTCCTGTTTGACCAGGTACACTACTTAGATTAATAATCCAAGGACCGTTACTATTTAATAAGTTACCGTTATTTGATACGTGTGAAAATGTTAATTGCGATCCACTATAAGCAGTTACTATTGCAATTTGTACATTAGTCATATCTAATGGATACGTAATCGAAATATATTCACCGCCAACATAAGATAAACCAGCGTCTACCGTTAAAGTATTACCTGCATTATTTGAGTGTAAATCAGTTGAAGTTGTAGAGAAATCTACTGAAGTTCCCGTATTACCAACCTCACCTTTATCACCCTGTCCACCAGTTGCACCTTTATCACCTTGTTCACCAGTATCACCTTTATCACCAGTTACTGAAGCACCTTGTATACCTTTATCACCAGTTGCACCTTTTAGGCCAGTATCACCTTTATCACCGGTTACTGAAGCACCAGTAGAACCTTTTGCACCTTTATCACCAGTTGTTGAAGCACCAGTATCACCTTTATCACCCTGTCCACCAGTTGCACCCTTTTGACCTGTATCGCCTTCAATGTATAATAACCATGCTGCTTCGTCGCCGTTAAATCCGTTTACTACTGCAACTTGATATGCAGTAAGTCCATCTGGACCAACTTCACCTTTATCACCCTGTCCACCAGTTGCACCTTTATCACCTTGTTCACCAGTATCACCTTTATCACCAGTAGAACCGTCAAGACCTTTATCACCCTTTTCACCAGCTCCTACCTCAAGACAATCATTAACTGCTACACAATCTATTTCCATTTCAATACATCCTTCGGCATTAACGTTAAAGTCAATAGTTTGAGAAGTAAATCCTCTAATAGATAATATTCCAAGCGGGTCGTAAGACTCTACTACGTTAACTTGAGATGTAGTGTCCGAACCTTGAAGTATATTATTAATATCGTTAGCGAATTCTGTAGCCGTAAAGTTAAGCGTCATACCGCCACCAGTACCAGGAGAACTTTGTTTAGTAAAAACACCTGAGTAGTTATATGCTGTCATATCAACAGTATTTGCTACGTATGGGTTAGGAGTACTACCACTAAAGAATGCGCCATAACCTCCGTTAGCAAAGTTTGGACCTAATGCAGCTTGAAAATCTGCTTCAATTATTGGATCTTGCCCAGTAATAGACGCATATCCATGTAATAACATGTTTGCAGTTGTCCCAGCGTTTCCATTTGCTAATGGGTATAATATACCACCAAAATAGTCCATACCTGCATGAGCAGCCACAAAATTATTCCAATCTGAAATCCAAGTACCTGTTGGTTGAGTTGATAAATTTCCGGAACCACTTTGGTTAGTACCAGTTGCATGATATGCTGTTTCTGATTCATTAGTAAGGTTAATTACAAATGCTCTTGTAGGTAGTACATAATTTGAATTACCCCAATCTGCTGGAATACCACCCGTAGTCCATTGCCAAATTGAACCATTATCGAAGACGCCGCCTGTAACAACCCAACCAGATCCGGTGAAATCTCCATTCGTATTACCCGTTGCTTGGTCATGTCCATATATTTGTTGTGTACGCTGACTAGGAGAAGTTTCTCTAATTACAGTTAAATGTTGTAACCATTGTTCTTTAGTACTTCCACCATGTGGTATACAGATATAAAGATTACCTGTATATCCAGGATTATCATTAGTATATGCTGCATGCCAATCAGATAGGGCTTGGTATACCGTAGGTCTGTTTACAGTATCTGCACCGTTTGGCGCGTATGGTCCTGATGTTGAATCTAAGAATGCATATACATCTGTTTGACCTGTTAATTCAGAGCCAGTACATGTTGTATCAACTTGAAATAATCCAGGAACACCTTTTAGACCAGTATCACCTTTATCACCAGTTACTGAAGCACCAACTTCACCTTTATCACCTTTACTACCATTAGTAGAATTACCATCTACACCTTTTTCACCTTGGTTACCCTTTGGACCTTGTTGGCCTTGAAGAGAATTACCATCAACCCAAATTGTACCATTCCATACCCAGAAGTGATCGTCATCTGCTGAAATATAAGCATCTCCTACATTACCAGCCCCAGGTAAATCACCTGCAGTAGGAACACTTCCTAAGAATGTAATACCAGGTCCAACGCCACCGAGTTGACCTTTGTCACCTTGTGTACCTTTAGCACCAGTTACTGAAGCACCAGTATCACCTTTATCACCTTGTCCACCAGCATCACCTTGAGGACCAACTTCACCTTTACCACCTTCATCTCCAGTAGCACCTTTTAGACCAGTAGCACCTTTAGCACCAGTTACTGAATTACCTTGTTCACCTTTATCACCCTGTCCACCAGTATCACCTTTATCACCTTGTCCACCAGTATCACCTTTTGGACCAACTTCACCTTTACCACCTTCACCGCCAGTATCACCTTTTGTACCATTAGCACCTTTAGCACCTTGCGGTCCTGTTAAATCATATTGTGCAGTCCATGTATTACCATCCCATGACCATATTTGTCCGTTTACTGAATAATATAATTGATTTATGTAGTCTCCTACATAATTAATATTTGGATCTATATCTGTTCCATTTAAAGGGCCATTATCACCTTTATCACCCTGTCCACCAGTTGCACCTTTATCACCTTGTCCGCCAGTATCACCTTTTGCACCAACTTCTCCTTTACTACCTTCGTCTCCAGTAGCACCTTTTAGACCAGTAGCACCTTTATCGCCAGTACCACCTTTAGAACCAGTATCGCCTTTAGCACCAGTTACTGAATTACCTTGATCTCCTTTTGCACCATCAGCACCTTTATCACCTTGTCCACCAGCATCACCTTGAGGACCAACTTCTCCTTTACCACCTTCATCTCCAGTAGCACCTTTAGCACCAGTATCACCTTTGGAACCATTACTAGAATTACCATCTACACCTTTTTCACCTTGCTCTCCTTTAGCTCCAGTTACTGAAGCACCTTGATCTCCTTGATCTCCTTTTGCACCATCAGCACCTTTATCACCTTGTCCACCAGCATCACCTTGAGGACCAACTTCACCTTTACCACCTTCATCTCCAGTTGCACCTTTATCACCAGTTATTGAATTACCTTGCTCACCTTTAGAACCAGTATCACCCTTTTGGCCTTGATCTCCTTTAGCACCAGTTACTGAATTACCTTGTTCACCTTTACCACCGGTATCACCTTTAGAACCAGTATCACCTTTAGAACCAGGATTACCATCAGCACCTTTATCACCTTGCCCTCCAGTTGCACCTTTATCACCAGTTATTGAATTACCTTGCTCACCTTTAGAACCAGTATCACCTTTAGCACCAGGATTACCATCAGCACCTTTAGCACCAATTTCACCCTTATCGCCAGTTGCACCTTGAGTTCCTTCTACTTTAATAACACCTTGCATAGAGTTATGATACTCACAGAAATAGTAATATTCATCAGGAGCATCAAATGGAACTTTCCATGTAATATGTTCTCCATCATTAAGCGGCCAATTACCACCTAATATACCAGCAGTTAAAGCACCGGCTTGGTCTAATTGTGTTGTTGAAAAGTAAAGAGGGTGTGATGTGGCAGCACCAGTTCTTTTAACGATATATGTTACACCTCTTTGTACATGTAATAATGGATTGTTATTTGCAGCACTATTACCTTCATAGTTGCCATTATCATTAACAGCATAAAAACCAGAACCTGCTACAAAATTTAAAACCGGTCTCCCAATTGGAGTCGTATATACAGTACCATCTGATAAAGTAATTACTTGATTTTCTGCTACGATTTCAACATTAGTAATAGAAACACTACTGCTTCCAATTTGAGTCCAATCAGCTAATGTGTTTCCGGTGTTTTCTAAACGCCAAAGACCGTTATTATCTGCTGAACCACCTGGTCTATTTTCATCGTGAGTTACTGCAACCACCATCCCAGGATATGGGAATGGTATTGAGCCATCTGCTAGTTGCGGATATTCTGGAGTTGTTACCCTTGCGTCTAATGGACCCAAAAACCCAACTTCAAAATTAGCATTAAGTACTATTGATCCTGTTAATCTATCTGCCATGATTTATATGTAAGTTTTTTCTTTTATTATTTATCTTTATTACCAATTTATTATCCAAGTATTTACACCGCCAGTACTACCGGCTTTTTGATACTGATAATATTGTATACCTGTTGCATTCGCATGTACATCCATTGTTACTAGTGTTTGTACCCATACTGTACTAGAACCACCAGGTCCTGTAGGATATGATGGGCTATTTCCTAAAGTTGGATGATATAATTCAATAGTAATATCACCGCCTTGTATCATATCTACTGGAATTAAAATTGTATGATCGATACCTGGAGCTTCAGCGTAATTTTGTAGACATGTTATATCGTTAGCACTCTGGCTAACTAAACCTCTTTTTTCAAACGAACCATCTGCTTTACCTAAGTAAATTGGCCATACACCTTCAAAGTCTGTTGTATTAGTTTTTACACCTGCTAAGTATCTTGCACCTGGATAATCTGCTCCAGTAGAATCTACTGGCATTGGACCGTCTGCAAATGAAGTAGTTAATCTCCACTTATTTAGACCTAATGCTGCAGTATATGAAAATGTAAGTCCATTTATAGTATTAGGAGGTGTTACTGTTGGATTGAATGGCCCTGAGCCAGTTCCGTTTAATTCTTCAACAAGAGCACCTGTTACATCTCCGGTCCAAGGACCTGCAGGATTTGATAAAGTACCCATATTTGCTGTTGATGTTAATGTAAATGATGGTAAAACTTCTTGAGCTTCTACTAATCCAAGTGTATCATTTAATAATGTACCTGCACCTCCACCTGTTGGATAAACCACTGGGAATAATAACTTATCCCACATTTGATTCATTGATAAACCTGATAAATCTCCAGCAGTTGTGCCTCCATCAATACCACCAACATCTGTTGGCATCACTGTTGCATCATCTACTATAGGGTCATATATTCCATCATATCCAGTTGGAAGTGTTACAGTAAACTCTATTGGAGTTCCTGAACCTGAACCATCATGAGTTAAAGTTATTGTTAAATCTCCAGTATTAGCATCATGTGCTACTGCAGAAATTGGATTACCATCGATACCCATTACTAATTCAACCCAACATCCATTAGGATCGCTAGATATTTGTAATGAAGCAGCATCTTCCATTACTGTTGTAAAGCCATTTCCTAGATTAGGTCCTTCGGCTGTATATGCGTTTGCGGGATCTATTCTAACAGCTCTTTCAGCCTCACCAGCCGAATCCCAATGCGTTTCGTTTAATTCACCACCATTACCAAAATAACCTACTGGTTGTAATGTATATAATTTTTGGTTCTCTATGACATAAGCCATCATACCTACTCTTCTTCTACCTGAAGACCATTTATCATCTGATGATGTAAAACCGTCATACGCGGATGCGCTGGACGCTTTAAGTGGAATTGAATTCCTTTCTGATATAGTAGCAAACTCTTGATAACCACCTATTGTATTAATAGAGTGTACCACACCCTGAGTTAAATTATTAGGTGAAAAGAAGTCTACTACGTAACTATTAATTCCTACTGGATTTGGCATAATTTATTGTTTCTTTTTTATTCTTTAGTTATATTGAACCATTAGCGGATTTGTTGAATCTGCTGCATTAACCCTATACATTGTATAAGATATTCCGTTTATTGTCATTCCTGTTTTCTTTTCAGCAGCAGTATCATTTGGACCACCACCTGCACTTAAACTTTGTGTAGTTGTTAGATCTGAAATACCATAACTATCTGGAATCAAGAAGTAATAAAAGTTTGAGCCTGTTCCAGCTACAAAGTTAAATTGATCCCCAGATGATAAAGTCAATTGACTACCCCATGAACCTGGTGAAACTGTCCAATCACTTGGATTATTTACCATATCTTCAAAGATAGGAGCAAAATCTGATTCTTCACCAACTCCAGGTCCCCCTTGACCATTTGTTGCTTCATAGTAGAATGGTCCCGCTCCCATTAAATCCTTTTGATAAGGGAATGGAGTTTCTCCTAAGTGCATCCAATACATTGCTTCTTGTGGTGCATTACCAGTTCCATTTGCAGAACATTGTTCAGTTTGACCAGCATTAGAATATGGATTACCATTGGGATCATTTGCAGGAACTGTTATATCTGCTGTATATGAAGTAGTTCCACTTTGATATGTTGAAGGATTAAATGATACAAGTGTACCTGTACCTGATAACGACCCTGTTACAGGATCTCCTACCGTACCAGTACTAATTGATAATCCAGCATCTGTACAATCCCATGTTGGTGTTGTATCGTTAATTCTAATCTCTTTACTCGTTACTAGATTACCCCCTTGATCAAATATTTGTATTGTAAAATACTCATTAGGTTCTAGAACTCCATCTATAGCAGCTGTTATAGTAAACTGACCATTAGGATCATTTGTCATAGTCATATTATATTGTGAGACCGTTCCGCTACCCGATGGAAAACCACTTGGATCAAAATCTTGAGCAGCTGCCTGATTAGTATTTGATGGAATTGTATTCCATGTATATGTTTCATTTACTGGCACATATTGTGTTTGAACATCCCATGTCATTGTTACACCTTCATTGAATGCGCCTCCAGAATTAATACCCCATAATGGAGTCGGAGTAACTGTTACGTTATCAGAACATGTAATTATTTGCCCTGAATTACTGTAACCCGCAGGTGCAGTTATTTGTGCATCATATTCTGTAATTCCTAATGTATAAACTGCAGGATCAAATGAATTAGATACTAATGTTCCAGCTGTTACAGTTCCTGTTACAGCTTCACCTTCATCACCATCTGGTATTACTAATCCAGCATCGTTACAATCCCATGTTAGTGTTTGTGATGTATCTGTAATATCTACAATTTTATTAGCCTTTTGAACTGTTGCTACTCTAACAATAATCTCATATTGTTCAACACCCTCTGTTAAATTATCTGCTATTACTGATATATTAAATGTATCAGATTGCTGAGACGTACTATTATATGTTGGTATTGTTCCTGAACCTGAAGGAAGTACTCCTCCGTTAAAATCATTAGCATCTGCTGGATTACCACCGTAACTTACTACTTCCCATGTATAAGCAGTATTTGCATCTACATATTGTGTATAAAGTTCAGCTATTAATGTGCTAGGCTCTGTTTGTGAAGGCGAAGCAATAAGGGTATATACTGGAGCTAAATCTAAAATATTTATATTCTTTTTTGCTAGTTCACCGGAAGGGGTATTATTATGTGGCACTACATTATCATAGTTACTGGCATCATCCCAAACAACTAACGAAATAAGTGCATCTCCTTCTACTAATTGATCTAATGCTGGAGTAATATCGATATCCAATTCTGACCAATAGCCACCACCATCATCTACCATAACTCCACTACCAGTTCTTAGTGATGTAAAATCATCTGGAAAAGTATGTCCGGAGCCACCTACGTTTCTTAATTCCCAATAAACTGTAGTATTTGCAGGGACATTTGAACCTCTAAATACATAAGTTTCTGTAACACCTTCGTTAATACTGTTAGCTCCTGTGATGCTATATCCAGATGGAACATCATCAAGCGCTGTAGTTACTGACATCGGTAAACCTATTTGAGTACCTTGATTGTCTTGTGCATCAAGAGTAATAGTTAAACTTTCTAAACCTTCAGTTATATTATCTTCTAAAAGATTAAATGATAAACTAGAAGAATCTGCATTCATAGTAAATGTTCCAGTTAAAGATGATAAAGTAATATCATTGACTGTAAAACCAGCACTACCTGTAATAGTATAACCTATTGTTGTTCCATTAGGAACGTTGGCACTAGAAACAGTATATACTAGAGTATCTCCTTCTATTTTTGAGTTAGGTCCAGTAAATGTTAAATATTCTGGATAAGCAACATCTGAAATTGTTACGGATTTAGAAAGGTTATTACCTGAAATACCATTACTATCAGATCCTATTAATTTAATGACAAAACTCTCAGCATTATCACTAACTGAATCTGTTGCAATATTAAGTGTAATACCAGTACCTACTCCATTAGCATTCATATTCACAGTTCCACTAGTCGCTCCAGTGAAATCTGCAGGAGTTGCAGTTGAGTTAGTAAAATCTACTTCCCAGCTAATTGTTGCAGCTTGATAAAAATTGGCAGCTTGAACTGTCCATGTAGATGATGTGCCTTCGCTCATTGTTGCTGTACCATTAATAGATGTATATACTGGAGTTAATGATGTGTCATTAATATCAACCTGTGCAGTTAAACCTGCTGAAATACCTAAACTATCAGCAGCATCTAATGTCATCAACATTATTTCTGTACCTTCTGTTAAGAAATCGTTAGCGATTGCTATAGTTAATTGACTTGTATTAGTACCATCCATTGTAAATATTCCTGTCATATCTGAAGGATTAACCAAATCAGCCGCTTGAATTCCGGAAAGAGTATAACCTACTGTTGTATTATTTGGAATATTAGCACTCGTTAAAGTAAATAAAGCAACTTGACCTTCATTTAACTGGGCCTGTACTCCTAAAGTAATATAAACTCCGGATGGAGCAGATACTAATTCTTCAGGAACCCAAATATATTGATTCTCTGCATAACCTTCTGCAACATATAAAGCATAATCACTATCTGCTAGTGCAATTTGATGAAATTTAAGTACTTTGTTTAAATCATTTGAATCTAATCTTAGATTAACACCCGATCCAAATATTCTAAAACCATTTAAAGTTTGCTTTTGGTATATGAAGTTATAGTCCATTTCCTCATGGGTTAATGGTCTACCAAGATCATGTGGCATTAATAGATCATACTGTCCAGTACTAACATCAAAGTGCTTTCCATGAGTAAAATTATACTCCTCTATTTGGTCGTTTAAATGCATTTACTTATATCTTTTTTTTATATATCCTAGTTTGTAATAGTTATCTCTTGCGTTATATCATGGTCGATTACATAATGAGTCCATGCTATGGATATATCTCCGGCTATGAGTATCACATTTATGTCCCCTTTAGCAAAAAACATTGTATCTCCGGAAACAATACCCGTTAAAATTGGATCATTACCTAATTGAATATTTATATCACTAACACTATTAAAACCACCTGCTTGACTTAGCAATAAATTATCTGTATGCATATTTCCTGGTAAAATACCTGATGTAAAAATCGGAGTATTTACAATGCTAACTCCAATTGGTCCCGGGAATGTAAATCCCTGACCAGATGCAACATTAAATTGAGTTGTTGCTGTATAAATAGCCGGTATTGGTCCGGATTCGTCTTCTAAATTAAGAGGTTCCGTGTTTACTAATAATTGTGATACCTGTAAATCAGGATGTCTGCTTAGAGGGTAATATTCCTCTACTAATGAGGTATACGCGCCGTTCACTATCAATTCAACGTACTCACAATCATTAACATATTGATTTTGATTAATCATATATGCAAAACAAGAGTAGTTCTGTTTGAGCCTCTGTAGCTCTGAAGCGGTCTTAAAAATACTTTGACATGCAGTTACAGATATTTTATTTAGTCTAGCGCCTTGTGCAGATTCAAAATCACCTCTCATATTATTGACAAAAGTCGCATATCTATCTGTAGGTAATGTTAAATTAAATGAAAGTGGTAACCAAATAGAATCTAATTCTGTTACAGCACATTGACAATCAGGGTCAAAATACTGATATGGATAATTTTCATTAATAAATGCTGCTAAATCAGATAATCTATCAAATCTATCAATAGTCTTAGTGCCATAATACGAAGTTTTGTTAAAGAGGATATCTTTAACTGCACCATCGTTTAACTCTACAATCTTTAAAGCTGCATAAGCTTTTACTAAACTAATTCTATCAAATACCATCTATTATCCGTTTATTATTGATTCGCCTATTAAGAATGTAGCAACACCTATTGCACCAGTAAATAGTGCCCAAAATATTTTAATATACATGCTTTTCCATCTTTTTAAAGTGTTTACGTCCTCTGCAAGACCATCGCGCTCTTGTTGTAAAGACGCATACTCAACTCTAAACTCAGTATTCTTATTAGTATTAACTATTACACCATCGATAGGATTTAACATTTTTCTTTTTAGGTCTTTTACATCCTCTTTCATATCGCGCTGGTTTTCCATCATAGTTTTGATAGAATTATCAAGAGCTATATAATTAGGGTCCTCCATCTTTTGTTTTAAAGATGAGAATGCTAGCATTAATTCTTTTAATAATTCTTCATTAGATTTCTCCATGTCTTAGATGCCTTTTTTTGTGTTTTTGATCCATTCTTTACCAACTGGGTTTGAAACAGGCTGGTTCATGAATTTTCTAATCTCCTTTCCTACTAAATCTACTGGACCAGAGTCCCCGTATTTAGAGTTATCAACAATTTCAAATCTTTTTGCCTTAAAAAGCCTTTGGAATTTACCAATATTATCTTGTACTTCTTGCCACATACTAGTTACCATTTCTGCTGGCAGTTTCCTAGGTCTATTATTATTACGATCTAACGCGACTTCTTTAGAAGTATTTACAAAAACCATGTAACAATCATAGCCAAGTTCTCTTAATTCTTTAACTTGGTTCTCAATTTTACCATAATTCTTACCAGTTCCATCAATAATCATGCCTAATTTGCCATCAACATAGTGTTTCTGTGCAGATTTTGTCATTTTCTTAGCTTTATCTCGCAATTTCATCGCTTCTGCCCATTTATCAGGATCTTCTTTGAGTTTCATTAGTTCTCCCATCTCGATATTTGCCTTTTTTAGCAATAATTCGAAATTATTATCCGAGTTTACTAATTTTAAACCTAAATCATAGCTAACTGATGACATTTTCTCTTTTGGAATACCAAAAAGTTCTGATGCAACATAAGATTTACCAGAACCTGGTCCTCCTGCCATGAAAAAAGCCTTTAAAATGCCTGGATCGTTTATACCTTCTCCAACAAATTCTTCAAATAATTTAATATGTCTCATATTATGCTGATGTATATTTATTAATCAACAGTTGTAATTCACTATTAGATATATTATTATCTGCTACATAAGTTAACATCATATTTATTAAATCTTCTTTAGTGAGGTCTCCATGTACTATTGTCTCAGGTACATCTGGATTGAAATATACGAAATCACACATTGACCAAATCTGATCATGCATCATAGCGGATAATAATTCTGTATTGGTAAATGCCATAATTTGTTTAAATTTTTATATAATACTCTTATACTATATATCAAACTAAAAAAGGACAGCCGTAGCCATCCTTTAAATATATTATATTAAACTTGATTATTATATTACTTATTCAATAATTCTAAGAGGTAATCCATATCTAAGTCAAAGCCATGTCCAGCACCTTTGTAACTTGGATCTAGTTTTACTGTAAATAATTGTCTTCTCTTCTTTAATTCTCTATTAATTGATTCTTCAATAGCTTTAGCTATTTCTTGTTTATTGTCAATTTCAATTTCTTTATCAAGTTCTTTACCAGAACTAGCCATTGCTACAAATCCAATTTCACCGTGTCGAAGCGTTAATCTATAATTAATAGCATTAAAGTTTGTAACTACTTGAAAGTTCTTCTCGTTTAAAAAATCATTAAAATCCATTATGCTTTCTTTAATTTTTTATCATGTCCACCGTCTCTAACTTCTTTTGCAAGATCTTTATCAGCATTACCCCAAGTACCTTCGCCTT